>ERZ773027.576-NODE-576-length-22836-cov-6.036127_pt1 | contig 22836 bp, 18 predicted proteins | sample MGYA00511032_ERZ773027 | MGnify/ENA primary metagenome ERZ773027 (study PRJEB29015, sample SAMEA2738138) | human oral metagenome | biome: human oral; feature: human-associated habitat; material: saliva | place: China | collected 2190 ... | reverse complement strand
ATCCAGCATTTAGTTACGCCGACCAACTGAACAAACACAACATCTGGCGCGTGGGTTCTAAGTTCTTTGAGAAGGCCAGCTACATGGCTTTACGCGAAATAACACTTAGCTATAACTTGCCTAAGAAGTGGATTAACGCACTGAAAATGGCCAATGCTAGTGTTTATCTAACGGGACAAAATCTTTTCTACCTCACGTCGTATGATGGCGCTTCGCCCGAACCAGCAGGTGGATATGATTATGGTCGTTATCCCACTCCTCGCACTCTTATCTTTGGATTAAACGTTTCATTTTAACTAATCAATTTTCAGAGCAATGAAAAAGTTAGTATCATATATTGCAGCTGGTATCTTTGGCTTGTCGCTAACGGGCTGTATGGACTTAGAACCAACAAGTACCATTACCGATGCAAACTATTGGAAAAATGCTGATCAGGTGCAAGCCTTCAACCAAGGTCTTAATTCTTGGATGAGAAGTTATGCCGATAAGTACATTGTTTGGGGCGAAATGCGCGCCAATATATATAGCGGTAGTTCTTTTAGTGGTGAGGCTTCGCAAGGTTATGAACGCCTATGGAACAACACACTTGAGAAAACAAATGCCGTGATTAACAACTATGGAGGTGTTTACACGGGCATTAATCAGATTAATTTGATGATCGATAAGGTGAACGAAGCTGGTTATCTAAGCGACACACAAAAGAAAGCTTATCTTGGAAGTGCTCATGGCATGCGCGCTTACTTGTATTTCCAGCTACTTCGTACCTATGGCGACGTTATTTTATATTTACAACACACAGAGGGAAAGACTGTAGACCTCAATAATGTTGCACGCAAACAGAGTTCGGCTGCCGAGGTGATGGCCCAAATTAAGGCCGATATTAAAACCTCTGAAGAGGCTTATAACAACAATTATCAGTTCGCCAGCGGCCGTAATTACTGGTCGCTTTCGGCCACAAAGATGCTTAAAGGCGAGGTGTATTTGTGGAGTGGCAAGCAGATGGGGGGCGGAAATGCCGACTATCAAACGGCTTTAACGGCCTACCAAGATGTGGAAAGCAATGCCGATGTGGCTCTGCTCGATAAGTTTGGTGATGTGTTTGCCTACGACAAAAAAGAGAACAAAGAGATTATCTACGCGCTACATAACCGCGAAAACGAAACTTCTTTGTGGAATGGGCTCTATACTTCGCTCGTGATGAACAAGCAAAACGTGGGCGCTTATCGCCTACATAACGCTGCTGGACAGGCCATACAGTTTAGCGAATCCGAATTTCTCAACCTGCGTTTGGGTAGTGGTGTGATGCGTTTCTCGCTTGATAAGCAGCTGTGGACAATGCTTTATTCTAACGATAACGATACACGTAAGAAGGCTACTTTGGCCGATGTGTACCGCGCTTCGGATGGAACGTATGTTGGAAACATATGTAATAAGTTTCATGGAACGCTTCTTACGGGTGGTTCGGCCACATCGTGGTACGACGATCAGCCCATTTATCGCTTTGCCGAATGTCTTTTGGGCATTGCCGAAGCTAAGGTGTTGTTGGGTCAAGACCCAAGAACAGAGATTAATAAGGTGCGTTTACGCGCTTATGGTGCCACCTATTTCAACGCTCATCCCGAGGTGCAATATCCCAATGATGTTAGCAATGGCAGCATCGCAGCCTTAACAACATTCTACACCAACAACCCCTTTGTGGGCGGAGACGAAGACGCCACCGAGGCTATTTTGAAAGAACGCCTACGCGAATTTATGTTCGAAGGCAAACGTTGGCACGATATTCGCCTCTTCGACAAGGCCACTAAGTACTCTACAGCCAACGCTAATCGCTTGTTGTGGCCAATAGACGAGACCACCATGTCTACCAATGCCGAATTGGTTCAGACGCCTGGATATAGCGATTAAGTCGCTTTAAAGTGGACTTCATTTAAAAAATAATGAAGCTGTGTATCAATCTTCACCCGTTGATTTGATACACAGCTTCTTTTTTTATCAACTACTTGGGCATTTTTAAATTCAAAAACACTACTCAAGTTGCTCAAAAATCATTAATTTTGCATCATTGCTAAGGTTCAGGTTTGTTATGTGCCAATGGTTGCGTGCTGTTGCTTACCAACGATTTGGCTCTACACAGAACCTTAAATGTAAGGGCTAACACAACGTGTGCCCCCTAAACAGTCAAAACAAAAACTTATGATGCGCTTAAAACCCATGTCTATTGCCACAGCTGTGGCCCTTTCGCTGTGTGTAACACCTAACGTTGCGCTTGCTCAATCGCAAAATCTCAAAGCGAAGGTACAAAAATATTTCTTGCAGACGCTTCAAACTAAGCAGGCCGACGAAATGAAAAATCGGGCCAACTTTATGCGAAACACCACTTATTCTGCTCCTTTGCAAGTGCAGATAAAGGTGAAAGATGTGGCCCAAAATCAAAAAATGGTGTGGGATGCATGGTGTGCAGCCAATAACGAATTGCAAGAACAAAAGCTTTTACAACCTCAAAGCTTGAAGCAGGGTGGGCATTCAACATGGAATTTGCCTGCATCGCTCGAGCCCAATGCTGTTTTGCCTTATTATTATGGTAGCAAGGGAGTTGCTCAAGGCAAGCTACCGCTGTTTTTATACCTTCATGGGTCGGGGCCTAAAGAGCAGGAATGGCAAACGGGATTGGCGCTAGGCAACTTGTTTCAAGATGCACCCTCGCTCTATTTCATTCCGCAAATACCCAACGAAGGCGAATATTATAGATGGTGGCAACTGGCCAAACAGTTTGCTTGGGAGAAGTTGTTGCGCCAGGCTTTGATTGATAATAATGTTGATGCCAACCGCCTTTATGTGTTCGGAATATCCGAAGGAGGCTACGGCAGTCAGCGTTTAGCCTCGTTTTATGCCGATTATTGGGCTGCAGCAGGACCGATGGCGGGTGGCGAACCCTTGAAAAATGCCCCCGTGGAGAACTGTGCCAATATGGGATTTTCGTTCTTAACGGGTGCCGACGACACTGGTTTTTATCGCAATATCTTAACGTATTACACCCAAGTGGCCTTCGATTCGGCCCAACTGTCGCGCCCGCTATCGGTGGATAAACGACCTCTTTTTGTTCATCGCATCAACCTCTTGCCGGGCATGCAGCACAGAATTGATTACCGATTAACAACACCTTGGCTCAAAAACTTTGTGCGAAACGCTTATCCCCAAACGGTGCTTTGGGAGGATTTTGAAATGGATGGCCGACGCCGCAATGGGTTTTACAACTTGCAAGTGATGGCACGGCCTTCTGAAAATCGCACTTATTACGAGATGGAAATAAACAACAACGTGGTGATAATCAATGTTAGCGATGTGAAATACACGTGTGTGGAACAAGAAAAGCAATGGGGCATTGAGATGAAATTCAGTCGTTCGTATGCTCAAGCTAAGGGTGGTAGGCTGCGTGTGTATCTAAACCAACAGCTTGTTGACCTTAATAAGCCGGTGACCGTGATTGTTAACGGACGTCAGGTGTATCGCAAAATTGTGCAACCCTCGTTGCAGGATATGGTTAACAGTTGCGTTACCTTTTTCGATCCCTACCGTGTTTACCCCGCATCTGTGGAAGTTAGTTATTAACTTGAGACAAAACACGCCATGGCAGTAGGCATACAGGGAGATCCTATGAGCTTAACATTGGCGCCTTACATAGAAATTAAACGCGGAAAAGGCGATAGTAATCAATCAAGGATAAAGCAACGTACAATAATGTATAATCAATAGCAACCTATTTATGGCTTGCTAAGCAAAAAAACAAAACAATATGGGAATGATAGCCAACTATCAGTTTATAACTGATGAACAATTAAACGCACTAAAGAACTTTAAAAACAACAGCGAGGAGTTGCTTGAAGAGGCTGAAGAGTGGGGCGAACAAACCGAAATCCTTTTGGATATAGACAAGATGTGGGACGTGTTGCATTTTGTTCTTACTGGCGTTGATAGCAGTAACCCAATTCCAAACAATCCTTTAAGCGAAGCTGTTGTGGGGGTTAAAGCGCTTGAAAACATTAGCGAGTTTGTTGCTTACACCGAAAAGTCGAGAATTGCCGACGTGCTTTCGGCTTTAGAGGCTTTTGATATGGACCAAGCTTTATTTCATTTCAGTATGGAAGCATGCAAAAAAGCCGAACTTTATCCCGATATATGGGACTACGACGATGAGAAAGATGAAATAATAGAAGAAATAGCCGATTACTTCGAAAGCATGAAAGACTTCTATCGCGAGGTGTTGGCAGCTAAGGGGAGTGTTATGGTTACGATTTGTTAGTAGCTGAATGGGCTAATGTTGGTAACACAAAACCTTCTGTTGCTGATTTTTTACACCTTTTACAATCACTTAGTATGAACGATTTAAAAATACTTTGGCAAAAACATAACGATGACGAACTAGAAACAAGACTTGTAAACATGTCTGATGAGATATGGCAAGGGGGTACGCTAGAGGAAATAAAAGCAAAAGTAAGTAACGAAATGTTTACCTTTCATATTGCCTTAAACATGATTGGCAATTGGAAAGGCGATGGTTGGCATTATCTTTTTTGTGAAGGGAGGGAGTTTTTGCCCTACATTCCTGATGTGCTAGATAAGTTAGGGCTGGAAGAAATGAAACAGATGTTTGATAAAACATTATCTGTTTTCCCCGATTTTGCACAAGGTTGTGATGATAAAACCTACATAGACGTTGTGAACTTTCTGAGCAATCCACGATTTAAAGTGTCCGACGAGCGCCTAAATGCCATCCCCAAGGCCGATAGAGTGGCTCTGTGCAATGCATTTAGCGAGTGTGTTGAACAGTTAGACAACCTTTCCATGCCTTTGTGGGCCTTTAATGCCGAAGCTGGGGGCTGGAAAAACGTGTTGGATTTTCTCTACTCGTGCATGGATAATCAGAACTAGATTGCTCTGCAAGCAGCTGGAGTAGGGAAGTGTAAGGGCAAAATGTGCTATTAAGGGGCAGTGATACAGAAAGGATTTTGCACGATAAGCGAGAAAAATATGCGGTGATGAAACTGAATGTAGAACTATTAGAAACGCTTAAATGCGAGTTGTGCAATTGGAAATCGTTTGACGAGGCTCAATTGCAACACAAAATGCGAGCCTTTGAGAAGTTTCCACGAGCTGAGTATTCCACCTTTTATAAGCCCATACTTACCAACGAATGTTTGATGAACAGCTTGGTTGAGCTTGGTGAGGCCTTTTTTGCCAATTCTAATCTTCTTAGTGATGTGGTTTCCAGTATGGGGTATATCATTCGTAGATATGGTTATGTTCCCTCTACCACTGTTTTTTGCTTGTTTACACGAGCGGCAACAAACACAAAAGCCCGTTACTATGTGTCTTTGCATCTATCTTCTTTTCCGCAATTTCCCACCTGGGCATACCGCTGGGACTATCTTCTCTCAATGCCAAAGATTGCTCCAAGAAAGCAGTCGATAACAAATTTTCATGGCGAAGTAAAACGATTGCTTCATACAAAAGCCCAAATTCCCGCGGAAGTTGTTCAGCATATTGCAGAGCTTCTCAATGCATATGTGGCTAAAGCTGCATTAAGTGATTATAGCAAAACGGATTATTTAAATACGATTTGCTTATTGAAAAGGTATTTACTCCATTAAAATTGCTTTACCCATCATTATATTTCACCAAATGCCTGTAAACAAAAATGCCTACTTGCGCTACCAAATATTAGACCAATGTTTTAGCAACAACCGACGTAGGTATAATATAGATGATTTAATAGCGCTCGTTAGCGAGAAGCTGGGTTATAACATCAGCCTACGACAAATACGCGAAGACATCGCCAATCTTAGGCTTGCACCTTATTATGCCCCTATAAAAGCCACCACCTACGATGGTAAAAAGTGCTTTTATCATTATGCTGATTCCAGCTTCTCTATATTTAAAAACGAACTCACCACCAACGAGGTTGCCAATCTTCGTTCCACCATCGATATACTTAATCGTTATCGTAGCATTCCCACTAATGCGTGGTTAGAAGAGGTTATCTCTAATCTTGAATATCGTTTTGGGGTAAGAGCCAACTCCGAAAATCTTATTTCGTTCGAACAAAACGATATGCTCAAAGGCTTAGAACATCTTTCGGGTATCATTGATGCCACCATCAATCATCAAACTCTTTCGCTTTCTTATCAGTCGTTTGGAGCAGAACGGCGACTCATCTTGGCTTCTCCTTATTATATAAAGCAATACAATGGACGATGGTTTCTCTTTGCACTAAACCATCACAATAGCAAAATAGAATGCTATGCACTCGATCGTATTGAGGCTTTCCAACTTTCTGATAAGGCGTTTATCAAAAACCAGTCGATAGATTTCTCGTCTTATTTTGATGAGGTTATCGGCGTTTCTGTGCCTTATGGAGAGGTTATGCCCGAAGAATTTGTGCTGCGCTTCTCGCCTAAACGTTTTCCTTATGTTGTTTCTAAACCCATTCATCATTCCCAAAAAACGCTTCCACTGCCTTATACCATTAGTATTAAGGTGAAACCCAACAGAGAACTCGCGCAGCAGGTCTTCTCTTTTATTCCTGATGTGGAGGTACTAGCACCCGAATGGTTTCGCAATGAGATAAGAGATAAAATTAAAGATAATTTGCAGAAATATCTATCAATGCACCATGACTGCACAGATAATAAGTAACTTTGCAACAACATTTAAATTTTTCAACAACACGATTAGTACAATCTCCCGATATGAATAAACAACAACTTGCTAATAAAATATGGGCTGCCGCCAATAAAATGCGCTCAAAAATAGATGCCAACGAGTATAAGGATTATATTCTTGGCCTGATATTCTATAAATTTCTCTCTGATAAGGAAGAAAAATATCTCACTGGCCAAGCTCTCACCACTGAACAATTGCCTCTACTTATCGACGACCCCAACAACGAGGACGCTATGGAGCTGGCTATTTACTGTAGAGAAAGCATTGGTTATTTTATTGCCTACGACAATCTTTTTTCTACGTGGCTTAAGCCCGAGAGCAATTTTAGCATTGCGCAATTAAATGGGGCTCTTAATGCGTTTAATCGATGGGTTAGTGATAACTATAAATCGGTTTACGAGGGCATTTTTAATACTCTGCAAGCGGGACTTACTAAGTTGGGCGATAATGCGACTAGCCAAACGAGGGCTATTAATGATATTATCAAGCTCATTAAGGATATTCCCACCGATGGTTCGCAAGATTATGATGTGCTGGGTTATGTCTACGAGTTTCTTATTGGCAACTTTGCGGCTAATGCTGGCAAGAAAGCTGGCGAGTTCTACACCCCTCACGAGGTGGCTAGCCTCATGTCGGAGATTGTGGCCGAAAGCCAAAAACATAAACCTCAAATTGAAATCTACGACCCTACTTCGGGCTCTGGCTCGCTGCTCATCACCATTGGTAAGTCGGTGGGTAGGCATATCGAGGATAAAAACATGGTGAAATATTACGCGCAAGAGCTAAAAGAAAACACCTACAACCTCACACGCATGAATCTCGTGATGCGTGATATTGCTCCTAGCAACATCAATACGCGCTGCGCCGACTCGCTAGACCAAGACTGGCCCCTGCAAACCACGGGTGCCGACTTCTACAAACCGCTCTACGTCGATGCTGTGGTGAGCAATCCGCCTTACTCGCAGCATTGGAATCCCACGGATATGGAGATGGATGCACGATTTAAAAACTATGGCGTGGCGCCTAAAAGCAAAGCCGATTATGCCTTTTTGCTGCACGAATTGCACCACCTCAAACCCGATGGCATTCTCACCATCGTGCTTCCGCATGGCGTGTTGTTTCGCGGGGGCGAGGAAGAACAAATACGCACCAACCTTATCGAGAAAAACAATATTGATGCCATTATTGGTTTGCCTGCCAATATCTTCTTTGGCACGGGCATCCCCACGCTTATTATGGTGCTTAAACAGCATCGCGACAACGATGATGTGCTGGTGATTGATGCCAGCAAATGTTTTGTTAAGGATGGTAAACAAAACAAACTGCGGGCTTGTGATATACGAAGAATTGCCGATGCCGTGCGACTTCGCTCGTCGATAAGTGGCTTTTCGCGCACTGTTAGCCGCAACGAGATACGCCAAAATGACTATAACCTTAACATTCCGCGCTATATCGATGCCACTAGCGAGGGCCAATCTTTCGATATCTATGCCACGGTGTTTGGGGGCATTCCTAATTCCGAGATTGATGGGCTTCAACCTTATTGGGATGCGTTCCCCTCGCTGCGCAATAGCTTGTTTGTTGCGCTGCAGGGCAAGCCCTATTCTCAATTGTGTGCTGCCGATGTGAAGCTCGCCATTGCCCACAATGCCGATGTTAAGGCTTTCGAGGATGCTTTTGCCCAAGCCTTTAAGGGGCTAGCTGGGTTTATGCATAGCCAGCTTATTAACAATACAACGAATGTTAACGAGCTGGCCACGCTCGACCTTATTGCCAATTACATTTTTAATTGCTTAGAGGGCTTTGCGCTGGTTGATAAATATACTGCTTATCAGGCCTTGGCCAACAACTGGCCCACCATTATTAACGATGTTGATACCCTGAAACTGGGCGGACTGGATGAGGCGCGCGTGGTAGAAACGGCTTATAAGCTGGTGAAGAAAAACGATGACGAAATTGAAGTGCCCGATGGACTTAAAGGGCGTATCATTCCGTTTCACTTTGTGCAGCAAGCCAAGTTTCAACCCCAACTACAGGCCATTGCCACTATGCAACAGCGCATGGAGGCTATTGGCAGCGAGTTAGACAATGTGCGCGAACTGTTTACCGACGAAGAAGTTGAGGCTTTTTGCGATAGCGAAAAGGATAATGTGTTGGATAAAGCTGCGGTTAAAGCGGCCCTAAAAACCAAAGACGAGGTTGAACCTAGCACAAAGAAAAAACTTAAACAACTAATTGAGCTGTGGAACGAACAAACCAAAACCAATAAAGAGATTAAAATAGCTAAACAGCAACTCGAAGACAGCACCGTGCAGGCCATCAATAATCTTACGGACGATGAGGTGAACCACTTCTTACATCTTAAATGGATTCTCCCCGTATGCAGCGAAATCAACGATGCTTTCCATGCCATCATCACCCATCTTGAGGCTGATGTGCTTGCACTAAGCAATAAATATGGCCTAAGCTTAAAACAAATCAACCACGATTGTCGTGAAAACAATAATCAATTGGCACAACTCGTAAAACAACTTACTGGTGACGAATGGGCAATTGAGGGATTAATGGAGGTGATAAAGGAGTAGTAATGTATGAAACCGAAGAATGCTTTATGATGATAAAACCAGAATTGAGATTTATTGGATTTAAAGGTGAATGGGAAAGTGTGATGTTTGACAGGATTGGCTTTACCTTTTCAGGCCTAACAGGTAAAACAAAAGAAGATTTTGGTACTGGTAGTTCTCAATATATTACATTCTTGAATGTGTTGAATAATGCAAGAATTAACACTGATATACTAGATAATGTTCAAGTCAATAAGATTGAGTACCAAAATGAGGTGAGGAAAGGAGATTTGTTCTTCAACACTTCCTCGGAAACTCCAGAAGAAGTTGGAATGTGCTCGGTTCTTGATGTTGATATTAAGAATGTTTATCTTAATAGTTTCTGTTTTGGCTTTCGACTGATAGATAGCAATATTGAACCTTTGTATATAGCGTATTTGATGAGAAGCGGACTAGGAAGACAAAAGATGTCTATTCTTGCGCAAGGGGCTACAAGATTCAATTTATCTAAAACTAACTTTAAAGAAATAGAAATTCTTGTTCCTAGCATCGAAGAACAACAACAAATAGCCACTTACTTCGTTGCTTTAGATAAACAAATCTCCTCCGCCTCTTCCCGTCTTGCTTCATTAAAACAAGTCAAGGCGGCAAGCTTGCAAGCAAAGTTCCCACAAAAAGGAGAAAAAGTACCTAAAATTAGATTCAATGGGTTTGAAGGAGAGTGGGAAAGTGTAAAGCTAAGTTCTTTCGCAAAAAGGATTATGCGTAAGAATTCAAATTTGGAAAGCACTTTAGCTCTCACCATCGCTTCGACTTTGGGATTGGTTTCTCAAAATGATTACTTTAATAGTAGTGTTGTTGGAGCGAATATTAGTAATTACTATCTTCTTAAAAAAGGAGAATTTGCATATAATAAAAGTTATTCTAACGGATATCCTTTTGGCTCTGTAAAGCGCCTTGACAGATACGAACAAGGTATTTTATCAGTACTTTACATTGTCTTTGGTATAGATAATTCTATCTCTTCAGATTATCTTACACACTTTTTTGATACAACTTTGTGGCACAAAGATGTCGCGGAGCGTGCTGCAGAGGGTGCAAGAAATCATGGCTTGTTAAATATTAGTGCTGAAGATTTCTTTGATATTTCTGTTTTGAAACCTAAAAAAATCGAAGAACAACAACAAATAGCCGCTTACTTCACCGCTTTAGACAAACAAATTGCGCTTCAGACACAGCGATTAGAAAAACTAAAACAAATAAAAGCAGCTTGTTTAGACAAGATGTTTGTGTAACAACCTAACAATATAACGATATACATATATGAGCAACGCTATTCAGGGCTTTATAAAAGAAAGCGATTTTGAAGACGCTTTAACCCAACACCTTCTGCAACATGGATGGAACGAGGTGATAACCAATCCCACCGAAGAACAGCTACTGCAAAACTGGGCTAATATTATCTTTGATAACAACCGTGGAAAAGACCAACTTAACAGCTATCCACTCACTGCCTCCGAAATGCAACAAATCATCAATAAGGTGAATTTGTGCAACTCGCCTTACGAGGTTAATAAGCTTATTAATGCCCAATTCTTAGAGATTAAACGCGATTGCATTGACGATACCGACAACTTTGGTAAAGTGGTGTATCTTAAAATATTCGACCCAATGGAAATTTCTGCTGGGCAAAGCCGATATCAAATTGCACGACAACCTAAATTTAAAACCAAAGATAATGCCTTTGGCAACCGTAGGGGCGACCTCATGCTGCTTATCAATGGCATGCCCGTGGTGCATATCGAACTAAAACGAAGCAAGGTGGATGTTAGCTTGGCATGCAACCAATTAAAAAGATATACACACGAAGGGGTTTTTGCACAAGGCATCTTCTCTATGGTGCAAATATTCGTGGCCATGACTCCCGAAAAAACACTCTATTTTGCTAACCCTGGACGGGAAGAACTCTTCTCGCCACAATTCTTTTTTCATTGGGCCGACTTTAATAATACCGAGGAGAAAGATTGGAAAAAGGTGGCAGCCAACTTGCTTTCTATTCCTATGGCTCACCAAATGGTGGGCTTTTACACCATTGCCGACGATAAAGACAAAACACTAAAGGTGCTGCGAAGCTATCAGTATTTTGCGGCTAGCTCAATTAGTGATGTGGTAAAACGCACCAGTTGGGATAATCACCAACAGAGAGGTGGTTTTGTGTGGCACACAACGGGCTCGGGTAAAACAATGACTTCCTTTAAGTCGGCACAACTTGTTGCTAAATCGGGCGATGCCGATAAGGTGGTGTTCTTGCTCGACCGCATTGAACTCTCGCTGCAGTCGTTCGAAGAGTATAAGGGCTTCGCTGGCGAAAACGATGCTATTCAAGACACCGCCGACACCAATGACCTACTAGCCAAACTCCTAAGCAATATTAACGACGATAAGCTCATTGTTACTTCTATTCAGAAAATGAGCAACATTAAACCTGGAGGTAACATAACGCAAGAGGTTATCGACAAAATTGGCCGCAAACGCTTGGTGTTTATCATCGATGAATGCCACCGCAGCGTGTATGGCAATATGCTCATCAATATCAAAAACACCTTTCCGCGGGCCTTGCTCTTTGGCTTCACGGGTACGCCTGTGTTTGAAGAGAACGCCAAAAACGAAATAATCACCGCCACCATCTTTGGCGATATACTGCATAAATACACCATCGCCCATGCCATACCCGATGGCAATGTGCTGGGCTTCGACCCCTATATGGTTACCACCAACGACGAAAACGAACTGCGCGAACTGGTGGCCTTTAGACAAATAGACTTAAAACTCAAAGAACGCGAACCCGAAACAAAACCCAAAAAACTCACGGTTGAAGAATATCTTCAACTTATTGAGCACGATAGCGAGCTACGCAAAATATACGATAACTTTGTGAACCACTTGCAAATGCCCGCTACTTATACCCACAACGGCAAGCTAATGCATGGCATCGAACATTATTTGCCCAAGGATATTTATCGACAAGACCAACACCACTTGGCTGTGGCGCAAGATATTGTTAAGGGATGGGACACACTAAGTAAAAACAGTAAGTTTCATGCCATGCTGGCTACTAAAAGCATTCCCGAGGCTGTGGCTTATTACAAACTCTTTAAAGAGCATTACCCCTCAATGAATGTGGTGGCCATTTTTGACAACAACATCGATAATTCGGATGAGGGTATTGCACGCGAAGACGCCATCATCGAGATGCTCAACGATTATAATGCCAAATTCAATACGGCCTTTCAACTGTCTAACTATGTTAAATACAAAAAAGATGTGGCTAAACGCTTGGCTCATAAAAAACCTTATATCGGCATCGAACACCAGCATAACCAGCAAATAGACTTGCTTATCGTGGTTACGCAGATGCTTACGGGCTACGATTCTAAATGGGTTAACACGCTCTATGTGGATAAGGTGCTCAAGTATGTGGATCTTATCCAAGCTTTCTCGCGCACCAATCGACTCTTTGGACCCGACAAACCGCATGGTATTATCAAGTGGTATACCATGCCCTATACCATGCAAAACAATATAGACGAGGCCTTAGAAGTATATGTAGACAGCCCCCTAGGCGTGTTTGTAGATAAGCTTGAACGCAACCTTTGCAACATTAATCAACGCTTTCTTTCTATTAGAGACCTCTTTAATGCGCACAAAATACAAAACTTTGAACGGCTGCCCGATAGACGCGAAGATAAAAACATGTTTGCTAAATACTTCTCCGAGATGACGCACTTGCTGGATGCAGCCAAACTGCAGGGCTTTGTGTGGGAGAAGAATATCTACAATTTTAAACATGGCGACACCACCACAGAGGTGAAAATGGAATTTAATGAGGCCACGTATCTCGTGTTGTTGCAACGCTATCGCGAATTGTTTGAACGAACACCCAACGCCTCGAAAGACGACGAGTGGGAATATGCCATTGATACTTATATCACCGAAACAGGGGTGGGCACTATCGATGCCGAGTATATCAACTCGAAGTTTCATAAGTATATCAAAAACCTTTACGCCGAAGGGCCTGGAAGCGAACTTACAAAAGAGGCCATGGCCGAACTGTGTAATACGTTCGCTTCTTTAAATCAGCACGACCAAAGGGTGGCAAATGTTATTTTGCACGATATTCAAAGGGGCGAACTGCTGCTCGAACCAGGAAAAACCATCAACGATTATATTGCACAATATAATGTGGCCGAACTGGATAAGCAAATAAAGGCACTGTGCGATGCCACGGGGCTAAACACTAGTGTGCTTTCTAATTTAATGAATGGCGATGTTAATGAGCAAAACCTTAACGAGTTTAATCGCTTCGAAAATTTAAAGAAAACGCTCGACACACAAAAAACGGCCGCTTTCTTAACGAAGGTGTTGGGCAAAGCTGTGCCCGTTTTCTTGGTCTTGCCTAAAGCTGATGGGGTTCTGCGAAAGTTTGTGCTCGACCCAATAGCAAGAAACAATATTCTGAAAGCTTGGATGTATGATGGGGTGACTTTAGATAATGCCGACGATTTTAACGAACCCGAGGCCTCTTTTACAGATGTGTCTGCTGAAGAACCCGAAGTGGTGGTGCCCGACATCGACAAAATAAAACTGCATATCAGCAACGTGTTAAACTCTAACTTGGCTGGGGTAAGCAAGTATATGCGCGCACAAAACGAGGTGATAGACAGTGTGTTTTTTGTGCTTCATAAATCGGCTCTCGATAGTTTGGATGGGGTGGGGCTCTTTGTGATGAAAGCTTTCGCTAATCTCTTTGTTAAAAAACCAATTATCGTAGACAAGTTTGTGAGTTTTAACCTGCTCGTTACTAAGTTTGAGGCATATCTCAAAAAACTCTATTTCTTAATGAATGGCGAAGAGGTGAAACCACAATTTGAAGGTAAAGATGTTACTTGGAAAGATGTTATCTATGGCATCCGCCCCTTGTGGCGTCTTAAATACAACGAAGACAATGAGTACAAACAGCTGTATCAATACCTTTTGATGGTGAAAGACTGGCGCAACAGCGAATCGCACATCTCGCCAACGGCTTCTGAAAAAGAGGTTGACACGGCTATTAACATTATTATTACTTTGTATTTCTACGCTACGGGCTCGTGTATCACCGAATTGGAGAGCGCTGGCCACGATGTGGAATTTACGCAAGCAAGCTTAAAAAGTTATGACCTGCCCCCTAATGTTGGGGCTGATTATGGCTTGGCGGCCGAAGATAGGCCCCCACGCTAAGGCTTTACTTGCATGCGTGTGGCTCGTGGGAGGTGGGTGTTGCTGGTGTTTCAACCTGCCGCACTGGCCTCCCACAATTGCTATTTGCTTGTAAAGGCTTGCGCCTTGCATGCAATATGTGGGGCAATGGGGGTGTATGTGTTTGTTAAATCGGTAAACAAACTTTACAAAATGCACCCTTGTGACCACACTATTCTAGACGAACTAACCTGCTAAATAACATCAAAAACACGCCTTTAGGGTGAAAAGTGGGGTGCGCTTTGCACAATTTTCACCTTGATTTTTGCCATTTTCTATGTTTTTGGCTTTCTATTTCAAGAAAATAAAGCCAAAGTTTGAACCCCAAAATGCACGAAATAAATGGAAGAACACCACGAGCTGAATTGCGTTTTGCACCAAAATGCATCGCAATATGCACCAAAACGCAGTGCTATCTCCTACAAAACGCAGTGCTAAATGGTGCTAAACGCAGTGCTAACTCCTACAAAACGCAAGGCTAAATGGTGCAAAATGCATAGAAAAGACCTAAAAACTGGTGTTTTAAGCCTTGTTTGTGGGTGTTTGGGCTATTTTAGGCGAAAGCCATTTTGTGGTTCTCGCCACGGCAGCGGACTATGTTTTATGTCACTATTTTGTGTTATACAGCAGTTAATTTTGCTTTTTCTGGCGTAAATATCAGTCAATCAGCTTGTTATAAACTTCGAAAATACGCGCTTAAATTCGGTCTACGCCCCGATTTTTTTGAGCGAAGGCACTCATAATGTTAAAAAGTGGTACAAATATTTTACATCTCGTTTGCGCCCCTTCGGCATATAGCTACTGGCAACAGCCAAAGCGCAGCAGCCTAGCAGTTGTTTGTTTGTCTCATCGTGGTTTTATCAGTTCGTCATCATGTAATATGCCACTTTTGGGAGCAAAAATGCACCTTTTTTATTCAAACAGCAAAGAATAATTCTTCTATGCAGAAAGACTGCACTTTTATGTCTTAACTTTGCACTCATAATTAAAAATATCAATTTATGAACGAATTAAAATGCCCCAAGTGTGGCAATGTTTTCAAAGTGGATGAGGCCGATTACGGCTATATCGTAAATCAAGTAAAGAACCATGAGTTTGAAGCTGAAGTGTGCAAACGATTGGCCGAAATAAACGAGCGCGCCAAAACCGAACAGGCATTGGCAAATGCCCGTAAAGAACAGTCGTTTCAAACAAAATTAGCCGAAATAGAAAAACGACTAAATGAAAAAGATGCCGAGATACAACGATTGAAGGGTGAGAAAGAAAACGCCCTTTCGCTGCAAAAAGCTGAAATGAACACCGCCATTGCCAACCTTAAACAAACGATGGAGGGCATGGAGACCCAAAAAAGAAACGAAATGGCTATTGCCTTGGCACAGAAAGAAGAGACTATCAATAAACTGAAACACGAAATTAGCCAAAACGACAATAAGCTGAAGTTGGCCCTCATGGAACAACGCATCAATGCAGAGAAAGAGGCGCAGGAGAAAGAACACCAAATTGTGAAACTGCAAAGCGAAATAGAACAAGAGAAGAGTAGGGCGCAACTGAATCAAGCCGACCTGAAAAAGCAATTTGATAACGAATTGCGCCTAAAACAAGAACAAATTGACTATTACCGCGACCTGAAAACCAAAATGTCTACCAAAATGGTGGGCGAAACGCTCGAACAGCATTGCAATATTGAGTACGAACGTTATCTACGACCTATGTTGCCCAATGCTTTCTTTGGTAAAGACAACGATGCCAGCGATGGTACTAAAGGCGACTTTGTGTTTCGAGATAGCGAAGATGGAACAGAATACCTCTCTATCATGTTTGAAATGAAAAACGAGATGGACACCACGGCCACTAAACATAAGAACGACGACTTTTTGAAAAAGCTGGACGAAGACAGAAAAAAGAAAGGTTGCGAATATGCGGTGCTGGTTAGTTTGCTCGAAGCCGACAACGAACTATATAATAATGGTATTGTGAACAAGAGCCACATCTATCCTAAAATGTATGTTATACGCCCGCAATTCTTTGTAACGTTTATCACGTTGTTGGTTCAGGCTTCAAAACAAGCCTTGGAATATAAAAAACAACTGGTGCTGGCACAACAAAAAGAGGTGGATGTAACTAACTTTGAAGCAAAGATAGAAGACTTTAGACTAAAGTTTGTGAGGCATTACGAATTGTATTCTAATAAGTTTAAGGATGCAATTAAACACATCGACGACACCATTATTAAACTGCAAAAAGTGCGCGACGAACTTATTAGCAGCGAAAACAATCTGCGCCTTGCCACACAAGACACCGAAGCACTAACCATTCGTAAACTAACTTACAATAATCCTACGATGAAAGCTAAGTTTGATGAGGCTAGAAAAGCCAATGATGTAGAAGAAATAAAGGATATTGAAGGGCTGGACGAATAACAAGCCTAGAAATTTCTTGTGAATTATTAATTATAAAACAATCAGAACAATGAAGACTTTATCTGTTAGACAACCGTGGGCTTCGCTATTGGTGAGCGGCCTGAAAGACATTGAAAACCGAACATGGGCACCAAACTTCAAGGCATGCATTATGATACATGCTTCGTTGGCTAAAGTGCCTAAACGCTTTGCAGAAATGAATGTGTTTGAAGTGAATAATCATAATAAAGGTAATGAATAGGAAAGTAACGTTTATTATATGTTCTTTATTATTATGCAGCTGTAAGAGAGAAGTTTGTTTTTACTTTAATTTTGGCTCTCAATCCTTATATGTATATAAGAGTTCTTTCTATAATCTTAGTATTGAGAATGACTCAATTACTCCAGATGGAAAATCATACGAAGGGGCGTTATCCTTATTCTGGACTGATTCAGCAAATTCTCCTCCCCAAAGAATATATTTAGACAGAATCCCCAAGGGCTACTCTGTTTATCGTGGTGGAATAAAATCAAGCGAAAAAAGAATAAGTCTAAAAGGAAACTCCGTCTATACTATAACATCAACAGGGATAGGTGCTGTGGGCTGTAGTATTAAGGTATGGACTAATCATCGAGGCGAAGTGATAAAAGCAATTCAAATGCCACAATTGGGGAATGACAATGGAGATTCCTAAAGAAATTATGAATATTCCAGAATCCTCCTTGTCTGTTATCAGATAATGGACCATGTTATATTGCTTCCTCTCTCAAACAGTATCTCTGTAAGGAATATAATATCAAGCATATCCATGGCAAACCCTTGCATCCGCAGACGCAAGGAAAGATAGAACGATATCACAGATCGATGAAAAATGTGATTAAGCTAAATCATTATTTTTGTCCCTCTGAATTGGAAAATGCTATCGATGGGTGGGTGAAATATTATAATGAGAGAAGGTTTCATGAATCGTTAGATAATCTTACACCCAAAGACGTATATTTAGGGCAAGGGGAGAAAATCAAAAAGATAAGAGAAATAATAAAGCAAAATTCAATCAACAACAGAATTTCTGATAATAAAACAATGAAATATCAGAGTAAATAACTACATTTGCAGTTGTACACTTTTGTTTGACAACGTACAATCATTCCAATCATTTGCACTTACAAGGATTCAACCCCAATATAAAAACAGTAGAGTATATAAATGCTCTTCCTGAAGTAGTTGTTATTGGAAAATGAAAATGAAAATGAAAAAAACACTCCTTATATTGATTATTTTATCACTCCCCTTGATATCTAAGGGGAGTGATAACCTTGTTGCTGTTCTTTACTTAAAAAACGGCAGTTACGTATCATCTGATAGCGTATATACATTTCTTAATTTAGATGGAACTCTGTTTGATGAATTAAGATCAAGGAATGGCAATGAACCAACGTGTCTGAAAATAGATAGGGATAATGCGGTCTCATATTATCCGGATTTAATGATTTACGTCTTCTTTTGTAAATTATCACCAACCAGAAAGGTCCTTGTTAGGGTTGGTAATGATTGGAAAATATTAAAAACAAATAGTCCTTTTACAGTCTTACCTACGAAGAGGTATCTTTTATCCTTAGATATTCAGTTAAGAGTTGGTGATATTTTATACGATAAAAGAGATAAGGTGAAAGTAAAAAGATGTATAACACGTCATATTATTGACGCAAGAGGAGATTACGTCGCAGTTGAAATAAAGAAAAGGAAGTTGTGGTTTCGATGGAAGAGACATTATCAAGTGATCCCTGATAGATTATTGTATAACTAATATTATGAATCAGCAAAGTTCAGGTGAAGAAAGACGGTGTGGTAACGACAGCTGCCAAGGGTAGTGCTCCGAAAGACGAGACCGTGATGATTGTCAGCGGACGCAATGTCTATGACGCTTTCGGTCGTGTGGCTAAGGCTTATTACCCTGTAACCGAAGCAGTGGGAAGCAAGACAACTTTCAACAAGGCTTTTGACAACGTGTCGCCAACCGTAACGGTTTATGACGTGCTTGACCGTGCCATGAAAGTAACGCTTCCGGACAATGCTGAGACCAAGACGGAATACTCTACGGACGCAGGTAGCAATGCACTCGTAACGACTGTAACTGATGCGTTGGGTAATCGTCAGGCTACCTATACCGATGGTAGTGGCAAGACCGTAAAGACCGAGCAACTCAGCGGACCCGATGGTATCATTACCACTTCCTTCGAGTATGATGGTATCGACCGATTGGTCAAGGTAACAGACACGGAGGGCAACGTAACGACATCCGTCTATGATATGGGCGACCGTCGCACAGAGGTGAACCACCCTGCCAGCGGTATCACCACATTTACTTATGACAATCTCGGCAATGTACTCACCAAGCAGACAGCCAACCTCAAAAAAGAGGGCAAGACCATCAATTACGAGTACGATTACGGTCGTCTGACGGCTATCAACTATCCCGACCATCCGGAAAATAACGTGAAGTACCAGCTCGACAATGTGCGTGATATTAACTACCGCACGGAGGGGACAGCCGGTGAGAATGACAAGGTAAACAACGGCCATCGTTATACCTATGATGCCAACGGCAACCTTGTCTATATCAATACCTCCCGCGTGAAGAAGGACGGTAAGGAGGATGAGAAGGCTACCGAGCAGAAGTTCAAGTGGGACGAGGAGAACAGACTTCTTGCCGCCGATGAGAACGGCTTTGTTTCCAACTACTGGTACGATGCCGACGGTGAGCGCACGGTAAAGACCAGTGGCGAGGGCGAGCAAATCTATGTGAACTCCGAGTTTGCAGGAGGACACACCAACACAGCAAAGTTCTCATTGTACGTCAGTCCATATTTGGTGGCCAACCAAGGCGGACGCTACACCAAGCATATCTACATCGGCTCGCAGAGAATAGTCAGCAAGCTCGGTGACTTTGCTTCCTATGGCTCAGACCCGAGGCGAATACCGTATGCCGGTAGCGAGGCTGATGCAGTTAGCGTAGATTACAAGGGCAAGTATGCCAGCCAGCAGCAAGTCATCAAGGACAACTACGCCACATTCAATGTGCCTTACAATGGTGAGGACAACAACGACTACGTGGACGGCGAGGGCTTTTGCTGCAACGACGGCACACCGGAGGCTGCACAGGCCAAGGCAATGGCGGTAAACGTGGTAGGTGCCAAAGCTGTCAGCGGTAACTTCAAGGAGAACGACGAGTACGAGAAGATGCAGTTCTACTATCACCCCGACCATCTGGGAAGTAGCAGCTATATCACCAACCTTGATGGCGAAGTGGCACAGCATATCGAGTATGTGCCCTTCGGTGAGGTGTTTATCGAAGAACGTAACAACACATGGAACACGCCTTACCTCTTCAACGCCAAGGAATTAGACGAAGAAACAGGGCTATATTACTATGGAGCCAGATACATGGACCCCAAAATCTCCATGTGGTTGGGGGTAGACCCGTTAATGGAGCAAACACCAAGTTGGACACCATACAGAGCTTTCTATTGTAACCCTATTAGATATACAGACCTAATAGGACTTTCAGAAAGTACTCATACGGATGATAATGGCAATGTTATAGCTGTTTTCAATGATAATGATAATGGAGTATATAAACATGGAAAGAATGCAGATGGTAGTAATCCAACAGAATATCAATTATCAAAAAGAGCAGAAAAGTTTGGGACTTCAAGTGGTGGCATAAGAATGGGGGAAACAGAACATTGGGATGAGTTTGTTAGTCCTGAAACAGGGAAGGCTCTAACCAACCATAGAATACAATTTGGTAAATCATTTGATCCCATTATTGCTAAAATGCATGGTCTTGCAGAAGATATGGATTTAGCAGAAATTGCTTCTAAGTCGGCGGGTGGGCAATTATTTGATATAAAAAAGGATTATGCAGGAGTTGGTGGGTTATTAAATGGTAAATATGCAACATCACGTTCTGCTGGTAATTTCTTAGCAGGATATAATGCAGAAGGAGGAACATATTTTGGGGTCGGTATTTCATTTAAGACATTTCAAAAATTAGCAGGGGCATTACATATTGAAGAAAGTAATGGTAAGAGACTAAGTAAGTGGCAAATGGCTGATATCGTTATACGAGGTACCTATAATAGTTCAGATATTAAAAAGTTCGTCGCTCCTACTTATGGTGAGGTTAATTATCAGTATAGAATGAGCTTAGCTGGTTGGAACTTTGGAAAAAAGAAAAAATAGTACTTATGAGTAGAATAAAAACTTTTATAATACTTATAATAGTATTTCTAATTATTGGTGGTTACCTATACTATAAATGGGGAAAAGAAAGCTTTATGCTATCAAATGAGAATATTATTGCCCTTAATTTGGAGAAAGTTGGAAAGCCAATATATATTAAAGCGAGAAATTGGGGTGTGGCGGGAAACCACGAGGAAATTGTTTTATCTATGTCAAATAAAAACATTCCAAATAAAGATAGTGATTATATCTTTTACTCAAATGATGTTTTTTATAAGACTGACAGTATACAAACAATAACCTTTTTTGTACCGGAAAGCTCAATTAGTGAGCCATTGATTAAATTTACAAATCCATTAGTAATAATAAACAAATTAAAAAATGCAGATGAAATAAAGGATTATGTTCAAAACTATCAGAAGTATGGATTAAAAAGGATTACTTTTGCAAATAATTAGTATCAACATATCTTGTAACACTAAGATAATGAGATGGCAAAGCAAATACTAATATCGGTCAGTAGTATCCTGTGTATTACATGTTGTCCTACAAATACGCCGAAAAGGATAGATATGAAGAATATAAGCGGCAATACGACAAATTAAAGTCTTCACCTAACAAAACACCTGAAGTAAAAAAGCAAATAGAAAAATTAAAGAGACAAATGAATCGGGCCAATGAACGTAGAAATTTCAGTGGTGAAAACCATAGTAGAAACCATAAAGGTAATAGGTGATGGACAAATATACTTTTATAACCAATTATCAATATGGGGAAAAAACAGACGTTTTACAAATAGATGCAGTTTCTATGAAAGTTGCAATGAACCAATGGGTTGATGCGTTGAATTTTCCACATATTGGTAATATTAGCAAGTCTAAAGCGAAGCAACATATATATAGTGGAGATATAGAGGAAATACCCTTGAAGAAGTTACATCATATTAGTTGCTTATATGAAAAAGTCAATGGAAAAATAATAGAAGCATATATTGTTCAGCATTGTCATCTTCCTTCAGAATTGCAAACTTTTAATATTATTGTTTTATTTAAGGGAGGAACATATGTAAGACAAATACAAGCAGATGGTTACCGTGAAGCGATTCGTCTTTGGGGGAAATACCTATCTTGGCACTTTTATAATAGCATAGAACGGCAAACAATAAAGGAAGTACTTAAGAATAATTTTGAAGACCTTATAAATTCCCTAATGCCTAAGGTTTGGTCATTCTCCTTAGTGGTAGATAATTCTATATTGGAAATGTTCATAGTAGAGTGTTAGTGAAATGAGAGTCCCATATTCTTTAGTATTTAAATACCTCTTAACACCCATATAAGGGTATTAAAACCGCAAGCAATAAACAAGAAAGAACGACGTTAAATAATTGATATGTGTGAAGGAACAGGCATCATCGAGCAGCGCACCTACCTGAAGTACTGCAACGGAGCCGAGACATTCTACAGCTATGACCCGCAGCGACGCAGGTTGCAGAACCTCGTGGTGAATGCCAAGGCAGGTACTATTATGGACAATGCCTACAGCTATGATGCAGTAAGCAACGTGCTCGGTATTAAGAACAATGCTCCACTCCCACAGAGTGGAAAGGCAG
>ERZ773027.575-NODE-575-length-22875-cov-3.649606_pt1 | contig 22875 bp, 20 predicted proteins | sample MGYA00511032_ERZ773027 | MGnify/ENA primary metagenome ERZ773027 (study PRJEB29015, sample SAMEA2738138) | human oral metagenome | biome: human oral; feature: human-associated habitat; material: saliva | place: China | collected 2190 ... | reverse complement strand
TAAAAACAGTACCGACACAAGCTTATATGATGATGCTCTTTAATTTAAGGAGGAATGCTTGGCAATATCCTAAGAACAGGTTTATAATAATCAGTATTAAATAGATACTATCTTTTAATTATGATGTTTATAGATAGTATCTAGTAAACATTACATATTAAACATTATCTTTTGAAATGGCGGTGAAAAACATGGAAAAACTAGCGGTATGCTGCATCAACAGGAAGGGCGGAGTTGGCAAGACTACAGCTTCGATCATCATGGCTCAAACTGCTGCAGAACGTGGGATGCGCGTGTTGTGTGTTGATGTGGACGATCAAAAAAACTTCTTTGATGCAATGGATTTGGTAAGGGGCAAATATAACTTCAAAATAAAACCTGAGATCAAAGACCGCTTAGATAAGGGAGATGCGGACTTGGACTTTGATCTTTTTGTTATAGACTGCCCTGTTGCACTAGATCAGGTTACAGAGGCAGCGATTTCGTTTGCTGATATTGTACTTGTCCCGACGTTAGGCGACCTCTTTAGTATTTCCAATTTACCGGTTGTTTACGATTTTGCCGTGGCCCAGGGGAAATACCCGGCACAAGTAGCAGTAATCAAGAACAGTTTTGGAACAACTCGTACTGTAAAGGATATTGAACAGATACTATCTAATAAACAGTATCCTATAGCAGGACGATGGCCGCGCAATGAGCATATCATCAACAACATTATTGAAGGGCGTCCGTGGTGGAGTGGTATGGACGCAAGACAGCGGCAACCTTTTTTAACATTTTATTCGAAGGTTTGGACTGCATGGAAACGCCTTTTGGCAGATGATTTGGAAACAACTTGGAAGATGGCATAGGGAGGGATTAACATGCCAGGTTTTGGGAAAAATAACGCCGAGGCTTTGATGGAACGTAGACTTCAGGAGCATAGAGACAATAAAGATACTATCTCGAAGATAGTATTAAATAACGATGATGCTGAAACAGGTTCACAAGTATCCGTTTCAGACTTCAAACCTAAACCTAAAGGCGCACCACGTGGCTCACGAAGTGATCGAGCCTATGCGGAAGGGATTATGCCAGCAGAGCATCGAAGAGTTTTTAATGGCTTAAAGGTTGCACTGGGAGAAGAATCGGAAGGAGATATCATTCTCCAGCGTGTATTAGACAGTATTGGTATGAACAGGTCCGCTGTATTGCGTATAATCCCTTACTTGGAAAAGTATGGGTACATAAGATATGTATCTAAACCTAAAGAACACTGTGTTTCGGTAAGCATCTTAAAATAAGTATCTTAAAGATAGTATATAATAGATACTCTCTAAAAGAGGTGACCTAAGATAGCTTATTCTACCTCTGATGATGTCCGTAAGGGCATTACAGAAGCAAAACTCAACGAATCGCAATCGGGGTTAATTCTCATGGAGCACCTTCTTGTTTCAATCCTTTTAGGGGTGGCTTGTCATTTCCACTTCCATAAATGGGGATGGTGGGCTTTTGGAGGAGCATACATTGGAGGATTTTGCCTGCTACTAAACTCGTTCTTTGCAAGGATATTCAGCCTTGCCTGCAGTGTTGGATGGGGATACCTGGGATACCTGCTCGGCATGGCATTCAAGTCCTTCCCTGCTGCAGTCGTTCTGGCGGTTATCTTCTTCCTGATATCGTTTGGACTGCACCTGGCTGATTTACAGTGGATGCAGGATGTAAGACCAAGAGCAAAGCAACATCGATCCACCTCAATCTCGGAAGACAGAGTTGATGTGCCCTCTCCTGATGACGCGATTCTAGGAGATCTCCTTGTTATGCAGGCGAAGATGGGTGGTTGTACAGTACACGGTTCTCCTGAGTACATTGAAACATGCATTCGCTTAGCGAAACAGTATGGGATTAACATCACAAATCCGGAGCTCCAGGAAAGACTGCATTGATTACTGACCCCGACGGTCGCTTGCGACCTGTCGGGGCCGTCCGAAGGACGTGTCTTTTTCAGTTTAGAGGATAAAAGTTAAAACGGACACGACAAATGCAATGAGCAGAATGGAAGTTATGAGATAAGTTGTTTTTTTCTTGGCACCATACATAGTCAGACCCCGGTAAAGCATGAACCCTGCGACAGGGATCATCTCAAGGGCCAGCACTCCACCTGCTGGAGCGTTCAATAGCGCAGCGATAGGTGATGTTCCCCATCCTTTGCCTGCTGTGGCAGCTCCAGCGACGAACGCGATCAAGCAGAGTACGAACACACCGAAGCACATCAGAGACAGTGGTACAAACAACTCAAGGAGGAACGAACGGTGTTTATGCTGTTCCAGGATTTCCTCCGTACTCCTTTTGAGTGTCTCGGCAAAGAGTACCTGGGCTCTTTGTGCTTCACTTGTGCCGACCTCTTTTGCAGCTTTTCTGACGTTCTCAAGGCAGTCTGCTGAGGTTTCTCGGATTTTCTCAGGAAGGTCCTGATAGAACCTTCCAAAGTAGTTCAAGGTGTAGATGATTGTCCAGAGTGCGTCGTTGTCCCGAATATTGAGCTTACTGGCCAGCTCTCGGAGGCGAAGCTGTTCCCCCTCGGTCGCGTCTCCGAAGAAATGGCTGTACCAGCGTTCAGCCTCTTGACGCTCCTGTTCCTTGAGCTCTTCAAGTTCGTCAGTTTCCATTGCCATCATCTTCTGCAAAGGTGCTTGCGAACATTTGCCATGCTGCATTGCGCCAACGCTTTAGTTCTGCCTTGTTCCCAAGTGGCATCTCCTCCAGCCCACGGGCTACAGAAAGGCGTTGCGAGTACATGGCATCGGAAACACGATCGGCGAGGTCCGGGAAGTCAATGGTCGATCCTCGCTTTTCTGCCTCTCCCTTCAGTTTGGAGTTGTTGTAGAGTTCAAATTTAGTAGCGGCTCCAAAGTGCATATTGCGGACGACATGCAGTGCTCCTACTGGGACACTTTCCATGTAGCCCTTTAGAAGCTCGATACTGTCCCTCTGTCGATTGATGACCCAGAACGTGGTAAAGTCCATCTTGAGCTCATCGAGGCTGCCGGTCAAAGTCCCTCCAAATTCCGCTATCGCTTCATTAGCCCGCGCAGCGGAGTTTACGACAATATCGTCCTGGTTCCCGTCACACAGGTTCACCAGCTCTATCCACCCGTCTGCGTCATCGAGGCGGCACGATATCACCTCCACCTTTTCGTCCTTAGCAAAGATCTTCCCGACATCCGGGTTGCTCGTATCGCTTTCAATGAGCTTTATGTGCTGTCCCTTATGCTGCGTCAGGTAGTCGCACAGGGCGATGGAAACCATGCTCTTTCCAACGCCGCCTTTGCTCCCGCCGATGAAATACAAGTGTGCCAACTTTTGTCACTCCTCTACAGGTCTTCAGTGTCCGGTTTGATCTCAAAACGTCCCTTCAGAATCTTGGTGAAGGGATTTTTTTGTCCTGCTTCCAAGGCATTGTCATGTCCAGTATCTGTGCCACTGGGATTTACATTCATGTTCGCTTCCTGCGCCGGCGATGTGCCGCTTTCCTGTGAGTTATGCGCCATATCAGGAGCAGCTTCAGGGGTGTTTTCAGTGCAATTTTGTCCCCTTATTTCGGCATCATCAGGTCCAATTTCGTCCCTTGTTTCGTCGTTTTCATGTGCCATGGCGGTGGCCTTGTTTTGTGCCGTGATGTCGTCGTTTTGAGTGCCTTCCATGCTTCGGTAGACACGCCAGAAGTGCCGAGATATCTCACAACCCTCGGCTGCAAAGACCTCCGCGATCTCCCCTTTGGAGTATCCTTTTCCGAGCATTTCCCGGACATCCTGGAGCAGAAAGACGACCGTTTCCCGCACGCTGTATTGCGTTTTGGGTTGTTTTTTCGGACACCGTTTCATCCGGGCTTGTACCCTTTGGAGTGTCTCCAGGTTGTATGTGATCGGCACCTTTGTACACCACGCTTTCGTCATATCTCACGCATTATGCTATCACCGCGCCGCGAGTGTCGCCTTTAAGGCGACGTTTTTCATGCCATGCCATAATGTCCCACAAGGCCCTTTAACGCGAGGGACAAGCAGGCGGTTGTCATACAAATATCAGCTACGCTGGATATTTGTAGCCAACCGCCAAGGCACAATCGGCGCACCCTCCGGGTGCTTCTCTCGTGCCTGCTTGCCAGGGCGCTGCCCTGGACCCGTCAGGGGAGCAAGCCCCCCTGTACTCCCATCCAGCGGCCTCGTTGGGCCGTAGCATGGAACATCCTGTGTGCCTTGATGGATATTGCTGTGCAGAGTGGTGGACATTGATGGACGAAAGGAGGCGACGGTTGTGCAGAATGGGCGCATCAATCTGCGCGTTACGGAGGACGAACTTGCGGACGTGAAGGGACAAGCTGCATTGGCGGGACTGTCCCTGTCGGAGTACGTGCGGCGGCGCGTGCTGGGCATAACTGTTACCTCCAGGGTGGACGTGAAGATGTACAACGAGCTGAACAAACTGGGCGGCCTCGTTAAGCACATTTTCAATGAGAGCGGCGGGACATACAGCGACACGACGCGGGAGGCACTGGAGGCCCTGACGTCGTGCGCACGTCGGATTGAGAGGCAGCTTTTCCATGATCGCTAAGATACCGCCCAGGCGCCGTGATGGTGGAAGCAGCTTTCGTGCGTTAGGGGACTATGTTCTAGGCCGGACGGGACATAGCGCTGGAGCGGTGCTGTACATCGGGATGCAGAACGTGAACTCCGTGGGGACAGCGGCACAGGAGATGGAGGCCCTCGCCATAGAGAACACGCGGAGCAAGAACCCGGCGATGCACTTTATCCTCTCATGGCGCGAGATGGAGGTTCCGACGGCGCAGCAGGTGGACGAAGCCGTACAGATCGCGCTGCATGAACTGGACCTCCAGAGCTGTCAGGCGCTGTGGGCGTTGCAGAGCGATACGGAAAACCTCCACGTACACGTGATGGTGAACCGCATCGATCCTGAAACGTATCGGGCTATCCAGCCCGCAGGGAATTGGACGAAGAAGGCACTGGAGAGGGCGGCGCGGAAGATTGAGCTGGCGCAGGGCTGGGAGATCGAACAGACTGGCCGCTACGACGTAGTGAATGGACATGTGGTGGAAAAGGAACAGAAAGCACCTGAGCTCACGCAGACGGCACGGGACATCGAGGCCCATACAGGTGGTCAGAGCTGGGAACGGGTTGCAAAGCAGAACGTCGGTGTTCTCCTGAAGAACGCTGCGAGCTGGAGCGAACTGCACCAAGGGCTGGGTGAGCTTGGCTTCTCCCTGGAGCGCAAGGGAAGCGGTGCCGTGCTGGTCTGGCGCGGTGATGGTGACAAGGTTAACGCTGTGAAGCTCTCGACAGTGGACCGAGGGAGCAGCCTTAAAAAACTTGAGGCACGCTTGGGAGAGTTTCAGGAACGCACTGAAGACATGAAGCAGGAAGTATCAGTAAACGCACAAAACGGCGTGCTCCTGCAGGGTACGAAGGAGCGGTACGAGGCCGAGAAAAAGGTCTATTTGGCTGCAAAACGCAAGGCTATTGCAGAGATAAAAGCTATCCACCGAGAAACAACCCGCAAATTTTCTGCGCAGCAGCGGAAGGAGCGCAGTGAGTTTTGGGCGGCTTTGAAGTCAGAAGGCTGGAAAGGGAAGGGACAAAACCTCAACCTTAACAGAAGTTTATTCGCCTACTTTCAGAAGACAGAGCGTCTTAGGCTCCGTGAACGCCTACAGGAGGAGCTGGACGAGGTGAAGGCCCGCTACCTAAAGCGTTTCCCTTCGTACAAGCGTTGGTTGGCTGACCAGCGAACGGAGTTGTTCATGCTGTATCGCTACCCCGGCCAGAACGTCCTAACGCCGGAGCAGTCAGGTGTGACACAGCCTGCGCCTCGTCCTGTGGACTTACGGGACTACAGCGCACGGAAAGCGGGGTACAGCGTGCTCTACTGTCGTGGTAATGCCTTCACGGCAGATTTTAAGGACACGGGGAAAAAGATTATCCTCGACAGGAAGAAGCTGGATGAAACGTCCGTAGTGGCGGCGTTGCAACTGGCGAATCAGAAGTGGGGCGCAACACAGATCAATGGCAGCGATGAATACAAAGAGCTCTGCGTGACGGCTGCTGTTAAGTATGGCCTGAAACTGGCTAACCCCGACTTGGCAGCGGAGGTTGAGCGACGGCGTGGAATCCTCCGGAACGGGCCAGTCACCGAAGTGGAGATTGCGGCGTTAAACCTTGTGGAGAAGCCCAAGAAAATCTACGCGAATCCGTACACGAGGGGATATAAGTTCAGTGGTGAAGTTGCCTATGTGGATGAAGCACGCGGCTACTGCGTTTTGAAACTTGGCTCCAGTTTATACGTCCACAGGCTGGACAGGCTGGATATCGTTCCAAAGGTAGGAGTGTGCCTTGATATTCAGTATGACCAGAGCGGGGAGCACGCGCACACTCTCTTGCGAGAGCGTCGCAGGATGTTAGGACGAAGTTAAAAGACTAGAAGGGGGCAAAACAATGTTGGCAATGTTGGATATGAATCTGGCATGGTTTTTTCTCTTCGGCGGAGCCACCTTTATCGCAGTAGCGGCGGCCTTCAGGGGAAAGTGGAAGTTCAAAGACAAGAACATATGGCGAGTTTTGTGGGGGATAGCTTGTCTGACGATGTGCTTTTCTATCCTTCCGGCTATCCTTTATCTCTTTTTAGGATATGTTACAGCAAATATCATTACATTGATAGCGTTTTGTCTGTTCTGTTTTTGGTTTGGCAGACTGCTTCTAATGGTTATTTCTGGCGTTCCCTTGCCAGAAGAAATAGTTAGTAAAACCGAACGTTTTGAGAAAAAGGTCAATGGACTTAATGACCAAAAGGAAGGTCGAGCATGAAAAAGTGGGCTTGGGTTGTTTCAATTCTGTTGCTTCTTTATCTTATAGCCATTCCTGTAGTCTCTATTGTCCAAACGCTCTATATTGGGATTCCACCTGAAGCATCCATCGGTATGACGATGCCTCTCTATAAGGAAACCCTTGTTGTTTTTTTGATAATGATGATTGGTATTGTTATAGAACTGTTCATCAAAAAAAAGAAAGGATATCTTGAGGAATCCACGAGGGAGAAGCCCTGAGTCTGGAGCATGAACACAACGAAACGCCGCTGGAGAAAGCGCAACGCAAGTCGTGGCGGTACTGCTGTCGGTTACAGCATGGGGACGGATACCGATATGTTTCCAATTCCTCCAACGTCTGAAGACGTTGGTTCCCTTGGAGGTATCTCATGATTCTGAAAAACAATGATGCCATTGACAACGGATATCTCTTCTCGCCGGATACGATCACCTCGACATGGGGGCCATATGAGCATGACGTGCTCTGGCCATTGGCATTAGGGTTTACTGAAGAAGAGATCATCAGGCCTGAAGCTGAAGGCGGCTTTGGCTATGCAGATTTGCCAGGAGAGGATGGAAGTCCTTTAGGGCGGGAACGAGCACAGGAGATTTTCGCAAATTTGTACCGGAGGTTGGAGGTAGAAAATAGACTTGCCGCAGTTCATATAGCTGCAAGAGAAGGCTTCCTTCCCAAGAGCTGGAAAAGTTTGCAGGAAGCCTGGGGAAAGGAAAAAGTCAGTGAAATACTGAAAATGATAAGGGAAACACGAGGGAGAAGCCATGAGCCTGGAGCATGAACGCAACGAAACGCCGCTGGAGGAAGCGCAGCGCAAGTGGGGCGAGGTAACGGAGCGGGTCCGGTCTGGCGGCGCGGCCTGGAAAGCCATGCTGGCCACGGCGGCGCGAAACCACAAGTATTCATTCCGTGATCAGCTCATGATTCACGAGTACAGGCCCAATGCCACAGCTTGCGCAGAGCATGACTTCTGGGAGCAACGCTTCCATCGGCGCGTCCATAAGGGGCTGAAGGGCATCCGCCTCCTAAGCGAGGATGGCAGGGAAGTCCGCAACGTCTTCGACGTCGGAGATACGTGGCCGTACTATGGCCACGAGCACGACCTGCCGCCGTACATCTGGCGCGTCACCGAAGGCAATACCACTGCCGTATCTCAGCGTTTTCGCGAGGCCTTCGAGGTGAATGGTACGCTGCCGGAACAGGTCCAGGTTATCTCCAAACGACTTGCGGAAATGGCCAGGCCGATGTACAATATAAGCACAGAACATTCAGAAGATTTGTTGCTTAGCAGCATAACCTTCTACATCGCGACACGGCTTGGACTGGACACAAGGAACATGAACCTGAGCTTTGAGGGAATCAGGGACCTGAGCCACGAAGATATGCTGAAGCTTGGGAGCCTTGTGAACAGGGCGGCGCGAGTGGTGCTGGATCAGGCGGAACGAGCGGTTCGACTGCACAGAGAAAGGGGAGCGTCGGCGAATGTCCATCGAAACGGTGAAAGCGCGGCTAACGCCAGAGCAGTTGAAGGACTTGGAAGATCCCAGGATGTCGATCATCAACTTCTGCAGCAACGAGGACTTGGAACGGGAGTACCAGGAGATGGCCCAGAAGGTGAGGGAGATGCCCGAAGAGGACCTGACGATCTATCACGAGGAGGACCTGACGGAGCAGGAGAAGGAGGACCTGCCGGAGGGCGCCCTGATGCGGGAGAAGGGGAACGGGCCGCTCTACATGAAGGTGCTGGACATCTGGGAGCCGTACAGGGTGCTGACGCTCCACACCCCGGAAAGGGATTTGGGCAAGTACGGCCGGATGCGCCTGAAGTACCTGGAGGAGTGGAAGGTCCGGAAGGCGTTGGAGCTGGGCGAGGAGATTCTGGTCCATTGCCTGGAGATTCAGGACCGAGCGAAGGAGATGAAGCGGGAGATCATGGACCGGTGGCGGGAACATAGCCCGTCGGATGGGACGATGGAGTGGGTGCAGAGGGCCGAGATGGCGGACTCGGAAGCGGAGCGGCTCGTCCTGGATACCGTGATCTGGCCGGAAGCCAGCAAGGCCAGCTAACCCTTGATTTTGGGCTTGGAGAGCCGGAACGTCCTACGGCTCCCCAAGCCCTTGAGCCGGAACCAGAGCGGGAAGCTCCAAAGGTATCGGAGGAAAAGCCTAAGGGGCCGGAGCAGCCGCGCGTCAACTACCGCATAACGGACGACGCCCTCGGCGCTGGCGGTGCAAAGACGAAGTACGCCCGCAACGTGGAGGCCATCCGCACCCTGCGGCGCATCGAGGGCGAAGGCAGGCTGGCCACCTCCGAGGAGCAGGAGGTCCTGGCGCAGTACGTCGGCTGGGGCGGTCTGCCCCAGGCGTTCGACGAGCGCAATGAGGCGTGGAACAAAGAGTATGCGGAACTCGAGGGGCTTCTGAGCGACGAGGAGTATGCCTCAGCCCGCGCCTCCACACTCAACGCGCACTACACCTCTCCCACCGTTGTGAAGGCGATCTATGGCACCCTGGAGCGGATGGGCCTGGCCTCCGGAAACATCCTGGAGCCTGCCTGCGGCACGGGAAACTTCTTCGGCCTCGTACCGGAGAGCATGGCGGGCGCGAAGCTCTACGGCGTCGAGCTGGATGGCATCACGGGTCGTATCGCCCGCCAGCTTTACCAGAAGGCGGACATCACCGTCGATGGCTACGAGCGAACCCGCTTTCCGGACAACTTCTTCGACGCGGCCGTCGGGAACGTTCCTTTCGGGGCCTACCGGGTCGCGGATCCGAAATACGACAAGCACGGTTTCATGATTCATGATTACTTCTTCGCTAAGACGCTCGACCAGGTGCGACCGGGCGGCGTCATGGCGTTCGTGACCTCTAAGGGGACCCTGGACAAAGCCAACCCCTCGGTCCGGCAGTACATCGCACAGCGGGCCGAGCTCCTGGGGGCCGTCCGGTTGCCCAACACCGCCTTCAAAGCCAATGCCGGAACCGAAGTCACGACCGACATCCTCTTCCTCCAGAAGCGGGACCACATCATCGACGACGTTCAGCCCGAATGGTTGCACACCTTTAACAACGCCGAGGGCGTTCCAGTCAACAATTACTTCCTCCGACATCCTGAAATGATGCTGGGGACGATGGCCTTCGACTCCTCGATGCACGGCAACGAGAGAGAAACGACCTGCAACCCCATCGAGGGCGCCGACCTTGCCGAACAACTCCGTGAAGCGATGGGAAACATCCAGGGGAAGATAACGGCCCGCGAACAGGAGATACTAGAGCGGTACAAGGAAACGATTCCCGCCGACCCATCGGTCCGCAACTACAGCTACACTCTGGTGGATGGGGAGCTGTACTATAGAGAGAACTCCGTCATGTATAAGCCGGACCTTCCCCGAACCTCCATGGAGCGCGCTAGGGATATGGTGGGGCTTCGGGATCTCTGCCGTGCCGTCATCGACGCCCAGATGGACGGGGTGTCCGACGAGGACCTGCAGGTCCTCCAGAAGGACCTCAACCAAGCCTATGACCGTTTCGTCCGGCGACACAGTCGCATCAACGATGCGGCGAGCGCCCGCGCCTTCGACGAGGACAGTTCCTATTACCTGCTGTGCGCGCTGGAGAACCTGGACGAAGACCGCCGTTTTGTCGGGAAGTCGGACATGTTCACGAAGCGGACGATTCGACAGAACGTCGTCCCGACCTCCGCCGATACGCCACAGGAAGCCTTGTTGCTGTCCATTTCCGAGAAGGCCCACGTGGACATGGACTATATGGCGTCGCTCACGGGTCGGACAGAGGAGGAGTTGGTGCAGGAGCTTCGGGGCGCGATATTTCGCGTTCCGGACCGTGTGGAGCCGGAAACGGGAAGGGCGGTCTATCAGACGGCGGATGAGTACCTCTCCGGAAACGTCCGAGAGAAACTGGAGACGGCGCGGCACTACGCCGAGGGGGAGCCGGAAGTCTTTGCCGGCAACGTGAAAGCGCTGGAGGAGGCGCAGCCGAAGCCGCTGACGGCAGGGGAGATCGACGTGCGCCTCGGAGCGACGTGGGTAGACCCGAAGTACGTACAGGCGTTCATGTTCGAGCTTTTGCAACCCCCCCCGTACATGACATACACCATCAAGGTTTCCTACTCGCCGATGTCTGCCACCTGGAACATCTCGAACAAGACGAAGGACGTCGGGAACGTCCGGGCGAACACGACCTACGGCACGCAGGACATGAACGCCTATAGGCTCATCGAGGAAGCCCTGAACCTGAAGACGGTCAAGATCTACAAGGCTGTTGAAGGGCCGGACGGCAAGGAAACCCGCGTCCTGGACCCGGAGGGTACGGCCCTGGCACAGCAGAAGCAGGACGAAATCAAGGAGAAGTTCAGAGAGTGGATTTTCAAGAATCCAGAACGCCGAGAGGCTCTCGTCGAGGAGTACAACAGACGCTTCAACTCCACTCGTGCGCGAGAATACGACGGGGAGCACCTTCGGTTTGGGGGCATCAACCCGGAGATTGTCCTGCGGGAGCACCAGAAGAACGCCATTGCGCGCATCCTCTACGGCGGAAATACGCTGCTGGCGCACGAGGTGGGGGCGGGCAAGACCTACGAGATGGTTGCTGCAGCGATGGAGGGAAAGCGCCTGGGGTTGTCGCACAAGAGCCTCTTCGTCGTCCCGAATCACCTGACGGAACAGATGGCCACGGAAACGCTGCGGCTCTATCCGGGTGCAAACGTCCTGGTGGCCACGAAGAAGGACTTTGAAACGAAGAACCGCAAGAAGTTCTGCGCCCGCATCGCCACCGGTGATTACGACGCCATCGTCATCGGCCACAGCCAGTTCGAGAAGATACCGCTCTCATCGGAACGGCAGGCCCGGTTCATCGAAGAGCAGATCGACGAGATCGCCAGGGGCATCGAGGAGCTGAAGGAGGAACGGGGCGAGCGTTGGACAATCAAGCAGATGGAGAAAAGTAAAAAGGACCTGGAAGCGAAGCTAACAAAGCTTCAGGCACAGGAGAAAAAGGACGACGTGGTGACCTTCGAGGAGCTGGGCGTGGACCGGATGTTCGTGGACGAAGCCCACAACTACAAAAACTTGTTCCTCTACACGAAAATGCGGAATGTCGCCGGAATATCGCAGACCGAGGCGCAGAAGTCCTCAGATATGTTTATGAAGTGCCGGTATATGGACGAGCTGACGGGAAACAAGGGCGTCATCTTCGCCACGGGGACGCCTGTCAGTAACTCCATGACGGAGCTTTATACCATGCAGCGGTACCTCCAGCACGACAAGTTGCAAGAGATGGGGCTCCAGCACTTCGACGCTTGGGCCTCCACCTTTGGGGAAACTGTGACGGCGATGGAGCTGGCCCCGGAGGGGACGGGGTTCCGCGCAAAGACGCGCTTCGCCAAATTCTTCAATCTGCCGGAGCTGATGGCCACCTTCAAGGAGGTCGCGGACATCAAGCTGGCGGACCAGCTGAACCTGCCGCGGCCACAGGCGCACTTCCATACCATCGCGGTCAAGCCGAGCGAGCATCAGAAGGAGCTGGTCCAGGCGCTCTCAGAGCGGGCCAGCAAGGTTCACAGCAAACAGGTGGAGCCAACGGAGGACAACATGCTCAAGATCACCTCGGACGGGCGGAAGATAGGGCTGGATCAACGGCTGATCAACCCGCTGTTGCCCGATGAGCCGGGCAGTAAGGTCAACGCCTGCATGGAAAACGTCTTCAAAATCTGGAATGACACAAAGGAAAAGAGGCTGACGCAGCTCGTCTTTTGCGACTTCTCGACGCCAGGAAAAGATAAAAGCTTCAACGTCTACGACGACCTCAAGAAGAAGCTAATCGCCCGCGGCGTGCCGGAGGAGGAGATCGCATTCATCCACGATGCCGACACCGAGGCGAAGAAGGACCAGCTCTTCGCGAAGGTACGGGGCGGCAGCGTCCGGGTACTGATGGGCTCCACGCAGAAGATGGGGGCTGGAACGAATGTCCAGGACCGGCTCATAGCCATGCACGACCTAGACTGCCCCTGGCGTCCTGCGGATCTGGAGCAGCGCGCCGGGCGCATCGTCCGGCAGGGGAACCGGAATCCGGAGGTTAACATCTACCGGTACGTCACGGAAAACACCTTCGATGCCTACCTGTACCAGACCATCGAGAACAAACAGAAGTTCATCAGCCAGGTGATGACGAGCCGGACGCCTCTGCGAAGTTGCGAAGACGTGGATGAGTCGGTCCTGAGCTACGCCGAGGTGAAGGCCCTCTGCATTGGAGACCCACGCATCAAGGAGAAGATGGAGCTCGATGTCGATGTAGCGAAGTTGAAGCTGATGGAGGCAAACTTCAAGAGCCAACAGTTTGCGCTTGAGGATAAGCTGCGCAAGGGTTTTCCCTGTGTCATCGCTCAGGCAGAACAGCGAATCCAGTCGTTCGAACAGGACGCGGCTGCGGCGGAGAAGACGCAAAAGCAGGACTTCTCCATCACGATCCTAGGCAAGACCTACGGGTTGGATGCCGAGGGTAAGCCGCGGAAACAGGAGGCAGGGGAAGCGCTGCAGGCCGCAGCCCAGGCCCTTGGGAAGAACCAAGGGACAATAGGGGAGTACCGGGGCTTCAAGATGGGCTTTCACTTCGATGCTGTCTTTGGCAAGGTTTACTTGAACCTGACCGGCGTGGCCACGCACAACGTGGAGTTGGGCGAGAGTGCAACGGGCAACCTGACGCGCATCGAGAACGCCATCGAGGGCATACCGGCCCGCCTCCAGGAGGCACAGGAGAGGCTGGAAAACCTCCACGAACAGGTACGGGCTGCGAAGGAGGAGTTGGGGAAAGAGTTCTCCCATGCTAGGGAGCTCCAGGAGAAGACCGCGCGTCTGGCCGAGCTGAATATAGCGCTGACGATGCAGGATAAGACGGAGAAAAACGCTCTGGAACAAGCGGATTTCGGAAAGTTGAACGACAAGGAGCGTGTGGCATTCCTCGTGAAAGAGGCGGAGCGGCATCCCGAACAAGCATCAGAAATCCTGAACGCAGCCTTCCGCCAGGGGGTGTACGTCACCTCTCAGCTCCAGGCATCAAATTGCGGCTTCTACAACATCTTCAAGCTGCGCGATGTCATGTCTGACGCCGGGCTTAGCGACAGCAAACGCTTCGATTCGCTTTTATGCAAACTCCGGGATGAAGAGCAGGTACAGCTCCATGCCGGAGATGTGACGGTCCACACATCAGAGGAGAACGAGAAAGGCTTCATTGATGAAAACGGATTTCGTATGGGAACCTTTACCCTGTCCAAGACTCCAGAGGCCTTCCGGGCGACCGAAGAAAGCCTGGTATGGGTTTTGTCACACAATACATGCGGCCAGGAGCCGAAGCATGAAATCACCGAGGGGGATATCGTGGCTTTGGAGCTCTCCGAGAATCCAAAAGTTCACCTGAAGCCCTATACTAAGGGGGGATTCTTTGACGGCGAGATCGCCCATGTCGATATGGAACGCGGATACTGTGTCCAAAAGGCTGGAAATAGCCTAACGGTCCACAGGCTGGAGGCTCTGGAAACCGTGCCGGAGGTGGGTGAGAAGGTGCGAATCACCTATCCGAAGGATGAGGGCCGGAAGGCCGGAGTTGCGATCAGAGAGCAGAGGCAGCGGTGTCATAGGATTGCATAAAAAAGGCGGTGGTAGAGATGGAAGCGCAGGTATTGGAACGAGATACGGAGCGTTCTCTGCAGGAGGCGCTTGATAGACTTCCACTGAAATATGCTGTGAAGAAGGCGCTTGCAGAATTTGTAAGACGACTTCATGAGGCGGAAGGTAATAACCTTCTCCGCGTCGTCCTCTTCGGCTCTATGGCGCGGGGAGATTACGACGATGAATCGGATACGGATGTGTTTGTACTGCTCAGGGAAGGCAAGCGTGCCGAAAAAAACCGCGTTTCTGATATCGCGGTAGAAACTGCCTACGATACAGCTTTCAATGACCCGGACAATGTGGAGGAATGGTATACCCTTCTGTCCCCCTTCGTGCGGACGGAAGCGGAATTGAAACAGGAGATCATGGGTAAAGAGGCGTGGCTCATAGAGCCTGTCTTCGTGGCAATTCGTGAAGAGGGGATACCACTTTTTGAGAAGAGCATAGATAGAGAGGAGGTGTATAGATAATGGCGCTTTCCGAAGAGGATAGGAGAATCCTCATAGATTTAAGCTTGAGGAAATCAGAAAAAGACTTGACAGCAGCCAGATCCATGGCAGATGCATTGCCGGATAGATCTGTCAGTGCTTCATACTACAGTGTCTTTCACGCTGCACAGGCTCTTTTTTTGCAGTATCAGCTTGTGGACGGCAGCAGGAAAGGCCGTGGGCACAGGAGCGGTACATCAAGATTCAGTGAGAAATTTGTCCGGTCTGGAATTTTCTCACCTGAGTTGGGGAAGATATTGGGACAGCTCGAAAGATTGCGCAACGACGCTGATTATTCTATCCAGGAGAATATCACTCGTGAAGATGCAAGAGAATCTGTTCAAATGGCTGAAAAATTCACACAGTCAATTCAGAAACACATTCGTGACCAGCAGCAGAAACAGAAGCAGGAACTCACTCCACAAGGTGAGGAGTGCCCCGCAGCGCTCAACCCCGCCGACATTGCCGAGCTGGACGCTGCAACAGCCCTGTTGAAGAACCAGCGTGCTACGGACAACGCGACCTTCAAAGGCCACGAGATCACACCGCAGCAGAACGATACGCTGGACCTGCTGGAGCAGATCAAGAAGCACGTCCAGGCGGACAAGGCTGCGATGGCGAAGCTGGAAAGCGCCGGGCTTTCCCCGGAGAAGGACATCACGGTACACAAGGTGGCGCGTCCGGGAAAGTTCTTCAGCAAGGAGACGCAGGGACTTGAGGTCGTCTCCCGCACCCGCGACAGCCTGATGCTTATCCGTGGCCGCTGTCTCTTTATCTACGAGCTGAAGCTTTTGGAGCTTCAGGCTCCAGCTCAAGGCATCCCCGGCGAAAAGCTGGACCTTGAGTGGCCGAAGACTCAGGAGAAGGCGCGAGGTGCACAAGCCCAGGAGCAGGAACGAAAGCGCACCCAGGGGCGCGGAAGGGGCCTTTCGCTGTGAAGACGACGGTTAAAGGCACCTATTCCTTCAACAAAAAGAGGAGAAAACGTGCGAATGGCCTTGCACTCCTGGGTTTCCTGCTGTTGCCGCTGTCGCTTGTGATCGGAACGCAGTTCTTTGCATGGGATGTTGGACGGAACAGGCTTCCTGGTGAGCTCTTTTCCTGTATGGGGATGAGGGTCTATGCGCCGTGGCAAATTATGGATTGGATGGACGTCTGGCAGACAAAGCACCGTGGTATTGAGGACTTCGCAAACAGCCTGATCGCCATGGGCGGCTGTGCGTTTCTTGGGATTGGACTGATCGCTGCCGGAGTAAGAAGGAACAAGGCGAGCGGCGATGCTGCCAACCTGTATGGATCGGCGCAGTACGCAGAGCTGGACCAGATACGAGAGGCGGGGCTTCTTCCACCGAAGGGTGAAAAGGGGCGCGGCGTCTATATCGGAGGCTGGATAAACCCAAAAGACGGAAGACAGTACTATCTGAGGCACAATGGCAAGGAGCACATCATCGCACTGGCCCCGACAAGGAGCGGAAAAGGAGTGGGACTCGTCATCCCTACTCTTCTGTCTTGGGAACATTCTGCTGTGGTGCTGGACATCAAGGGAGAGAACTGGGCGCTGACGTCGGGCTGGAGGCACCAAACTGGACACAAGGTCCTGCGTTGGGACCCAACGGATGCCCTTGAGGGACGAAGCGCCCGGTACAATCCTCTTGAGGAGATACGAATCGGCACGGTCTATGAGACTGGTGACGTGATGAACGTCGCAACTCTGCTCGTCGATCCGGACGGAAAAGGAGTTGAAGGGCACTGGGAGCAGACAGCCCGCTCTCTCCTGATCGGGGCCATAACCCATGTCGTCTACAAGGCGCGCAAGGAGGGACGGAGCGGTAGCCTCGGCGAGGTGTTGCACGAACTCACGAGTTGTGGTTATCAGCAGATGGCCGGAGAGTGGAAGCAGACGGCGCACAAGCGTGATGAGGATACGTTCTATGATGCGGATGGCTCTGTTCGGGAGAATCCGTGCCATCCCGTCGTGGAGCAGGTAGCGAACGAGATGATGAACCGCGCTGAAGAGGAGGCCTCCTCTGTGCTCTCGACTGCTGTCGCCAAACTTGGCTTGTACACCGATCCTGTGGTGAAACGAAACACGGCTCACAGCGACTTTCGCATCAGGGACATCATGGACAGCGACGCACCTGTTTCCCTCTACCTTGTCCTCAACCCGACGAATATCCAGCGCCTCAAGCCTCTGGTTCGACTTTTTCTCTCTCAGCTCATCTTCATTCTTATGCCGGAGATGGAGTTCCATGGTGGCCAGATGAAAGCGCCGTACAGGCATCGTCTTTTGTTGTTGTTGGACGAGTTTCCAGCCTTGGGAAAACTTGGCATTTTTGAGCAGGCTCTGGCCTACTTTGGCGGTTGGAACATCAAGGCGTACTTGATTTGTCAGGACAAAGCGCAGCTCGATGCGGCTTATGGTAAAGATGAGAGCATAACTTCCAACTGCCATGTGACGGTAGCCTACGCACCGAACAAGGTGGAGACGGCGAAGTACTTGTCCGACCGCCTCGGCGTGACGACGGTGATCAAGGAACAGGAGAGCGTGTCCCTCCAAGGCGGTGTAGGTATCTTCGCGAAGAAGAGCGTCACGAAGTCCCAACAGGAGGTACAGCGAGCTGTGCTGACTCCGGACGAAATCATGCGTCTGCCCGGTCCAGTTAAGGATGCTGACCAGATGATCATCGAACCGGGCGATATGCTGATCTTTGCAGCGGGCTTCCCTGTAGTGTATGGCAAGCAGATACTGTACTTCTTGGACAAGACCTTTTCCGAACGCTCCAAGATCAATGCGCCGGAGAAGAGCGACACTCTGGCAGACACCAACGAATGAGGTCAGAAAGGAGAGTAGAGGATATGATCAATGCCCTGGTAGAGCGCTTTAGATTGGAACGTGAAATGGCAAAGGCGGGAGTAATCAAGGGGAACTTTGTGTTTGATGTGATTGGGCCATCTATAGGAATTGGATTGATATATGGTTCTTATCGGTGGGAGTATTTGTTAGTAACAGCTTTCCTCATGATTCCTATATTTTCCCTGATAGACCGCTTCGTAATCAAACCCAATCTTCTTTGGAGAGATGGAACAGGGGTTGTAATGCTAATCGGGATTTTTTGGTACTCTTGCCGACGCATCATACCAATACGGACGTGGTTTTCGATGGGCTTGTTAGGGTTCTTTTTGCTCTTTGCGGTAGGAACTGCCGTGTTTATCTTCCAAACGGATTTATGGTTCTACAGAGCTTACAAAGATGTCTATTTGAGGCAAAAAGAAGTAGCCTGAGGAAGAAAGGGGCCTACGCTTCGCGCATAGGAACACTTCTTCTTCGCCTGGTGCGAGTCTGAAGGCCCTCTCATACGTCTTTCCTGCATTGCCGGAGGTTGTCGCTTCCTACGAAATGGTCAAAGTTAATCAACCTCTTTAAGCGCCATCCTGGAGAGGTATTGAAGTGGTAACATAGGTAGTGGTAAGCATCACTTACCGATAGCTATTTCAGCCCGCTTTCGTACCCCCTCGAAGGGCTGCAGAATGGAGGACCCGATGGCAGATACCAAGAACGTCCCGGCCGTCTACGAGGGCACTGGAACCCTGATAGGCAGTCTACCCGCCTACCAGGAGAAGGTGCGGCAGCTCCTGCGCGCCGCTGTCGCGCCCGAGACCCGCCGGGCCTATGCCTCGCGTCTGAAGCGCTTCTTCGCCTGGTGCCAGGCAGAAGGCGTCTCGACCGTCTTTCCGACGTCGCCGGAGGTCCTCGCCGCCTACGTGGCCAGCCTCGCCGACAGCAAGGCCGCCCCCGCGACGATCGAGCAGATCCTCGCCGCCATCGCCGCTGCACATCGAGCAGAAGGGATACCGTCCCCCACCGAAACTCTCCTCGTGAAGAAGACCCTCAAAGGATATCGCCGAGAGCATGGCGCCGCCCCCTGCAAGAAGGATGCAGCCACCGTCGAGGTCGTGCGGATGCTCCTGGCTGCAACGAAGGGCGACTCAACCAAGAACGTCCGTGACGCCGCCATCCTGGCACTGGGCTTCGCCGGGGCCTTCCGCCGATCCGAGCTCTCCGCCCTGAACATCGAGGACCTGAAATGGACCGTCCGCGACGGCGAGGAGATTCTGATCCTCAATGTCCGTCGGTCAAAGACGGACCAGGAGGCGCAGGGGATGCAAAAAGCGATCTTCCCCGGCCGGGACGAGGCTGCCTCCCCGACGGCCCTCCTGAAGAGGTGGCTCTCCCTCGTGGAGCCCCAGGAGGGGCCGTTGTTCCGGCGGGTCCTCAAGAGTGGCCAGGTGACCGATGAGCGCCTGAGCGCCCAAAGCATGAGGCTCGTCGTCCTGCAGGCGGCATCTGCGGCCGGACTGTCCCTCGACCTCTCAGCCCACTCCCTGCGCATCGGTTTCGTCACGACGGCGATCCGGCAGGGGAAGACGGAGCGGGCTATAATGAATCAGACGGGCCACCGGTCCGTCCAGACCCTGCGAGGCTACTTCCGCCGTGAAGATGCCATAGAGGACAATGCCGCCAAGGGTATAATGGCCTGAAGGGATGTTTGAAAACCAAGGAAAAGGAGCGGCGGCTATGAAATCTGATGAGTTAATGCAAGTGATTATGCGGGAACCGGAAGGTTCGGCAAAGGCGTTAGCCGCTGCCGAAGCCCTCATCGTGACGCTTCCTCATGGGGAACCAGACACCGAGTCTTTTCCGGAATATGGAGAGGTTCTTGTGTGAAAACGCTTGATGGTATAATACTGAGTGAAGTCCCGCCCAGGAGAGGTTGGACGGGGTTGTTTCTTGGGCTGCCGAAGCGGGGCTGTTACCCCCACCTCGGACTTACGCCCTACGATGGGTGAGTTACGCTTTGAAAAGCCGAATCAGTTCGGCGAAGGCTCGTAAGAGTGCCGCTAGCGCTCTTACGAGTTTTGCTATTCTCTCCACGCTATCACCCCCTTTCGGGGGGATGCCCCAAGCAGCTTCGCTCAATGTTCTGAGCGCCTCTCCTGCCTTCTATTTTACCGTACTATGACACAAGGAAAAAGCTGAGTGGATGCTCTCTGGTGCCCCTGTTTGGGAGCTTGATGCCTTGCTGGCGGAGTAGGTCCTCAAGGAGTTGCTGGAGAGATGTCCAAAATACCCCCTAAGAGGAGGCTATTCGCTATGCACTTCTTTTGTTCCAATCTTCTATTGCATTCTTTGGGGTTTGAGATAACTGTGTTGTCGGGTGTATCTTGCATAAGGGATTTGTACAGGCCACTGCCCATGTCAAATCGTATTTTTCATTCCAACCTGTAAATTTTCTCAGGTAGCCTGGTGCCCCGCAAAATGGACATTGTTTTATTTCAGAGCTCTCGTCCACATCAATTCTGATATTCCAAGCCATTAAAGCGTCTTTCCGAGTCTTGAAAAAAGCCTGAGGCCTTATTGCACAGCTGGAATTCATGCAGGCGATTTCCCAGTTCCTTCCAAGCTGCGTGTGCTTATATTCTTTGCAGACTTCACCACAAAATGGACAAGTTGCCGTAGCAATTTTTTTCATGTCCTACCCTCCCCAATAAATATTAACTGAATATTAGAAAAAGGTTGCCAAAGTGAGGTTCTTTTCTTGCTTCGGGCCTATGCTTTCAATGATATAATAAATAAGAAGTCCCGCCCAGGAGAGGTTGGACGGGGTTGTTTCTTGGGCTGCCGAAGTGAGGCCGTAACCCCCACCTCGGACTTACGCCCTAGCGGAGGATGTCAACGCGTTTTGAAGAGCCGAAGAAGTTCGGCGATGGCTGCTATGAGCTTCGCTAGAGCTTGTAGCAGCTTTGTTGTTCTCTCCACGCTATCACCCCCTTTCGGGGGGATGCCCCAAGCAGCTTCGCTCGATGTCCTGAGCGCCTCTCCTGCCTTCTATTTTACCGTACGATGACCCTCTAAAGGAGGCGTGTGCTCATATTCTCTACAGAATTCACCGCAAAAGGGACAAGCAGCCATTTGTTGAGTGTTTCTCTTGTTTTATAGTATCTATCCCCAACCCGCGGGCAAAAAAACAGCACCTTGCAGGGACTGTTTGTAAAAACAGTGTTAAGCTTAAGTCACCAAACAATAAGCCATCACCTGCGAGGTGCGAAGACCATTATGCCATACAGACGACCAAAAATCGAGGTTAAGACGACGGACAAGATGCAGGACATCACCCCTTTTGCCGGCCTTTTCCCCGTTATCGAACTTTGGAATCGGCTCCATCTTGACGAAGTCATCGATACTTTCATAGGAATCAGGAAGGACAAAGGGTACCGGGACTCCGAGCAGCTTCTGTCGATGGTCCTGCTGAACCTCAGCGGCGGCAGAGCCGTGGAACACCTGAAGTTTTTGAAGGAGCAGGCGGGGCTGAAGAAAGTCTCTCTGCCGTTTCCATCTCCGACGTCGGCCCGGGACTACGCCAGCTGTTTTCATAACGAATCGGAGGACCGGGAGCGGGGTCATGGCCGTTCCTTTGTCCCGGCATCGAATGAGGCGCTGAGGGGATTTGAGGAGGTGCACCGCCATCTTCTGAGGTGCGCGTTCGAGGCGTCTGCGCAGGAGGAGTTGACGCTGGACCAGGACGCGACGTTCATCGAGACGGAGACGAGCGGGGCGTTGTACAACTACCAGGGGAAACGGAGTTACGAGGCGTTGAACGTGTACTGTCCGGAGTACGACCTGCCTGTGGCGACGGAATACCGGGACGGGAATGTGAAGCCTGGGCACGGACAGCTGGAGCAGCTGCAGGGGGTACTGGCGCATCTTCCTGCGGGAGTGAGGAAGGTGAGGTACCGTTCGGACAGTGCGGGTTACCAGACGCGTCTTTTGCGCTATCTGGCGGAGGGTCAGGATGCGCGTTTCGGGGTGATCGAGTTTGCGATCTCGTGTCCTGTATACAGGGATTTCAGGGAGGCGGTGGAGGCAGTTTGTGAGAAGGATTGGCGCCCTTTGGGCAACGGCCAGGAATGGGCGGAGGTCGTCTATGCGCCACAGTCTTTGAGTCTCGACAAGAAAGGTCCGACGTACCGTTTTCTTGCCATTCGCGAGGCATTCGAGTTGGAGGGATCGGGAAAGAAGCTTCGACTGTCTCAGGAGCTGCAGGACTCACGGCAGCTGTTCATACCGGAGCTGATCGACGACCTGGAGTCTGAGAACGCCAAGGTGAAGAAGCTGCATCTGACGGAGCTTGGCGGCCACGTATACAAGGTGTTTGGTATCGTGACGAACCTGTTGGATTGGGAGGGAGGAGCGGTAATCCGGTGGTATCGTGAGCGGTGCGGCAAGTCAGAGGAAGTGCACCGTATCCTGAAGGAGGACCTGGCCGGCGGGCACGTCATCTCGCACCGATTTGGGTCGAACGCGTTCTGGTGGAATGTGTCGGTGCTGTCTCTGTCGCTGCACAGTTTGTTAAAGCGTCTGCTTCTGCCTGAAGCGTTGAGGAGTTACCGTCCCAGGACGCTGCGATTTGTGTTTTACACGAGCATAGGGCGTATGGTGCGCCATGCGCGCCGCATGGTGCTGCAGGTGAAAGGGGGAGTTGTGGGGAGTTGGTTTCTGGGAGCGTACCGGAAGCTTGAGAAATTGGCTATCTCGCTGGAATGAGCAGGAGAACGCTGGGCCAATAGCCGAGAGGGGGTGTGGGTGCGAGCCCACGCTGACGGGGTTATTGTGAGAACGGGAAGATATTTCCGTATTTGAAGGCAGCGGAGGGGTACAGAGCCCATTTTTTAAAACTTTTCCTCTGCCTGGCCCTTTACTTTGCCCGCGCTTTGCGTTCCCGTGGATTTGGGGAATAATCCTACCCGGGAAGTTTCTTCGTGAATGGTACCCGAACG
>ERZ773027.567-NODE-567-length-23010-cov-5.871749_pt1 | contig 23010 bp, 17 predicted proteins | sample MGYA00511032_ERZ773027 | MGnify/ENA primary metagenome ERZ773027 (study PRJEB29015, sample SAMEA2738138) | human oral metagenome | biome: human oral; feature: human-associated habitat; material: saliva | place: China | collected 2190 ... | reverse complement strand
CATGATTTATTATGTTGCTAACATCTAAGAAAAAGCAAGATTTTCCATTGACGAAGAATCGGGTGATGATGCTTAGACTTATTTACAAATTAGAAATGTGTTTAGTGAAGAAAAATAAATTTTGGCATTTGAAAAAAGTGTGATATACTGGTATATGTTCTTCTTTTGTATCAATGAAGGAAGATATTATTATAGTGCCACTCTAAAAACTCTTGATTGGGAAGATACTTATTGGGTAAATGTATCTTAGTTCCTTCAATATTGGCAAAATTAGACTTGTAGAACTCCTTATCCGAGCAATTGCGTATATGTTCCGAAAATACGATAGTATAATCGGGCATAATACTTATGAGTCCACGGTCAAACGCTTTATCCCATAGCATTGATAGACATATCCCATTTCCAGGATTAAGTCTTTCCTTATGGTTTTCAGCCCATGGAACGATATGGCTTGCTACAAGTAGTTCAGGAATATCTATTCCTGTAATTGCACATTTTCTATTATAGTTTGCTAATACAAGCTCTCTAAAAACAGATTGATTTATACGGGTTTTAACCTCTTGTAAACGTGTTTCGCCTTTTAATTCTGTAGAAATATCAAAGAGAATGTCTTTATACTTTGATTCTATAGATACGTTTTCATATTTTGCGAGTATTTGCTCGCTCTCAAAAATCAATTTGTCTCGGTCATTAATAAATTCGTTCCAATAAGGGAGGCATCGCTGTCTTCCACCTGACATGCCTTTTATTCCACGGGAGTGCAGAATAGGGTCGCAAGCTGCATAATTAACAAGGCGTAAAGCTACAGAATTGCTACTCCTTCCAATCAGCTTAGCCAAATCAATAATAGCTGAATTTCTACTATGTATTTTGCCAAAAGGTATTTTTAGGTAAAGATTGAGTGCCAATATCATTTCTTCCCTTGACCATTTTTTTATTGAAGCCATAATTATTTGATTTATTTTATTCTTTTTGAGATTAGAATTATTAGAGTTTCAGAAATAAAGTATTAAGCTTTGACTTTTTCTTTAATCAAAAAACTAATATGTGATATATGTTTACTGTCTTCTCTTATATAGAGTTCTACTGTTTCCATAATTGGAAGTAAAGATAGTATTTTTTTGAGAACTAAATATGTTTTTTGTGTGATTATTTTCTATATTAAAATATTTAATTCGATATTTCTTTATGTAAAGGTGATTCTATAACAAATTATGCTTCTGTTTTAATATTGTAAAAGCGATTCTTTTGCGACACAAAGCCAACGTTCTCGTTGAACCTAATGAGCGATGCTCAACCTGTTTGTTCCTTTCGATAGCGGAAAAACGCACTTTTCGAAGAACGAAAGATGGGCGATTTTTTGGCTGTTTGATACTTTTTTCTTATCTTTGTAAAACAACAACTTACAGACTGAAAGCTAACAAACAGGTAACAAATCAATTTTTGAACTATGAAAAGAGCAATTGTAATAGGTGCCAGCAGCGGCATCGGGCATGAGGTGGCAAGGCTCCTCATCATGCAAGGGTGGACAGTTGGCGTGGCAGCACGCCGCACGGAAAAGTTGGAAGACTTGAAGAATTGTGCGCCAGAACGCGTATTCACAGCGCAGATTGATGTAACCAACGAGAAGGCAGACGAGGCTCTTTACCAGCTCATAGAGCAGATGGGAGGGCTGAACCTCTATTTCCATTCAGCAGGAATAGGGTGGAAAAATCCGACTTTAGAGGCCGAAAAAGAAATGAAGACAATGCAAACCAATGGTCTTGGTTTTGTGCGTATGGTGGGCGAAGCCTATCGCTATTTTGCCACACACGGCGGCGGACACATTGTCTGCATCACTTCCGTGGCAGGCACAAAGGGCTTGGGAGCCATTCCTGCTTACAGTGCCACGAAAGCTATGCAGAACACCTACCTGCAAGCCTTGGAGCAGTTGGCTAATAATCATCGTTATAACATTCGCTTCACGGACATTCGCCCTGGTTTCGTAGACACTCCGTTGCTGTCCGATTCCTCTCATTTCCCTATGCTGATGAAGACCGAGGATGTGGCGAAAAGCATTATGAAAGCCATAGAAAAGAAGCGGCACGTCAGTGTAATCGATGGTCGTTGGCGAATCTTCACAGCCGTGTGGCGACGTATTCCGAACTGGATTTGGAGGCGAATGAAGCTGAACAACTAACTGCATACCTCGCATATAGGTTCATAGAAAGTCGATGCAAATATAAGGAATAGAATGAATTCTGCACTGTAATTTGTTCGCATTGTTGTATTGTACATAAGGGTGGTTTAACAAAAAACCGCCCTTTATTTTGTAAAGATTATTTCGTCGAAAAACGATAATTTCGATTTGGCATTGCGAAAGCGGCTGTTTTGCAGCGCAAAACAGCCGCTTTTACCGTGCAAAACATACGCTTTTGGAACACAAAACAATAGGTTTTACAAAGCGTTGATATACAGGTTGTTATACAATAGTTGTATTTATGAAAAATATTTACACTTCTATTGTTCTCTTTCCGCTCATTAAACAAGGCGAGTTTGGGGTAATAGTTCGAGGACAAAGAAACTCCATTTCTTTTTGATTATAAGCCTATTAAATCATTGTCGATTCCTTCTTAAAGTATCTTATAAATAAGATGTTGGCGCAGTTCTCATACCGCACTCACGTACTTATAATAAAAATGCTTGTTATATGATTTGTGTATATTGATGAAAATTAGTACTTTTGCACTTAACTTAATGCAACATTCAATTTACATAGATAAATAAAAAACAACAACATAAATGAATATTTCATATAAATGGCTAAAGGAATACGTTGATTTCGACCTTGAACCACAGGATTTAGCGGCTGCGCTGACCTCAACAGGATTGGAAGTTGGAAGCGTAGAAGAGGTTGAAACTATCCGTGGCGGACTGAAAGGACTCTTTGTAGGCAAGGTGCTTACCTGCGAGGAACACCCCAATTCCGACCACCTACACGTTACAACAGTAGACCTTGGCAAAGGCGAGCCACAGCAAATAGTATGCGGTGCAGCCAATATAGCAGCAGGACAAAAGGTTATTGTAGCAGATTTAGGCTGTGTACTGTACGATGGCGACGACTCTTTTACTATCAAGAGAAGCAAGCTGAGAGGCGTTGAAAGCTTGGGAATGATTTGTGCTGAAGACGAAATCGGCGTAGGAACAAGCCACGACGGTATTATTGTTCTGCCAGAAGATGCACAAGTGGGTATGCCTGCAGCAGAGTATTACCAGCTCGACAGCGACTGGCTGATTGAAATAGACATTACTGCAAACCGTGCCGATGCGTTGAGCCATTACGGCGTAGCGCGCGACCTTTACGCGTGGTTGAAGCAAAACGGATACGAAACATCGTTGCACCGCCCCGACTGCGACAAGTTTGCGGTAGACAACAACGACCTTCCTATCGAAGTAAAGATAGAGAACCCTGACGCCTGCCGCCGCTATGCGTGCCTCAGCATCACCGATTGCGAGGTAAAGGAAAGCCCACAATGGCTGAAAGACAGGCTCAACGTAATTGGCGTTCGCCCCATCAACAACATTGTAGACATTACCAACTACGTTATGATGGCTTACGGACAACCTATGCACTGCTTCGATGCAGATATGGTAACAGGTAGGCAAATCATCGTGAAAGACAAGAACGAAGGCAAGAAGTTCATCACGCTCGACGGCGAGGAACACACGCTTGGCGAGCACGACCTTGCTATTTGCAACGCCGAAGAACCAATGTGCATTGCCGGAGTATTCGGCGGAAAAGGCAGTGGAACATACGAAAACACACGCAACGTAGTATTGGAAAGTGCCTACTTCCACCCTACTTGGATTCGCAAGAGTGCACGCCGCCACGGTCTTTCTACCGATTCGAGCTTCCGTTTCGAACGTGGAATCGACCCCAACGGAACCATTTATGCCCTCAAACAAGCAGCCATTCTCTGCAAAGAGCTTGCAGGCGGCAAGGTAAGTATGGAAGTTTGCGACGTATATCCTACGAAAATGGAAGGTTTCCCCGTTCGTTTGAACTACGAATATGCCGACCGTCTTATCGGAAAACAGCTCGGTGCCGACACGATTAAGAGCATTGCAACAAGTCTTGAAATGGAAATCGTGAAGGAAGATGCCGAAGGACTCGACCTTATCGTGCCTCCCTACCGTGTAGACGTAAAGCGTCCATGTGACGTTATCGAGGACATTCTTCGCATTTACGGCTACAACAACGTTGAAATTCCAACCGAACTGAAGTCTTCTCTCACCATCGCCGAAGAGGCAGACAAGAACTTTCATAGGGAAGACATTGTGAGTGAACAGCTTGTCGGTGCAGGTTTCAACGAGATATTGAACAACTCGCTTACCGCACAGGCTTACTATGAGGGAGCAGAACTCAATGCCTATCCGTGGGAACAGACCGTAAAGATAATGAATCCGCTATCGAGCGACTTGGGTGTAATGCGCCAGACACTTCTCTTTGGTGGTTTGGAAAGCATTCGCCGCAACGTGAACCGCAAGGCGCAAAACCTGAGATTCTTTGAAGTCGGCAACACTTACAGATACGAACAAGACAAGTGGAGCGAGGAAAGCCCTATCAAGGCATACCGCCAAGAATACCATTTGGCACTCTGGATAACGGGCAAACGGGTGCAGGGTTCGTGGGCACACGCCGACGAGGAAAGCACTTTTTACGAACTGAAAGCCAACGTTGAGAACATTCTACGCCGTATTGGAATGGCACAAAACGCACTTGTTGCCGAAACATCGCAGAACAACATCTTCGACAAAGGTATGGAACTGAAGACCCGCGGCGGTAAAACCATCGTCGAAATGGGTATCTTGAGCCACAAGCTATTGAAGAAAATGGACATCGCACAGGCTGTTTTCTATGCCGATGTGAACTGGACAGAGCTAATGAAAGCCATTCGCAAGAACAAGTTACAGTTCCAGGAAATATCGAAATATCCAAGCGTCAGCCGCGACTTGGCACTCTTGTTGGATTCCAACATCGAGTTTGCACAGATAGAAGAAATTGCCCGCCAGAGCGAAAAGAAACTTCTGAAGAAAGTCGAACTCTTCGACGTTTACGAGGGCAAGAACCTCCCCGAAGGCAAAAAGAGCTACGCCGTGAACTTCATACTCCAAGACGAGACGAAGACTTTGAACGACAAAGCCATTGACGCCATTATGCAGAAATTAATTAAAAACATAACAACAAAACTCGGAGCAGAACTCCGATAAAACACAATTCCAATGGGAAGAGCATTTGAATATCGCAAGGCTACAAAGCTAAAGAGATGGGGCCACATGGCTCGCACGTTTACAAAATTAGGTAAAGAAATTGCCATTGCCGTAAAGGCAGGCGGTCCTGAACCTGAAACCAACCCGCGCTTGCGTGCTATCATCGCAACCTGCAAACGCGAGAATATGCCAAAAGACAATATCCAGCGCGCCATTAAGAACGCAATGGGTAAGGACACGAGCGACTATAAAGAGGTGCCATACGAAGGATACGGCCCTCACGGAATAGCCATCTTCGTAGACACGCTGACCGACAACACCACCCGCACCGTGGGCGATGTCCGCTCTGTCTTCAACAAATTCAACGGAACACTCGGCACACAAGGCTCGTTAGCATTCCTTTTCGACCACAAAGCCGTATTCTCTTTCAAGATTAAGGAAGGCATTGATATGGAAGAACTCATTCTCGACCTCATCGATTACGGCGTAGAAGACGAGTTCGACCAAGACGATGAAGAAGGCGAAATCACTATTTACGGCGAGCCTACCAGCTTTGGCGAAATACAAAAGCACTTGGAAGACAACGGTTTTGAAATCACCTCTGCCGAATTCACCCGCATTCCGAACGACCTAAAGGACGTTACCGACGAAGAACGCGAAACCATCGACAAGATGATTGAAAAGCTTGAAGACTTCGACGACGTACAGAATGTTTACACAAATATGAAGCCAGCAGAGTAAAACGCTCCGCAACATTATAGAAAATACAAAAGCCAACCCCACCAATAATGGGGTTGGCTTTTGTATTTTAGACTTGAAAAAGTGTTCTTAATCACTTAGGATATTCATTTCTATTTATATAAGGTTGGTCGTAATGGACACCTAGAGTTTTTTAGTCTACCAAATACACATTACCCTGTTTTATTATAACTATTTAGACAATAACTATACTATTTGATATATCAACTGTTTAACTCTTGGAATTCAACATCTTCAACTATCTCTTCAGCTGTATGTTCTACATCCTTGAAAAACTCGCTATCGGAACGCAACTGCTTAGCCAGTTTATTGGCTGATGGACCGAAAGCTACATAAGTGATGGTACCAGATAAAATAGAACCTGCAATAGGAATTATTTTTGAAGCTGTTTTCGCGAATAACTGTTTAGACATTCTTATACCTATCCATTTAGCAACCTGTTTGACAAAGATATACCATGCTGCATGTCCAAATGCAATAGTAGGGAGTCTTTTTGCTACTTGAATAGCCAAAGCTTTTGAAATATGAGACATCAACTTACTTGCCTGAGCTACTCCAAACATAACACCCAACATTGGTGTTAGAATATCCACACTATTTTGAGTCAACTTACCATCATTTATAAGATCTGGATAACCATAGATATAAGCTAACTTTTGACTAATATTAAGACAAAAGCCTACGTATTGTCCCATATCAACAATTGCTAAACCAGTTGCTGTCCAAGGATTACTAGGTAAACCTGATACGGAAGATATAAGAGTTACCTCTTTTCGGGCAACTTTAATCACATTGTTTGCAACTACATCAAGCAACCTAAGCTCAAGTATGGCACGTGGATTCTTCTCTATTATCTGCACAAGCTGTTCTTCTGTACAATAATTAGAAAAAGCATCTCGCAAAAATTCCTTTCTGTCTATCTTTACATTAGGAACTTGCAATGCCATTTTTAAAACTTTATTAAACAATTCTACATTTTTGTTTTTATCCATAAAAGATTAGAGTTAATTATATTTAGATTTAAATTCTTCAATGCAAAAGTACTAAAAAAATACCAATATTACAAAAAATATAGAAATAAAAGATAGTATTTACAAAAACATATTCTAACTTCCTTTTACCTGATTTTCGTATTTAAGTAAGCGATATTACGAGATGTTGATACTCTTTTTGATGAGAGTATCACGCTGCATAAACTCAGCAAATACCTTAAAAAACGCCAAAGAAAGGTGTAAATATTTTTCACAAGCTAAACGAGTGCATAACTATTTCATTATCAACGCTTTGCAAAACCTATTGTTTTGCAATCCAAAAGCGTAGGTTTTGCACGGTAAAAGCGGCTGTTTTGTCGTCCAAAACAGCCGCTTTCGCAGTGCCAAATCGAAATTGTCGTTTTTCTTTAGAATATTCTTTACAAAAGAAAAGTAGTTTTCTAGTTCTGCACTAGAAGAACTAGAAACTTCTAAGAAGACTATGTTCGTATGTAAAGTACATTGTTCTTTTAATGTTAGGAGCGTGATAAATCACGCTCCTAACTATGTATTGCCAGTATAACTACTTACCTTGTATTAAAACAACTTGTAGGTTTTAACGCCTGCAATGTTCAGAATGTAAATCTGGTTGCGCTGAACTGGGATAAACAGACTGCCGCCGTTGGCTACACCTGCTACTACCTGTGTGCCTGCAATGGTGCAGAGCGTGTAGCGTTGCCCTGCGTTCAAGCCTTCAACGATGTAGCCATTGCTTTGCGCAACCACACGGATAGCACTGCCCGCATCAGTCTTTGCCGAGCCAATGGCAGTAACGGTTCCCGTTTCGTACTTCTTGAAATGACGCCAGCCGTCAGCCTTCTTGTATGCCTCTACTGCATTCTTGTCGATGTGCAGCACTGCACTCTCAAGATAGTAGATAGACTTGAAAGCATCGTCGGCAACTACTGGAGGATTCATACTGTAAGAGTAGACGTGCTGAATAGCCAAGCAATCGAGGAAAGCCTTATCGCCAATGGTGCAGCCAGAAGGTATATGTACCTCTAAAAGGTTTGAATTCTTAACGAATGCACCTGCGCCAATCTTCTTCAACGATGGGATATGCTGGAACACAACCAACTGTCCGTCGCGATAGAAAGCAGAGTCACCGATTTCCTCAAGCTCAGTTTCTACACCCTCTTCCCACTTCACTCTGTTCAAGTTAGGGTTGTTTGAAAGTCCGTTTCCTTCGATTATCTTCAACGATGCAGGCAATGTGATTTCGGTTACGGTGTGGTTGTATGCCAAGCCGTAGCGTGCAATCTTCTCCAAACCTTCGTTCAACGCAATCTTGTCGGAGCCCGGACCTGCCTGCGGAATGGTTGGATAGTAGAGCAACTCCAACATATTTCTTGTGTAAAGTGCGCCCTTGCTGGCTCTCAAGGCGGTGTTGCCCTTTGCCACGGTTACGCCCAAAAGCGACGGAACCAACGTCAATGCACCTGGTTTGATGCTCGTTGCGCTCTGAATGATTTCGTATGAGTCGCCCGAACGTCCTGGAGGATAAGCCATCAGGCGTGTTTTGTCTTTGCTGTACAATACGCCATCTACCGAAGTAAAGTATTCGTTCTCTGGGTCTACCGTAATTTCGGTGAGCTGTGTGCAGAACAAGAACACCAATTCGCCGATGCTCTTGACGCTCTTTGTGATATGGAACGACTCGAGAGCGGTAGATGCCTGCAATGCGTTGTTGTCGATGTATTCCACGCCATCAGGTGTTACTACCTTGCCCTTTGGCTGCCATGAGATGAGATGACCGTTCTTTATTTCAGGCTTGCTGGCAGGTTCTTCCGACTTGACGCTGCAGATAAGCCATACCTTAATGTCTTCCTTCAGGTCGGTAATAGTGTAAGTCAGACCCTTTTCGCCCTTCATTTCTTCTCCGTTCAGCAACCAGCTGTCTACCACATAACCTTCTTTAGGGTGTGCAGCGAACACGACAGTTGCGCCCTTGGCTACCACTGCGCAGTTCTTTATTTCGTTTCCGTCTACCGAAGCGGTAACTTCGCCGCCTTCAGTGTTCAACGACTTGAACCTAACGATGTGCTTGCCAGCTTCGCGATCGAAGTCTACGAGAATGTCCAAGGCATCTACTGCATTGCATTCGTAAACAGTAGCGTTGTCGTAACCAGGGATAGGAATGTACTTATTTACGGTTTGCTTCTTTCCGCTCTCATCGGTAACAACCTCTGTGCCGAGCTTGTACCACTGTGTAACGTGGAAACCTTCTTTCGGGAATGCCTCGAAACGGAGCTTTGTGCCCTTCTTCACCTTCTCGGTATTCTTTATTTGTTTTCCTGTTTCTACCACTGTGCAGGTTACATCGCCAAACTCTGGCTCCTTACTCTTGAAGAAAATCATATCTCCTTCTTCCTCTGCTTTCAGCGTAGCTGTTATGTTCAGTGCTTCAGAAATGTGGTTGATAGACCATATTTCGCCGTTGATAGACGATGAAGGTCTGATGTTTTCAGCCGCAGCAGGTTTGCCGTTTATTTCCCATTTGTCGATTTTGTAGCCACCATAAGGTGTTACCATAACCGAAACAGAGTTTCCAGCAGGTATTTCCGCACCTGTTTCAAAGTCGCGTGCACCGTCTGTCCACGCTTCTATTTCGCCGATTTTCTTGCCACCTACCTCGATGTTCGTGATAGAATAGTTCACGACAAACTTCTCGGCAGACTGTGGTTCGCCGATTACAATCTTACATTTGTTGAACTTCTTTTCGAGTTTCGACTTCACATTCTCGTCCGCAACATAGATGGTAGTAGAGGTCTTGTCGGCAAATTCGGTTGCGCCGAACGATACAAAGTCCTTACTCAAGTGAATGTCTACAACGGTTAGCGATGCCACACCGCTCCACGTGATATAGCTATCGGTAGATACGCTCACAAGATTTGGCACCAAAAGTTCCGACAATGCGCTGCAACCAGTGAAACTGTTCTTGCCAATGGTCTTCACACCGTGGAGGTCTACCTTCGTTACATTGGTATTGTTGTGCATCGCATAGTCGCCGATGGCTGTACATTCGCTATCCGCCAGCTTTATCTCCTTTGCCTGTCCAGCAAGATAAACCAACGTTTTCTCCGAATCGATGATAGCGTTATTCACAGCCTTGTATGCGCTGCCTGCAGCCACAGAAATGTCTGCCACAGCCTTACAATCCTTGAAAGTGTTGCCATACATCTTTGTAAGACTGCCCCCTAAAGCAATTTTTGCAATTTGGTCGCAGTTCTCGAACCCCTTTTCGCCAAGGTTTTTAATCTTCGGAAGCGAAAGTGCCGTTAGCTTGTCGCACTTCGAGAATGCCCCCTCTTCGATGATTTCAACATTCGGAGCGTCGATAGCTACGATGTTGAGGCAGCCTCTGAAAGCGTTCTTGCCAATCTTCTTGACATTGTTCAGCTTCACGCTTGTAATGTTTGTGTTGCTTCTTTCCTCCGAAGGATTTTCCCAACTGTCTGGGTCTTCTTCAGCAGGCTCGAAGAAACAGTTCTCTGCAATCTCGGTAACGTTAGCCGGAATCTCAATCGCTCCGCTTGCTCCGTCCCACGATTTCAGCACCGTGCCTTCGATTACTTGTGCATTTGCCATACAGCAGAATTGCATTAGGGCAAACGCCAGTAAGTAGAATTTCTTCATTGTGTAGATTGTTTTAAAAATTAATATTTAGATTCGTTGCCTATTGGTCAGAGTTTGTAAATCACTTTTTCGGAAGGAATCTCGTTGCATAATGCAATTTGCTCGGTCTGTATTTTCGTCTGCTGCTATCCTATTATAGAAGTTACTTTCTATAATATAATAGGTGTAACGACTCTGAAATAATTTATTAAGCCTGCATTTAGGCGGTTGCAAAGGTAGTGCTAATAATCGTAATATCAAAGAAAACTGTAAAGAGATATTACAATTTCTTTTGTTAGCACTGCAGTATGAAGAAAAGGGCAATGCAACCATCACTATAATGGTTATTACAACATTCCTTGCAAAACGGTAGGAATCTAACGAAAAGGACGCAAGAAGAATGTAAATATTTTTCACAAGCACAACTATCGCATAACTATCTATTTACCAGCACTTTGCAAAACCTATTGTTTTGCATTCCAAAAGCGGCTGTTTTGAACGGTAAAAGCGTAGGTTTTACGTTGCAAAACAGCCGCTTTCGCAGTGTCAAATCGAAATTATCGTTTTTCGATGGAATTATTTTTACAAAACCAAGGCTGTTATTAAGCTCTATCCTATACATACCTTTAAAATGCATAAATCCCGAACTTCCATTGGAAATTCGGGACTATGTTGTTTGTTTGGAATAGTTTTGTTTGTTTTGCTTTACGCTTCTGGTGTTTGTGTTTTTGCAGCGTATGCTTCTTCAGAGAGTACAGAAACCTTGCTCTTGTTGTACTTGCCTCTGTGGAAGTAAACGATACCGTTTGCGAGAGCGTAGAGAGTATCGTCTTTACCTTGTGCTACGTTTTCACCTGGGTAGTGCTTGTTACCGCGCTGGCGTACGATAATGTTGCCTGCGATAATCTTCTGACCACCTCCGATTTTAACACCTAAACGCTTTGAATGTGATTCGCGTCCGTTCTTAGAACTACCGACACCTTTTTTATGAGCCATTTCTTGTCCTCCTAAATTTAAGCGTTAATTGTTTTAATCTCTACCTGTGTGAAGTGTGAGCGATGACCGTTCTTCTTGCGGCTGTCCTTACGACGCTTCATCTTGAAGACGATTACCTTGTCACCCTTTACAAGTGGGTTTACCACCTCGGCTACTACTTTTGCACCACTGACAGTAGGTGTGCCAACTGTGACTGTTCCCTCGTTGTCTAAGAGCAGAACTTTGTCAAACTCAACAGTCTTGCCTTCTTCCGCATCTTTGATGTGGTTTACGAAGAGCTTCTTGCCTTCTTCGACTTTAAACTGCTGACCGTTAATTTCTACAATTGCGTACATTTTATTTATTGTAAACGGTTTGACCGATAGGCGGCGGAGCATCTTTCCCGCACTTATTCGAGCCTAAGCGGCATAAAAACTGTGCAAAGTTACGAATTTCCTTTTTATTAATGCTGTGTTTGTGCGCTGCGAGGGGTGCGAATTAGGAAGAATTAACAAAGATTATCGAATATCAGCCTTGCCACACGTATGCCTGGGTTCTGCTGTCGCTGCATTAGGTATTGGTAAAGGGTTTCTTTCGGCTCTACCACTTGCCTGCCGTTTTTCTTCAGACTCGATGCGTTCAGCAGGTGAAGTCCGTCGCTGTGCCACACGGCGAAGCCCAAATGCGTTGTGTCGAGGTTGCGTTTGTTGGTGGTAATGGCGATAATGTCGCCGTTGCGCACTACTTTGCGGAGCAGCGCAGTGTTCGTCAGCTGGCTTTTGGGTATGTATCGCACCACTGTGCCGTTGGTTTGGTCTTCTATTTTCTTCAGTGCTGCCACACGTTTGGGGTGGTTGCGCAGCATATCGTAGCTTTTATAGTTTTCGCTCATGTAGTTTATCTTCAGCCGTTGTGTGGCGGTGAAGGGCGGATTCGGCGTTTCTATTTCCTTGACGAAGCCCATTTGCTGGTTGTCGGTTACCCACCACTGGTAGTAGTGCAGTCGGTTTTCGTAGGAAAGGTGCCCCTGTCGGTAGCGAATGCTTTGCAACATACGTGTGAAATCGCTGAAACGGCTTTGGTTTCGGTCTACGCAGAGCAGCACGGCGATTACGTTTTCGAGGTAAGTAGTGCAGTCCATCTCCCTCGTGTTCACCACGAGCGTTTCCTCGCTGTTGCGGTCGAGCGTGTGTGCAACGTAGGGAATGCCGATGAAATGGCGTGCCACTTTCAGTATCATATCCTCCTTTGACAGTTTTGAACGTAAGGGTAGCAGGTCGGCAAGCAGGCGTTCTATACGGTCGGCGTCCGTTGTTGCAGCCTTTTTCGTGCCTTGTTGGCTGTGCTTTTCAGCTGCAAGGGCAGAGGCGTGGCGGACGGTTCGGGTGGTTGTTGCGTTGCCAACCGAGAGCAGGGCAAACATTGCGAGTGGCAGAAAAAATCTTATTGTCCTCATTTCGTTGCTGTTTTATCTTTGTTTTGCTTTGCTTTTCCTCGCTTTCCGAAGTTCATTCCGACGTAGAAATTCAGGTTTCCGAAGAGGTTGCGTGTAGAGAAATGTTCGCGGTGGTAGCTGAATGAGTGCATTATCAGACTTGTGCCAGCATACCATTTTGTGTTGTTCCACACCACTCCGAAGCGTGTTGTGCCGATGAAATTGATGTTGTTGGATATGATTCGGCGCAGCGAGAAGTTGTCTTCCAATATCTTTCCGCCGCTGTGCTTGTAGGCAAGACCGAGCGTTGCCGATGCCGCAAGCAGCCAGTTGTGTGCAAACACGTAGTTGTAGGCGTAGCCGCCGCTGACGGAAATGTTGGTATAGCGTATCTCTTCCGTTTCAAGCAAGTCCTCAATGTCTTCTATCTTGCCGTTCATCTTTAGGTGTTTGAAAGCCAAACGGTAAAATTCTGCCCAGTCAAACTTCAGTGTATGCTTTGTGTAACCGATGCCGATGAGCGGACTTCCTGCCGATTTGCGCTGTGTGGTGCTTTGACTGAAGGCGGCAGGGTAGGAGAAACGGCGATGATTGAATATATAGTAGATGTTGAAACCCTTTACAGTAGACTCCACTCCGTCGAAGCTCATACCCTCCAAAGGGGTTGTGTCGATTTTGTCGTCCATCGACAAACGGCGTATCTTGAAGTCCTGTCCCGTCTTCCGATAATAGAGGTCGAAGCCTATTTTCGAACTGTAAAGACTCAAGTCGAACTCCTTTCGCTTCTGTTCCGTACTGTTGAAGAATGGGTGTTTAATGTCGATGGTGTAGCCAAGGAATATCCATCGCCAACCCAGATAGGGACCTATGCGTATCGCTGGTTCGGGTGCGAGGGTCAGATGGTGGCGTTGCTGGTTGTTCAATACATACACTTCAAAGTTGTTGGTGTTCTGTATCATCGCCGTAAAGTTGTACCGTTGCGGTTCAATGTAGGTGGTATCGATGTCGTTCATCTTGCCCATTGTCTTTCCTATATTGCGCAAATGTCGGTGAAACCAGCGTTTTGTGGTGTCGGGTCGTTGCCATTTCACACTGTCGAGGCGTTGCCACTCTGTGCCTTCGGATATGGTTTTCCTACCGCTTTCTGCCCTTGTTGCAGGGACGAAAAGCAGCATCAGCAAGCAGAATATGGTGGCTTTGATGGGCATAGCGTTAGTATTTGCCTAAGATTCTGTCCATTACCCAGTTGGTAGGCGTAGCTTCTATGCTGTTGATTTCGCATTTACCGTAGCCTTGAAGGTCTTGCACCACGGCACGGATAAGGGGTTCCTGTACATAGTGAGGGTTCTTTATGTCGAGGTATTGCATACCTTCGCTGGTGTAAAGGGTAATCGGTTCGTAGTTGTAAATCGAGAAGATGACGCGCCCTTTCGTGCCGTAAATCTCGATACAGTCCTCCTTTGCACTCTCGTGAGCGGTGAAACTCCACGACCCACTGCCACAAAGTCCGCTTTCAAAGCGGAACACTGCGTTCACCGTATCTTCCACTTCGTACAGCCCAGTGCGGTTTGCGGTGTATCCGTGAGCCTTTACGATGACGCCGAACAGACTCTGAAGCAAGTCAATCTGATGGGGCGCAAGGTCGTAGAAATAGCCCCTGCCTGCCTCTTGGGGCTGCAATCGCCACGGCAGTTCGTCCGATTTGTCGTCTTCGAGTTCCGTTGCAGGCACGGCAAAGCGTATCTGCATTGTAAGCACCTTGCCGATTGCGCCACACTGCAAAATCTCTTTCACCTTCTTGAAATAAGGCAGATAGCGACGATAGTAAGCCACAAAGCAGGGCACGCCCGTCTGTTCGGACACGCGGTTGATACGCACGCAGTCTTCGTACGACGCTGCCAATGGCTTCTCTATCAAGCAAGGCTTGCCTGCCCGCATCGCCATAATGGCGTAGGTGGCATGCGCCGAGGGGGGCGTAGCGATGTAGACGGCGTTCACGTTAGGGTCGTTCACCAACAGTTGTGCGTCGGTGTACCAGCGTGGTATGCCGTGTTGGTTGGCGTAAGTGCGTGCGTTTCTGGCATTTCGGCTGCATACGGCTTCCACGTGCGACTCGGTTACAGCGTTGAAAGCTGCTCCCGACTTGCGTTCCGTAGCCTCTCCGCAACCTATAAATCCCCAAGAAATATGCTTCATTATTGTTTCTTTTCTGCAAATTTACGAATTTTTTGCTGAATAATATCCCTGCCGTCTATAAATATATATAATGTGTAGACGAAATCGGAAAAATATTATTAAATTTGCAAACAAACGAAAAAACCTATTTGAAAATGAGGAAAATAAACTTATTGCTATTGCTCCTGCTTGTTGGCACCTTTGCTTTTGCGCAGGATTTTCAACGCTATTTTGAAGATGCAACGTTGCGTATAGACTACAATTTCGCAGGAAACGCCCACCAACAAACCATTGCTGTAGACGAGCTTTGCCGTATGCCACGATGGTATGGCAAGAAACACAGGCTCAGCGAGTTGCCTTTGGAGGGCAATGGTCAGATTACGGTGCGCGACCACCGCACGAAGGAGGTAATCTACCGCAACTCTTTCTCTACGCTTTTTCAAGAATGGCTCACTTACGATGAGGCGAAGACCGTCAAGAAATCGTTCGAGAATGTTTTCCTCGTACCTTTTCCGAAAGATACTGCTGACGTTACCATCGAACTGCGCGACAACCGCCGCCGCGTAGCGACAACGCTCACACACACCGTTGTGCCCACCGACATACTGATACGGCGCATCGGCGAGAAGTACGTAACGCCTTACGAAACTCTCCAAAAGGCTGTCGACCCTACACGCTGCATACACATTGCCTACATTGCAGAGGGCTACACTGACGCCGAAATGCCCGCTTTCCTCAACGATTGCCGCACGGCGATGGAGGCACTGTTTGCCCACGAGCCGTTCAAATCGTTGCGCGACCGCTTCAATGTGGTAGCCGTGAAGTCGCCATCGGCAGAGAGTGGCACGTCAATTCCTGGCAAAGGAATATGGAAGAACACCGCCCTGCACTCCAACTTCGACACCTTTTACAGCGACCGATACCTTACAACGCTGCATCTGAAGACTCTCCACAACTGGTTGGCAGGCACACCTTACGAGCACATCATCGTGTTGGTGAACACCGAAAACTATGGCGGAGGAGGCATATTGAACTCGTACAACCTCTCTATGGTGCGCCACCCAGCTTTCAAACCAGTTGTGGTACACGAATTCGGACACTCTTTTGCAGGCTTGGGCGACGAGTACGGCTACGGCGATATGCCTATGTATCCGCACGACATAGAACCTTGGGAACCCAACCTTACCACGCTTGTAGACCTAAAATCGAAGTGGGCGGATATGGTAACGAAGAATACACCGCTGCCAACGCCGCAGCCAGCCGACCTCGACAAGCCCAATGCGAAGCAAGACAAGTGGAAGATAGGTGCTTACGAGCCTGCGGGCTACTCTAAACACGGCGTTTACCGTGCTTTCCCCGACTGTCGTATGCGCACAAACCAGAACCCCAACTTCTGTCCAGTGTGCCAACGTGCCATCACAAAGTTGGTTAAGTTCTACACGGAATAAAGAATTTGGAACAGTTTATCGCATTTCTAATGCCAAAGAAAAGCGGGGGTTATCTATAATTTCTAGAAAAACTAGAATCCTCTAGAAACTCTAAGATAGAGCTTAACAATAGCCTTGATTTTGTAAAGATAGTTCCGAAGAAAAACGCCAATTTCGATTTGGCACTGCGAAAGCGGCTCTTTTGCAACGTAAAACATACGCTTTTACCGTGCAAAAGAGCCGCTTTTGGAATGCAAAACAATAGGTTTTGCAATGCGTTGATAACAAGATAGTTACGCAATAGTTACGCTTGTGAAAAATATTTACACTTTTCTTGCAGCAGTTTATTGCATTTCTGCCACTAACGAGGCTATGTATTGGGTGTTGCGAGCGTGATGATTCACACCCCAACGGTTTAGTAAACCTTTACTTCCCGTTTGCCTTCCAACGCCGCCAAGGCATTCTCTGTGAGGGCGAGCATTTCGTCCTGTCCGGGGTAAACCACGACGGGGGCAAGGTAGCTGATACGCTTTTTCAGTTCGCCAACAAGGTATTCGCTGTAACACATACCACCTGTGAGGATTACGGCGTCTATCTTTCCGCAGAGTACAGCACCTTCGGCAGCAATCGCCTTCGCCACGTTCCATATCATAGCCGATATGATGAGCTGTGCGTGGTCGTCGCCTGCATCGATGCGTTTCCTTATTTCTCGGAAGTCGTTGGTGCCCAAGTGTGCGAGCAAACCGCCTTGCGAGCATATCTTCTTTATCATTTGCTCCTCGCTGAGTCCGCTGTTGTAGCACAAACGAACGATTTCGAGCATAGGCAGTGTACCTGTACGCTCTGGCGAGAAAGGTCCGTCGCCCGACAAAGCGTTGTTGGCGTCGATGGCACGTCCCTGCTGATGGGCTGCGAAAGAAATGCCGCCGCCGAGGTGAGCGATAATAAGGTTCAGCTTGTCGTACGATGTATTGTTTTCTCGTGCATAGCGGCGAGCCACTGCTTTCTGGTTCAGTGCGTGCCAAATGCAGATGCGTGGAACTTCAGGAAGTCCAGTAACGTGTGCTTCGGGTGCCATTTCGTCTACCACACCAGGGTCGGCAATGAAACTCTGACAGCCGGGTATCATCTCTGCTATCTCGTATGCCAACTTGCAACCGAGGTCGCACGGGTGTTGGTGAGGGGCTGTTCGCTGGTCTTCAATCATCTCTGGCGTAACTCTATATACACCACTTTCAACAGCCTTAGCAAGTCCGCCACGCCCTACGACAGCATCGAAGTCGAGCGGAATGTTGCGGCGTTCCAATTCCTGAAGTATGTGTTGCTTACGGTATTCATACTGGTCGAATATGGTATGAAAATGTTCAAGGTCGCTGCGCAAGTGCTTTACATCTTCTACGAAAAGCGGTTCAATGTCGTGGGCTACCGATATTTTGGTAGAAGTAGACCCAGGGTTAATCGCTAAAATCTTGTATGCCATATAGTGTTATTTGTTTGATTTAGAGATGATAGTGGCAAGTGCCATACTGTAAAACTTCGATGTTACTGTGTCGCCACGACTTGCCAGCACCACAGGAACCTGCGTACCCTGCAATACGGCTGCGGTTTCGGCTGCCGCAAAGAGGGTGATGGTTTTGTAAAACACGTTGCCAGCCTCGATGTCGGGGAAGATTACGGCATCGGCTTCTCCCTCTATGGGCGAATCAATCTTCTTGTCTGCCAATGCTTCTGCCGAGCACGACGTCTTCAAATCGAGCGGTCCGTCTACGATGCAGTTGCCGAAAGCACCTTCGTCAGCCATCTTTTTCAGTTCCAAATAACCTTCTGTATAAGGGAAATGCTTTCCGTCGGGCTTTTCAGAGCAGTGAATGAGCGATATTTTAGGCTGCTCGATGTGGAACGCGTGGCAGAAATCGGTAACGTATCGTATCTGTGCCATACGCTGTTCCTGCGTAGGATGCGGAATGACGGCGGGGTCGGTGAAGAACAAAAGTTTCGGATACGTGGGCAGTTTGGATGCCGTTATGTGTGTCAGCACGCTGCCTTTGGGCAATATTCCCTTTTCTTTGTCGAGAATGGCACGCAACAGCACGTCGGTATTCACGAAGCCTTTCATCAGCGCATCGGCACGTCCTTCTCGCACAAGTGCCACTGCTTTCTCGGAAGCGTCCTGCGGATTGTCCGCCAAAAGAATTTCGTACTTGCCTTCGTATTTTTCTGCTGTCTGCTGCGAACATACCAAAATGGGATTAGCAAATCCCGCTTCGTATGCCATTTCTACAGCTTCGAGAGTGTGGCTGTCTTCCGCCCACACAACTGCAACATTCTTCTTGTTGCCAGTTTCCTTCAGATTTTCCACCAACTGTGAAAAGTCTGCAATTCTGCTTGTGTTGTTCTTCATATTCCTCCTTTATTTATTGAAAAGGTTTGATTGTCTTGTTCTATGCCTACAAAGATACAAAAAGGTATTTATTTAACAAGAAACGTATTTTACAAAATAAACATTTTTTGATATTTTAAGAAATTAAAGCAACGACTTCGCAGAATTTTAGTTTTTCAGAAGATATACATAGCAAAATGAAAGCATAAGGCTGTATTATCAGCTTTTTGCTTTTTACCAATCCCTAATTTTTCCTCTTGTTTTGTAAAGATTATTCTGACGAAAAACGATAATTTCGATTTGGCACTGCGAAAGCGGGTTCATCGCATAATTGCGTTGGTTTCATCATATAATCCGAGCAAGATTAACTCGAAGTATTTCTCATCTCTAAATCCATATGCCTTTCTCTTTATCATTTTTATCTTATTGTTTATTCCTTCCACTCTTGCATTGGATATTTGGTAATCATACCATGCTGATATTCCAGTTCTTCTGGCCATGAGTGAAGCCGCAGCCTTCTTGAAATAATAGAGCTTACTCTCTTGTGCCTGTCTGCACCAATACTCTAATTGTCTCAGAGCCTCTTCCTTGTTTTTCTGCATCCATATCTGATCTATGTCCTCATACAGGTAATATGCAGTAGCCAGGGGTTTGTTTGTTTCTAATATATTATCCAATCTCTTCTTATACTTCTTGTCTGATTTTTCAGGATCCTTCCTCAGCAGTATCCATCTATTACCTTTTATGACCTTCCTCTGTTCCATATCAGTGGTTTGCTTATATACGGAGCGTCTGGTCTTGTCCATCGCTTGAGCTACGAGCTGTATGATATGGAACCTATCATATACATGTATCGCGTCGGGAGCATTTTGCCCTACTGAGGAAATAAATGCAGCGGAGAGGTCTGAGCTTACAACTTCTATCTTTACTTTCAATCTCTTTACTCTCCTCCAGAATCTTGCCAAGGCCTCCTTTGACCTTCCATTGCCTACATATACTATACGCCCCGTTTCGTGGCCAACGACTATTGTCTTATAAATCTGACCCTTATGGACAGCGAACTCATCTATGCCTATGTATCTTAATCCTTTCAGATTGGGATTGCGGTAGTGTTTGTATAGATGGGCTTTGTGGATATCTTTTACAACATGCCAGTTTATCCTCAGATGCCTTGCCACTGCACTGATTGTAAGACCAAGGCGTAAAAGGTCCAGGATATAAGCCTGAAACTTCTTTGTATAACTTGCCTCTCCGTTGGTAAACGGTATTCTGGACTGAAAGACATGGTGACATTTCTTGCATTGGTAACGCTGAAGGGTCAAATGAAGTATCGTAGGAGTTGAGCCTACTGGCAATGCACGGATATCACGATGAACCTTACCGTATTTGATTAGTTTACGGCTACGACAATTAGGACAATGACAAAATCCTTTGGGATTATAGAATAAGTTTAAAAATAATCGCTTATCTTTGTAGACAGAACCGCTGAAGGTATAGTCCTTGACACCCTGAAGATGGTTTAATAGGCTTGCATTCATTTCTTGATAGGTTGGTCTCTACAAAGATATGAAATGTGAGTCTATTTTATGTGATAATGTAAACAAACCAACGCAATTATGCGATGAACCTATATAAGAGCCACTCTCGTTGTACTACAGCGAGAGTGGCTCTTCTCTTTTATATGATAGAATGACTTTTTTGTATGATGGAGAAATTATCTTTCAACAGTCCAATCTATATCTTCGTTTGCCATTTCACTGCTTTCCTCTTCAATAGCGATACTTGATGGGGCAGAATTTTTAATCACAATCTTAATGTTTGTCATTACATTGCGCTTCAATACAAATGCTTTTGTTTCTGTTTTTATTGTTCCATCACTTTTTGTCCATTTCAAGACGAAATCGAATTTACCGTTATATCCATCTTCTATCGCTTTAGCTGTTTGTGTAAAAGAATAAACAGCTTGATGGTCGAAAGTTGGGTCGGAAGCTTTTATTGTTTCTTTGTAATCGTCTAAGTAACTGACTTCGAGTGTTCCTTCTTCGGGTGGCGCAATGGTTAGATGCAATCCGAATACTGCTCGTTTTACCTTTAGCGATACGGTATTAGCTGTTTTAGGGTCAAAGTCTAACAATGTTCCATATTGTTTTATCAGTTTAGGGCACCAAACTTGTTTGTTTCCCGTAATGGTTGTTTGACCTTTTGGTGGGAATGGAAAGTTTACTGAGCTTGACTTTGTGAATGAGTTGTTTACCTTTGTTGGCTTTTTGCTGGTTGTTATAAAAGGCTCCATATAGCCATCTTCCGAGAGATAGATGCCGTCTTCGCCTTCTTCAACTATCAGGCACTCAAAGCGGTAAAGGCAATTTTCGTTTAAAACGATGCTTATTTTTGATGGGTCGTCAAACAATCCATAAGCATATTTTGTGTAAGAGCTGCTGTTTGCTTTTTTCTGAAATACGTTAATACCATACAGCTTCTTTCCTGCACCACGAGTTCTGTTTGCAAATAAAGGTGTTTCAGAAGTTGTTATTTCCTCGTTTATTCTGAGCGAAATAGTTTTCATCTTACCTTTACCTTGTTTCCCTTTTCCTATTCCTTCTTCCAAAATTGCTTTTTCGCAACTTGCCAAACATACAGCCATTGCGATAGTTAGTAGTGTGTAAATTGTCTTTTTCATCTTTATTAAATGTTTAGGTGCTACAAAGGTAATATTTTTTTATTTTATCTCCAAATAAAATGTTAGTATAAAAGGTCGAATACTAATGGGAGGTGGTCGCTAAATCCGCCACTATAGCGCATACCATTATAAAATCGGCGAGGTTTTACACCTCCATACTTTGTGTCTTCTTCAAGTAAAAAAAGAGCATCATTTATTTTGCATTGCTGTACTTTGGGCACTAAGTTCGTGCTTACAAGTATTTGGTCTAAGCTACCCCATTCTCCTTGATAGCGATAAGTTCCTTTTGCTCCGTTCCGTCCTGTTGCATTGCGCGATATGTTTACCATTCCGTGTTCATAGATTTTCTGCAGCGATTTGTCGTCGGCATAATCGTTGAAATCGCCCATTGCTATTATTTTAGCATTCCTTGCAGTTGTTTTAATCGAGTCGATGGTATTGCAAAGTTGCGTGGCAACGTGTATTCTGAATGGTTCTGAGAAGATAGCACCGCCCGAACGACTTGGTGCGTGTACAAGAATGACGTGCAGCGTGTCGCCATTCACCAATTCGCCCATTACGTGCAGTATGTCGCGAGTAGGCTTCATCTCTTTTAATGGTGGGATACGAATGGTGTCGGCCTTCATAATTCGGAAGGTGAAAGGCGAGTAGAGTAAGGCGACATCTATGCCACGCTCGTCGTTCGAAGCAGTCATAATATATTGGTAGCGTGCTTTTCGCAGTAGAGAACGTTGTGTGAGGTAAATCATCGTGCTGTCGTTCTCCACTTCGCACAAGCCTATCAAGTCAGGCAGATAAGTCCTTGCAGAATCCTCGCCACACGAAATAATGCCTTGTCCCACTTTGTTCAGCTTCTCCCAATACTTTGTGCGTGTCCAATGGCGAGGCGAGTTAGGTGTAAACTCTAAATCGTTTTTCTTTGAATCGTGTTCTGTATCAAACAAGTTTTCTACGTTCCATTCTACTATGCGTAAGCGTTCTTGTGCCACCAATGTGCAAGGAAGAAAGCAGAGAAACAGCAACCATAGATGTTTCATAGCAGGTAAACGATTGTTAGTTCAGCATTGTAAGCTGTTGGCGCACGCTTTCTTCGTGTATGATTTCAAGAATGCGAGCAGCGAATTTAGCATCTATTCCACATGCGTTTGCCTGTTGCGCACACTTTTCCAACATTTCGTTGTAGCGTTCCGACTGCAAGATAGTCATATTGTGTTCCTTCTTAAACTTACCAATCTCGCGACAAAGCTTAAAGCGTTCGGCAAGTAAGTTTATCAACGAACTGT
>ERZ773027.562-NODE-562-length-23114-cov-6.204519_pt1 | contig 23114 bp, 21 predicted proteins | sample MGYA00511032_ERZ773027 | MGnify/ENA primary metagenome ERZ773027 (study PRJEB29015, sample SAMEA2738138) | human oral metagenome | biome: human oral; feature: human-associated habitat; material: saliva | place: China | collected 2190 ... | reverse complement strand
TAGAGCACTGGTCTCCAAAACCAGGTGTCGAGGGTTCGAGCCCTTCAACCCGTGCTAAAAGAAGATAATATGTTGAAAAGAATATTCACAAAATTCTTAGAATACTGCAAGGATTGTTATAACGAACTTGCGCATAAGACGACATGGCCTACACGTGCCGAACTCACACACAGTGCAATGGTAGTATTATCTGCTTCCCTAATCATTGCGCTTATTGTGTTTGCTTTTGATTTTATATCACAGCATGTGATGGAGTTTGTTTATCCAGGCTAAAGCATTAGGAAAGAATGGCTGATACTGAAAAGAAATGGTATGTACTTCGTGCCATCAGTGGTAAGGAAGCAAAGGTGAAAGAATACATCGATGCAGAGTTACGACAGAATGCGAAGTTGGCAGAGCGTGTTTTCGAGGTTTTGTTACCTACCGAAAGTCACGCATCTTTGCGTAATGGCAAGCGTGTAGTTACCGAGAAGTTAAGTCTTCCTGGTTATGTGCTTGTACAAGCCAATATGAATTCGGAGATAGCATCAACACTCCGTTTTATGCCTAATGTATTAGGTTTCCTTGGTGGAATGGCAGAACCGACACCTGTTCGTCAGGCAGAGGTGAACCGTTTACTTGGAAATGTAGAGGACTCTGTACTTGAAGAAGTACAAGATATTCCTTATACAGTTGGAGAGTCTGTGAAAGTTACCGATGGTCCATTCAGCGGTTTCCATGGTATCATCGAAGAGGTGAATACCGAGAAGCACAAGCTGAAGGTAATGGTAATGATTTTCGGACGACAGAATCCGTTGGAGCTAAGTTTTATGCAAGTAGCAAAAGAGGAATAAGCTGTTACGAGCATACCTCTTTTATATAAATCAATTTTAAATATTAACAAAGAAATGGCTAAAGAAGTTGCTGGATTAATCAAATTACAGATTAAAGGTGGCGCAGCGAATCCTTCCCCTCCCGTAGGCCCTGCATTGGGTTCTAAGGGTATTAATATTATGGGTTTCTGTAAGGAATTCAATGCCCGCACCCAGGATAAGGCTGGAAAAATTCTTCCAGTTGTTATTACATACTACAACGATAAGTCTTTCAGCTTTGTTATCAAGACACCTCCTGCTGCTATCCAGTTGCTCGAGGCTGCCAAGGTAAAAGGCGGTTCAGGCGAGCCAAACCGTAAAAAAGTTGCTTCTGTAACTTGGGAACAGGTTAGAGCTATTGCAGAAGATAAGATGCCAGACCTCAACTGCTTTACAGTTGAGAGTGCTATGAAACTTATCGCAGGTACTGCACGTAGTATGGGAATCACTGTAAAAGGGGACTTCCCTGGTAAATAATATTAAACTTCAAAAGTAAAAATGAGTAAACTGACAAAAAATCAGAAATCAGTAGCTGAGAAGGTTGAATTAGGGAAGGCATACACTTTAGCAGAGGCATCTGAACTTGTTAAGGAAATTACCACAACAAAATTCGATGCATCTGTTGATGTTGATATTCGTTTGGGTGTAGACCCACGTAAGGCAAACCAAATGGTTCGTGGCGTGGTAACATTGCCAAACGGAACTGGAAAACAGACACGTGTGCTGTGTCTCTGTACTCCTGATCAGGAAGCTGCCGCTAAGGAAGCTGGAGCTGATTACGTTGGTCTTGATGAATATATTCAAAAGATTAACGGTGGATGGACAGATATTGATGTAATCATTACTATGCCATCTTGCATGGGTAAGGTTGGTCCTTTAGGTCGTGTACTCGGTCCTCGTGGATTGATGCCAAACCCTAAGAGTGGTACTGTAACTATGGATGTTGCGAAGGCAGTTAAGGATGTGAAGTCAGGTAAAATCGACTTTAAGGTTGATAAGGCTGGTATTATCCATACCTCTATTGGTAAAATCAGTATGTCTGCTGAACAGATTTTTGGCAATGCAAAGGAATTTATTTCTACCGTTGTTAAATTGAAGCCTGCTGCTGCTAAAGGTACATATATCAAGAGTATCTTTATTTCAAGCACAATGAGTAAGGGTATCAAGATTGATCCTAAATCAGCTGAATAACTCTAAAAGTTTTGTAAAATGAAGAAAGAAGTTAAAGATACGATTATCACTGAACTCGGTGAGAAACTTAAGGAATATCCTCACTTTTACCTTGTAGACGTTACAGGGTTGAATGCAGAGGCTACAAGCTCTCTCCGTCGTAAGTGCTTCAAAAGCGAGATTAAAATGGTTGTTGTTAAGAACAATCTTCTCCACAAAGCTTTTGAGGCTTCAGAATTAGATTATGAGCCTCTCTATGGTTCTTTGAAAGGTAATACAGCTATTATGTTTACACAGGTAGCTAATGTTCCTGCAAAGCTCCTTAAAGAATATACAAAGGAAGGTATTCCTGCTTTGAAAGCGGCTTACGCTGAAGAGTCTATGTTCGTTGGTGCTGATAAACTCGAAGAACTTGTAGCTCTCAAGAGCAAGAACGAACTTATTGCTGACGTTGTGGCATTGCTGCAGTCTCCAACAAAGAACGTGGTTTCTGCTCTTCAATCTGGCGCAAACACTATTCATGGTGTGCTTAAGACTTTAGGCGAGCGTCCTGAATAAAACTTAATAAAGTCGAAAATTACATTAATAACAGAACAAAATTAAATATTTAGAATAAAATGGCAGATATTAAAGCTATTGCAGAAGAATTAGTAAATCTTACTGTTAAGGAAGTAAATGAGTTAGCAACTGTCCTCAAGGACGAGTATGGAATTGAGCCTGCTGCTGCAGCCGTAGCAGTTGCTGGTCCTGCTGCTGGTGGTGGCGCAGCTGCTGCAGCTGAAGAAAAGACAGAGTTCGATGTAGTTCTCGCTGAAGCTGGTGCAAACAAGCTTAAGGTAGTTAAGGCTGTTAAGGAAGCTTGTGGTCTTGGCTTGAAGGACGCTAAGGATCTTGTTGATGGTGCTCCTTCTACTATCAAGGAAGGTGTAGCTAAAGACGAGGCTGAAAACTTGAAGAAGCTCATCGAAGCTGAAGGTGCTAAGGTAGAGTTGAAGTAAGACTCTTCTAAAGTGGTTGATGCTTTTATAATAGCATAAAATCACATTTTATAAAAATATGGTTAGGATTTACCAAGTAGGTGAGTCCTAACCTTTTTGTGTCTTTCGACACTTTTCTTACGCATTTGTGGCATCTTAGCCACGAACATTATTAAAAATATTTTATGGCAACAGAGAATAAACCCAGAGTAAACTTCGCCAGTGTGCAAAGTCCGTACCCATATCCGGACTTCCTGGATTTACAGTTGAAGTCGTTCCGCGATTTTTTACAGCTTGATACTCCGCCTGAGGAACGCAAGAATGACGGTTTATATAAGGTCTTCGTAGAGAATTTCCCTATCACCGATACACGCAATAATTTCGTTCTTGAGTTCTTGGATTATTATATCGATCCACCTCGCTATTCTATTTCAGAATGCTTGGAGCGTGGCTTGACATACAGTGTACCTTTGAAGGCTAAGATGAAGCTCTACTGTACCGACCCAGACCATGAGGATTTTGGAACATTTATTCAAGATGTGTTCCTTGGTACAATTCCTTATATGACAAGTAATGGTACATTTGTTATCAATGGTGCTGAACGTGTGGTTGTATCTCAATTGCACCGTTCTCCGGGTGTGTTCTTTGGTCAAGGTGTTCATGCAAATGGTACAGTGCTTTACAGTGCTCGTATTATTCCATTCAAGGGCTCTTGGATTGAGTTTGCAACGGACATCAATAATGTTATGTATGCTTACATTGACCGTAAGAAGAAGTTGCCTGTAACAACGATGCTTCGCGCAATAGGATTTGAAAGTGATAAGGATATTCTTCAAATTTTCGACCTTTGCGAAGAAGTTAAGGTAAACAAGAAAAATATGAAAGCTGCCTTGGGACGCAAGTTGGCTGGTAATGTTATGAAAAGCTGGAACGAGGACTTCGTTGATGAAGATACAGGTGAAGTAGTATCTATTGAGCGTAATGAAGTTGTCGTAGAACGTGAAACAGAAATCACTGACGAGAATCTTGATATTATTCTTGAAAGCGGTGTGTCTTCTGTGCTTTTGCATAAAGATGAAGATGTAGCAAACAAGTACTCTATAATCTTCAATACGCTTGCAAAAGACCCCAGTCACTCTGAAATCGAGGCAGTAAACTATATTTACCGTCAGTTGCGTAATGCTGATGCTGCTGACGATGCGAGTGCAAGAGAAGTTTTCCAAAATCTGTTCTTCTCTGATAAACGCTACGACCTTGGCGAAGTAGGTAGATACAGGATTAATAGAAAGTTAGGACTTGACACCGATATGGACGTTCGTGTCTTAACGAAAGATGATATTATCGAGATTATCAAGTATTTGATTAACCTCGTAAATTCGAATGCAACAGTTGATGATATTGACCACTTGTCAAACCGTCGTGTTCGCACCGTTGGAGAACAATTAGCAAATCAGTTCTCAATCGGTTTGGCCCGTATGAGCCGTACTATCCGTGAACGTATGAATGTTCGCGACAATGAAGTGTTCCAACCAACTGATTTGATTAATGCAAAAACTATTTCAAGCGTTATCAACTCATTCTTTGGTACCAACCCATTGAGTCAATTTATGGACCAAACCAATCCATTGGCAGAAGTTACGCACAAGCGTCGTCTTTCAGCCTTAGGTCCTGGTGGTCTTTCTCGTGAACGTGCAGGCTTTGAAGTTCGCGACGTCCACTATACACACTATGGTCGCTTGTGTCCTATTGAGTCTCCTGAAGGTCCAAATATTGGTTTGATTTCTTCATTGTGTCTCTATGCAAAGATTAACGACCTTGGCTTTATTGTTACTCCTTATAGAAAGGTTACAGAGTCAAAGGTAGACTTAGACAACGAACACGTTGTTTACATGACTGCTGAAGAGGAAGAAGATCTCCCAGTAGGACAGGGTAATGCACCATTGAACCCAGATGGTACATTTATTCGTGACTACGTGAAATGTCGCCAAGATGCCGATTATCCAGTAGTAGAACTAAGTCAAGTAGTTTTGATGGACGTTGCTCCACAGCAGATTGCTTCAGTTTCTGCTGGTTTAATTCCATTTTTGGAGCACGATGACGGTCACCGCGCACTGATGGGTTGTAACATGATGCGCCAAGCTGTGCCATTGCTTCATAACGATGCCCCTATTGTAGGAACAGGCTTGGAGAAGCAGGTGTGCGAAGATTCTCGTACGATGGTAACTGCTGAAGGCGACGGTGTTATCGAGTATGTGGACGCAACTACAATTCGTATTCTCTACGACCGAACAGACGATGAAGAGTTTGTAAGTTTCGAACCAGCGTTAAAAGAGTATCGTATTTCTAAGTTCCGTCGCACCAACCAAAATATGGTGGTAGACCTTCGTCCTATTTGTAATAAGGGACAGCGTGTTAAGAAAGGCGATATACTTACTGAAGGTTATGCAACCGAGAATGGTGAATTAGCACTTGGACGCAACCTTCTTGTAGCTTATATGCCTTGGAAGGGCTACAACTACGAAGATGCTGTTGTTATTTCAGAGCGAATGGTTCGTGAAGATGTACTTACATCTGTGCATGTAGACGAGTATTCTCTCGAAGTTCGAGAAACAAAGCGTGGTGTTGAAGAGTTTACAGCCGATATTCCTAACGTTAGCGAAGAAGCAACAAAGGATCTCGATGAAAACGGTATTATCCGTATCGGTGCACGTGTTGAGCCAGGCGATATAATGATTGGTAAGATTTCTCCAAAGGGAGAAAGCGACCCTTCGCCAGAAGAAAAGCTACTACGTGCCATCTTCGGAGACAAGGCAGGTGATGTTAAAGACTCTTCTTTGAAAGCCAACCCATCTTTGAGTGGTGTTGTTATTGACAAGAAATTGTTTGCACGTGCTATCAAGACACGCGAAAGCAAGCGTCACGATAAAGTTACTTTGGCACGTCTCGACGAAGAACAAGAGGTAAAAATCAACGATTTGAAGGACTTGTTGGTTGATAAGCTCCTCGAATTGACAGAAGACAAGGTATCGCAAGGTATTAAGGATTATTCAAATGCAGAGATTATTACCAAGGGAACAAAGTTCACTATGGCTGCTTTGAAGAACCTTGACTACGAGGGTATTCAGTCAAACGGCTGGACCGACGATGAGCATACCAACCTTTTGATTCAGAAACTTATAATGAACTTCATTCGTAAGTACAAGCAGATGGACGCTGATCTTAAACGTAAGAAGTTTGCTATTACCATCGGAGACGAACTCCCGTCAGGTGTTCTCCAGATGGCGAAGGTTTACATTGCGAAGAAGCGTAAGATTCAAGTAGGTGATAAACTTGCTGGTCGCCACGGTAACAAGGGTATTGTATCAAAGGTTGTACGTGCAGAAGATATGCCGTTCCTCGAAGATGGTCGCCCTGTTGATTTGGTATTGAACCCTATGGGTGTGCCTTCTCGTATGAACCTTGGTCAGATTTTCGAAGCTATTCTTGGTGCAGCAGGTCGCAATTTGGGCGTTAAGTTTGCTACTCCGATTTTCGATGGTGCCAAACTTGAGGACTTGAAAGAATGGACAGACAAGGCAGGTTTGCCTCCAATGTGCTCTACTTATATCTATGATGGTGAGACTGGAGAACGCTTCGACCAGCCAGCAACGGTGGGTATTACTTACTTCTTGAAGTTAGGACACATGGTTGAAGACAAGATGCACGCACGTAGCATTGGTCCATACTCGCTCATTACGCAGCAGCCACTTGGTGGTAAGGCACAATTTGGTGGACAGCGATTTGGAGAAATGGAAGTTTGGGCTATCGAGGCATTCGGTGCTTCACACGTACTCCAAGAAATTTTGACAATTAAGTCTGACGATGTTGTAGGTCGTTCTAAAGCATACGAGTCTATTGTAAAGGGCGAACCAATGCCAACACCAGGCATTCCTGAGTCGTTGAACGTGTTGCTCCACGAGCTTCGCGGTCTTGGATTAAGCATCAAACTTGATTAATTTGCACACCCCAAAATTAAAGAAACATGGCTTTTAAAAAAGATAATAAAGTTAAGAGTAATTTTAACAAGCTCACCATTGGACTTGCTTCCCCAGAGGAAATTCTCGAAAACTCATTCGGAGAAGTAACCAAGCCAGAAACGATTAACTATCGTACCTATAAGCCCGAACGCGACGGCTTGTTCTGTGAGCGCATCTTCGGTCCTACAAAAGATTATGAATGTGCCTGTGGAAAGTACAAGCGTATTCGTTATAAAGGAATTGTCTGCGACCGTTGTGGTGTAGAAGTTACAGAGAAGAAAGTGCGCCGTGAACGTGCAGGACATATAGAACTCGTTGTGCCAGTAGCGCATATCTGGTATTTCCGCAGTCTTCCAAACAAGATTGGCTATTTGTTGGGACTTCCAACAAAGAAACTCGACAGCGTTGTATATTACGAGAAGTATGTTGTCGTACAACCGGGTGTTGTAGAAGGTATGAAGCACCCTGATACGGGTGAAGACCTGAATGGTTCTCACAAGTTAGACCTTCTTTCTGAAGATGAATACTTGGATATTCTCGACAATCGTTTGCCAGAAGGCAACGAGAAGTTGGAAAACTCTGACCCAAAGAAGTTCATTGCAAAGATGGGTGCAGAGGCTATCTACGATTTGCTTACCGATATAGACCTTGACCGCTTGGCAGGCGAACTCCGTGACCGTGCCACAACCGATTCAAGTCAGCAACGTAAAGCCGAATCCTTGAAGCGTTTGCAGGTGGTAGAAGCATTCCGCCAGTCAGAGGGCATCAACCGTCCTGAATGGATGATTATGAAGATAGTACCTGTTACGCCACCGGAACTTCGTCCGTTGGTACCGCTCGATGGTGGTCGCTTTGCTACTTCAGACTTGAACGACCTTTATCGTCGCGTAATCATTCGTAATAACCGTTTGAAGCGACTTATCGAAATAAAGGCACCAGACGTTATTCTCCGTAACGAGAAGCGTATGTTGCAAGAGGCAGTAGACTCGTTGTTCGACAATAGCCGCAAGTCATCAGCTGTCAAGAGCGAAAGCAACCGTCCTTTGAAGTCGTTGTCAGACTCTCTCAAAGGTAAACAAGGACGCTTCCGTCAGAACCTTCTCGGTAAGCGTGTAGACTATTCAGCACGTTCCGTTATCGTTGTAGGTCCTGAATTGAAGATGGGCGAATGCGGTCTTCCTAAGCTTATGGCAGCCGAACTTTACAAGCCATTCATTATTCGTAAGCTCATCGAGCGTGGTATTGTGAAGACAGTGAAGAGTGCCAAGAAGATTGTAGACCGTCGCGAACCAGTTATTTGGGACATCTTGGAGAATGTGATGAAGGGACACCCTGTGCTCCTTAACCGTGCTCCTACGCTCCACCGCCTTGGTATACAGGCTTTCCAACCTAAGCTTATCGAAGGTAAGGCAATCCAGCTTCACCCATTGGCTTGTACAGCGTTCAACGCCGACTTCGATGGCGACCAGATGGCTGTCCACCTCCCATTGAGCAACGAGGCTATCCTCGAAGCACAGGTGTTGATGCTCCAAAGCCACAACATCTTGAATCCAGCTAACGGTGCACCTATTACCGTTCCTTCTCAGGATATGGTGTTGGGTCTCTACTATATAACCAAAATCCGTCCAGGTGCTAAAGGCGAAGGCCTGTGTTTCTATGGCTCAGAAGAAGCCATTATTGCACACAACGAAGGCCGTTGCGACCTCCACGCACAAGTGAAGGTTGTCGTTGATGACCTTGTTGATGGTAAACTCCAGAAGCGTATGGTCGAAACATCTGTTGGCCGTGTTATCGTCAATCAGATTATCCCAACCGAAGTAGGCTTCTTCAATGGCATCATTTCTAAGAAATCGCTACGTGGACTCATTGCCGATGTTATCAAATGCGTAGGTATGGCACGTGCTTGTGCTTTCCTCGATGGTATCAAGAACTTGGGTTACCGTATGGCTTACACCGCAGGTCTTTCATTTAACTTGGGCGATATTATCGTTCCAGAAGAGAAAGTCGATATTGTGAGCAAGGGTCAAGCGGAAGTAGACCAAGTAAAGGCTAACTACGAAATGGGTTTCATTACCGATAAGGAACGCTACAACCAAGTAATTGATGCGTGGACACACGTAAACAACAACTTGAAGGCAAGCGTGATGAAACATATGATTGAGGACGACCAAGGTTTCAACGCCGTTTACATGATGCTTGATTCGGGTGCCCGTGGTTCTGCCGACCAGATTGCACAGCTTGCAGGTATGCGTGGTTTGATGGCTAAGCCTCAGAAGGCTGGTGCTGAAGGTGCACAGATTATTGAGAACCCTATCCTTTCTAACTTTAAGGAAGGTATGTCGGTGCTCGAATACTTTATTTCTTCACACGGTGCTCGTAAGGGTCTTGCCGATACCGCTATGAAGACTGCCGATGCAGGATACCTCACTCGTCGTTTGGTAGACGTTTCTCACGACGTTATCATTACCGAAGAGGACTGTGGCTCTCTCCGTGGTCTTGAATGCCGTGCGTTGAAGAATGGCGACGAAGTCATTGCTTCTCTCTACGAGCGCATTCTCGGTCGTGTATCTGTACACGATGTCATCAATCCTTCTACAGGCGAACTCATAGTAGCCGCAGGCGAAGAAATCACAGAGGGAAAGGCTAAAATCATTGACGAATCGCCACTTGAAATGGTGGAGATCCGTTCTGTGCTCACGTGCGAAAGCAAGCGAGGTGTATGTAAGAAGTGCTATGGCCGCAACCTTGCCACCGCTCGTATGGTACAGATGGGCGAGGCAGTAGGTGTCATTGCTGCACAGGCTATTGGTGAACCTGGTACGCAGCTTACCCTTCGTACTTTCCACGCCGGTGGTATTGCTTCTAACGCTGCAGCCAATGCCTCTATCGTTGCTAAGAACGATTGCAAGATTGAGTTCGATGAACTCCGTACCGTTCCATTTATTGACGACGAAGACCGCGAGTGTCAGAAGGTTGTCAGCCGTTTGACAGAAATTCGCTTCATCGACATCAATACAGGTATTGTCCTCCTGACCGAGGGCGTTCCTTACGGTAGCGTGCTCTACTTCAAGAATGGCGATAAGGTGAAAAAGGACGACCTCATTTGTCGTTGGGACCCATTCAACGCTGTTATCGTCAGCGAATACGCAGGTGTGCTCCGTCTGCACGATGTAGTAGAAGGTGTTACCTATAAGGCAGAAACCGATGATGCTACTGGTCTTACCGAGCGTATTATTACCGAGTCGCGCGACAAATCACGCATTCCGACAGTCGATGTTGTACGCCCAGGTGCCAAGAAGGGTGCCGACGGACAGTATGCAGCAGAAGATGTGTTCGGAACTTACAACCTCCCTGTGGGTGGTCACTTGGAGCAAATCGTCCAAGACGGTGCGGAAATCAAGACAGGTACAACCCTCGTTAAGATTCCACGTTCCGTAGGTGGTGCGGGTGATATTACGGGTGGTCTTCCACGTGTAACCGAGCTGTTTGAAGCTCGTAATCCTTCTAACCCTGCTGTTGTTTCTGAAATTGATGGTGAGGTAACAATGGGTAAGGTGAAGCGTGGTAACCGCGAAATCATCGTTACATCGAAGACAGGCGACCAACGCAAGTATCTTGTTAGCTTGTCAAAGCAAATCCTTGTTCAGGAACACGATGCTGTGCGTGCGGGTACTCCACTTTCTGATGGTATCATAACTCCTGCCGACATTCTTTCTATTAAGGGTCCTACGGCAGTACAAGAGTATATCGTGAACGAAGTACAAGACGTTTATCGCCTCCAAGGTGTGAAGATTAACGACAAACACTTCGAGATTATCGTTCGCCAAATGATGCGTAAGGTTCGTATTGAAGAGTCTGGCGATACCGCATTCCTCGAGCAGGAACTTGTTGATAAACTCGATTTCTTGGAAGAAAACGACCGTATTTGGGGTAAGAAAGTTGTTACCGACCCAGGCGATTCAGAGAATTGTTACAAGGGACAGATACTTTCTGTACGCAAGCTGCGCGACGAGAACTCAAACCTCAAACGCCGCGACCTCAAACTCGTTCAGGTGCGCGATGCCGTTCAGGCTACTGCCACCCAGATGCTCCAAGGTATTACACGTGCTGCTCTCGGTACAAAGAGCTTTATGTCGGCTGCTTCCTTCCAGGAAACAACCAAGGTGCTCAACGAGGCTGCTATCCGTGGCAAGAGCGACGACCTTGAAGGAATGAAGGAGAACGTAATCTGCGGACACCTTATCCCAGCAGGCACTGGTCTTCGTCAATGGCAGAAGCTCATAGTAGGTTCTAAAGAAGAACACAATCGCTTAGAAGCCAATAAGAAGAGCATTATCGACTTTGCTGACAAAGAAAATGCAGAGGCTTAAAACAAATGAACTTTATACAACTTAAAAGGGCTCGCAAGCATCGCTTGCGAGCCCTTTTTGTTTGTGTTGTATTTTTGTTTACACAATTTGGACTAATGGCAATGTCCCTTATTAAAAGGTGAAAGAAACTCTAAAAAATATGTAAATATTTTTCCTAAATGTAACTATTGTTTAAACAATTGATAATCAGTGCAATGTAAAACCTATTGTTTTGCGTTCCAAAAGCAGCTGTTTTGCACGGTAAAAGCGTAGGTTTTGTATCGCAAAAGAGCCGCTTTCGCAATACCAAATTGCAATTACCACTTTTTGATAGAAAATATCTTTACAAATTCAACCATATCTTGTTATCTGAATTAAGCAATAAAAGTAAAATAGTATCCCTTGTAAGATACTACAACCCCTGTATTCTCAATATCTTATCCTTTCTTTATTTTATCTTCCTTATTGGAAGAATACTCCTTTCATCAGAAAACTTTATACGTCTTCATTATTTCTCATATTTTATCTTTCTGTTTCTTTGTTTTTCAGAAAGAAAAGACTATTTTTGCAAAAATATCAAAATAGAATCCCTATGTCTACAATTGCATTACTGACACTTAATGGTCATAACTATGATATCAGACTACTCAACCAAAGTTTTGGGTTGCCTGTCGGATGGAATGGATTTCCAAAGCACTCTTTGGCTGGCGATGGACAATTGCGCATACTGATGGATACGCCTGCCGATAACTTTATTTTGGAGCTGATGATGAAGACAGAAGAAAATCCCATTGCAGAAGGGCAACTTGAAATATACGATGGTACAGATGACATACCTTTCCGATGTATTAAATTCAGCAAGGCGTATATCACTGAGTTTCGAGAGACTTTCGATGTTTTGAATGGTGGAGAAATGACCACTTATGTGCAAATATCCCCAATGGAGATGACGATTAATAAAAGGTTTGATATAGAACGGAGACTCTTTTGGTTGTGGAATAGGATTCCGCAGAAACCAATGCAGATGCAAGAGGTTGTAGCAGATCCCGATGTACATATCAACGATGCCTATTGGATAAATCCAAATGGAGAGAAATGCAGGGAGTTTCCTATTGGGGAAGCTGTAAAGCTCTATTTAGTTCTTGGTAATTACAATGTAGGGCAGACAATTCAATTCGACTTTGAGGAAGAGACCGACGAGGGTGTTTGTCGTGCGTCTTGTTCTGGACGAACGGACGACAAAGGTATGGTAATTATTGAAGATTTTGAACTTAGAAAGAAGAAAGATAATTATGGCACGAATAAAGATCTATTCCACCACTCCTGGAGTTGTAGGAAGCGTAGAGATTGAAGTAAAGGAAAGAAAGTGTACAAAAGAATGTGAGCAATGTTTTGAGTATGCGGATCCCGTGGATAATCCACGACTAAATACTCAAAGTAATAATGTTAATAAAAATAGGTTTCATCGCGTACCACGTTATAACAAAAGTCATCCGCAAGGATATTATCATACAGGAGTTGATATTTTAGCTTCAATAGGAACCCCATTAAAATCAATGCTCTGTGGAATTGTTGTAGAGGCAAGAGATACCAAAGGGGATTTGGGTATAGTGGTAACGATAAAATCAAAAGATAAAAATGGTATTGCTATTTGGATAAAGTACTGCCATCTTAAATCTTTTTCGGTTTTAAAGAATGCAAAAGTAATGCATGGAGAAATAATAGGTTTAACGGGAAATACGGGGAATGCAAGGAACATCTTACCGCAATACCGGCATGTGCATATTGAGGCATCACGTGACGGAATCTTCTATGGTGGTAAAAAAAGAGTGGACCCAGAACAATTTATGAAAACTAAATTTGATGAAACTAAAGAAGGTAATGTAATTTTATAAAAGCAATGAAATATATAACTTTTATATTATCTCTAATACTAATAAGTACTGCATCTTTTTGTTGTAATAGGCAAAAGGATTTCGATTTCCTGAATATCCAATACAGGACATCTTCCTTGATGTTTACAGATGGCGAGTCTACCATATTGCCATACTTTTCTGGGGAAGATGCGACAAACTTGTATACTGTATATTTTCTTGGTAGTACAAGACATGAGCGTGAATATTGGGATGTATATAATAAAAATGGCTTTTGGAAAGGAAGGGATAGTGAGCAGGCTCATATGTATGCCAGAGATATAGAACGACATATTGATGCAAGAATAAAACAATATCGCATATTTGCTATTGCTATAGATAAAAGAATGATAAAGGAAACAGCTGAAAATGAATTTTTACCAAAGAGTGACGCTATCTATAAAACATATTTGTTGACAGGTGGGAAATGGATACTAGTAGATAGTTTCAAAGTGCAGGATACTCCGAAAGAGACTGCGGAGTATTTGGTGAATATTTTAGACAAAAGAAGTAATGGGAATGTTAATTTTTTTGGGGGAGATAGTTTGATAGAAGGAGGTGTGGCTTCCTGTGTAAGAAATGGCAAGCAATATGTCATTGATGGATTTATTTTGAATTTACCTAGTATTGATAAAGAAGATTTCAAGTTTGAAGAAAGAAACGATACTTTATACATCACACCATTGACCTACTTCACACTTGATGGAACAACTCTTGTCGTTCCGAAAGATATTCGTGTTATAAACTTGCAGGAAAGTATCGTCATTGGTATAAAACAGGAAACGACAGACGACACACCTGCTGCATGGTTGGAGTTTTCTTCTGAAAGAAGTAGGTTAATAAGAAATGTAAAACAAAAGTACAATCTTTGGACTTCTCAAAAACAAGAGGATTATTTATATCAACATCATTGGCAAGCTATTAAGGATTTGTCTGTGCAGTTCCAAAAGACATTTTACAATAAAATTTTAGAAAATCGAATCGAATATGAAGAATGTTGTCCTGAATATATAGAACAGGCAAAACAATATCTTGCTATGGAAAAAGAAAGTATTAATTCTTTTGAGCAATTGCATGCATATCCTCAAATAAAGAGTAGGATAATTACAATATCTTATTGGAAAAGACAGAAAAGTAAATATATAGTGATAGTAGAAACTTTTAAATAAAGTGGGTTGATGAAAATGAAAAATTTAATGATATAGTATGCTGCTATAATATATATGTTATATGAGTCTGCCGAACGCTACTTCCAAATAGAGAACAACATGAATATCATAGTATGTTTTTTATATTTATGAAGAGGAAATGTTGTTTAATGAGAAATATACTTATGATGTCAGTAATGCCGACAAGTTCATATTAATCAATAGATGATGAGAAAAGGTATTCTGATAAAAATATTTTCAATAATAAGCCCACTTATTATTCTTGCAACTTTGGGTATTATGCAAGGAGCATGGTTTGATATAGAGGAGTTTGTTGAGAGAGGGGATGCAGAAGTCTATCGTCCAACAATAGCTCAATATTTATTATATTACCTGACAAGTATAACCTTGTTTGTATTTTCTTGGCTGTTGCTGAAGTATGAATATAAAAAGACATCGAATATTTTTTGCCGAATAGTTTATGCTGCCCTTTTAGTATTGGATATTGGAATTATATTGGTATGTTCCTTTTCCATCTAAAATATGCAAGTTTACCTGTATATAAAGATGAAATATCAATTAGGAAAAGCAGGTGAATAATAATTATGTAATATTCCTTATTGTGTTAAATGGAAAATAATCATCTGCGTCTTCAAGGATTTAGTTTTAATCAAATTAAGGAGATCGAGTTATGAGAAAGACTTTCCTGTTAGTTTTTTGTATTTTATTCCTTTCTTTTTGCTCTTTTCCGCAGAGAATAGTGGATGACTTTATCAGTTGGACAAATAATACGGTGGATACGCTATTGTTTTTCAATGATACAGTGTCTTCCTATCAGTTGAAACCGAAGTTCCAAAAAATAGCTATTTCTTTTTCATACCAAGAGAAGGCATTGCAGCCTAAAGGAGAAACTTATGGTTATGCAATGAATAGTGTTAATGGACAATATTACACAGTTGCTACCCACAAGGACAAATACGGATATGATTATAAACTCATAACCTATAGTATTAGAGGCGAAAATGATACAGAAATCTTAGTATCTCAATTAAACTCTTATAAAGAAGATATGCCAATAGATGGCTTGGTCTTAGAAATGAATTTTACCTTTGAAACAAAATGTTTTGCACGTTATGTAATCAATGAATCTATTATCAAAATAGATAGATACGAAATAAATGGTATCTTGTATACAGAGAATGGAGAAATTGTCGGCATGAAAGATACTCCTGACACTATTGTACACCGTTCTGTCTACAAAATGAAAGCTGGACGATTTGTAAAAGCAAAATAGTGGCAGGCGAGTAGCTATGGTAATGAAATAACACAGCGTTTGTTACGGCATAATAAAATAAGTATGTTTCTTGCTGAATTGTCTGAAAAACACTATCTTTGCATACCTCAGAGTAATTTTATACTCTCCAATCTATAATAAACAATTGAATATAAAGCATGGACAACAATCAAAATCAACAAGGACAGCAGCTTCAGATAGACTTGAATCCTGAAATTGCAAAAGGAATTTATACAAACTTCCAAATCATCTCACACTCAAGTTCAGAGTTTGTGCTCGATTTCATCAGTATGCTGCCAGGTGTACCCAAACCGACAGTGGCAAGTAGGGTAGTGCTTGCACCCGAACACGCAAAACGCCTTTTGGCAGCTTTGCAAGAGAATATTGTTCGTTACGAACAAGAGTTTGGGAAAATTCAGATGCCTAACCAACAGCCAAAAACAGCAACACCCTTTGGTCCGATAAAGAACGACGCATAAGAAGGAAAGCAGAAATTATATCGTTGCAGTATCGCAATTATTCATATTCGTATGAGTAATTGCGATATTTTGTTTATACGATATTTTCATATTCTGAAAAAATAATATAAATTTGCAGTTACAACCTAATAAATGGATAGATAGCGAGCAAGTCCATACATATTTGTTTGTATTTATAATAGTATGAAAATGCAGCTTGATAGTTAGCCTGGAGAAGCATTTATATTGTATTACTTTAAATAATTGAATTATGAAAACAAAAGCTTTTAATTTCTTTTATGTGCTAATGTGTTTAGCCATATTGGGGTTGGTAACTTCGTGTAGCAAAGATGATGGCAATGATACGAAGAAGACAGAGGAGAAAGAGGACGAGTCAAACAAGGAAGAAGAAAAACCTGTTGAAACCTTTGAATTTGATAAAGCTTATGCATTTGGTGAGCTGCCTTACTTGAAGTACGGCGATACAAAGGGTGCCGATGGATTTGAAAAGAAATTGGCGCAACGTCAAAAGCAAACTTTCACGAAGTTAGGCGAAGTGTATTGGGGAGATACTCCTAAATACTTTAAAGGGGTTAAGTACACTGCTGATGTAATATATGGTATGTTGGAAATGCCAGTTGTAAAGATTGATGCCGAGTTTACAAAGATGATGACCGATGCAGGTTTTGCTGATTATGGTACGAATGTTATTTCCGATGGTAATGGCAATGTTGCTCCTTGTCGTATTTACTGGAATGGAAAGCTGAAGATAAAGGCAATTGCTTACGATGCCAAGCATAAGGAACTAAAGTCGATACGTGCGGTTGTAGAGTTTAAAGTCGATGAGAATGAGCCACAGACAAATCAAGGTGGTGAACCAGAGGAAACGGTTATTCTTACAGATGTTACTGATTTTCCTGATGTGAAAGTGTTGAACGAAGAATATGAAAGTCTGCCTAAACAGCAGCTTATCGAAATGGAAAACGCTTTGGGGCTTCGCTATTACGATGAAGAAGGAAGCGATGAAGGCAAGGCGGAGTTCCGCACGAAACTAGGGTATGAGAATTACTCAAACTTGAATGCTTGTATGTATTTCTATGAAGCAAGCGAAAAGGCTATCTCGTTTATTGCACTCAGCTGTCCGGTAGTGAAGAAAGTGGAAGATTTAGGTCGCAAAGAGATAAGTCAGTGGTTTGCAGCCAACGGATATACTTTTGTCAAAAAACAGAAAAAGTATAATGCTCCTGGTGCAGTCTATGAGAATAAAGCAGCAGGTGTAAGGGCGCATATCTATCTGAAAGCAAATGGAAATTGTTTTATCGAAATCTCAAAGTAGTCAATGCTTATAACTGAAAAATATGCGATGCATCAATTTCTTTGGTGCATCGCATATTTTATATATTGTCCGTTTTATTATCTCCTTAGGTCTTGTTTTTAAAGAAGTAGAGAGCTTTGTTGAGTTAATATAGCGTTATAGTAGTTATATTTTGTTAAATTAAAAATCTTAAGGTTTATTACTTCTATATATATGAGTGATTATTTCGAGAAAGTTTGTACCTTTGCACCTCGAAATACCTTTATGCGTCCTTTATACATTATTATATAGGCAGTGAGAGGTCTAAAACGTTGATAATAAACAAAATAAATATAAAATAAAAAAGTACAATTATGCCTACTATTTCACAATTAGTAAAAAAAGGCAGAAAGGTGATTGTAGAAAAAAGTAAGTCTCCTGCTTTGGACAACTGTCCACAGCGTCGTGGAGTTTGCGTACGTGTCTACACAACAACACCTAAGAAGCCTAATTCGGCAATGCGTAAAGTTGCCCGTGTTCGTTTGACGAACCAAAAGGAAGTTAACTCGTATATCCCTGGAGAAGGACACAATTTGCAGGAACACAGTATCGTACTTGTTCGTGGTGGTCGTGTAAAGGACTTACCAGGTGTTCGCTACCACATCGTTCGTGGTACACTTGATACTGCTGGCGTAGCAAACCGCACGCAGCGTCGCTCTAAGTACGGTGCTAAGCGTCCAAAGGCTGCTAAGAAGTAAAAGCTTTCGGGTTTCTTTTCCTCTGATATAAGGGGAAAGAAACTTCGCAAGGTAAAGTCTTTTAGTTTAACAGTCGGTGATGGTTGGTAAATAAAAGACTCAAAAGAAAAAGGAAATAAAAGTTTTGCTGGAGATTTGTTAATAACAGGTTGAGTAAATGTTCAAGAGTGGACGTTGAAGAACGAGAAAACGACAGCCTCCGCAGAATTACTAAATTTTTAAATAAAAATGAGAAAAGCAAAACCAAAGAAACGTGTGATCTTGCCAGATCCAAAGTTTAACGACCAAAAGGTCTCAAAGTTTGTAAACCACCTTATGTATGATGGAAAGAAGAATACATCATACGAAATTTTCTACGCAGCTCTCGATATTGTAAACGAGAAGAACAGCGACCAGGAAAAGTCAGCATTGGAAGTTTGGAAGCAAGCTCTTGACAACATTACTCCACAGGTAGAGGTGAAGAGCCGTCGTATCGGTGGTGCAACATTCCAGGTTCCAACAGAAATTCGCCCAGACCGTAAGGAAAGCGTATCTATGAAGAATATGATTGCATTCGCTCGCAAGCGCGGTGGCAAGAGTATGGCAGATAAGCTTGCTGCTGAAATTATGGACGCATTCAATAATCAGGGTGGTGCATTCAAGCGTAAGGAAGATATGCACCGCATGGCAGAAGCTAACCGTGCATTTGCTCACTTCAGATTCTAAACGATAACTAATAAGGATATTAAAGAAAAATGGCAAGTCACGATTTACATTTGACACGCAATATCGGTATTATGGCTCACATTGATGCCGGTAAAACAACAACATCAGAACGTATTTTGTTCTATACAGGTAAAACCCACAAAATTGGTGAAGTGCACGATGGTGCTGCAACAATGGACTGGATGGCACAGGAGCAGGAGCGTGGTATTACCATTACTTCAGCCGCTACAACTTGTAACTGGAACTACGATGGCAAATCATACAAGATTAACTTGATTGATACTCCGGGACACGTGGACTTTACTGCGGAAGTAGAGCGTTCGCTTCGTGTTCTTGATGGTGCTGTTGCAACTTATTCTGCTGCCGACGGCGTTCAGCCACAGTCTGAAACTGTATGGCGTCAGGCTGACAAGTACAACGTGCCACGTGTTGGTTACGTTAATAAGATGGACCGTTCTGGTGCTGACTTCTTTGAGACAGTACGTCAGATGAAAGATATTTTGGGTGCAAACCCTATTGCTATCCAAATTCCAATCGGTGCAGAAGAAAACTTCAAAGGTGTAGTAGACCTTGTAAAGATGAAGGCTATTCTTTGGCACGATGAAACAATGGGTGCACAATATGACGTTGAGGAAATTCCCGCTGAGTTGGTAGATGAAGCTAACGAATGGCGTGAAAAGCTTATCGAAGGTGCTGCTAACTATGACGATGATGTTATGGAGCTTTATCTTGAAGGACAAGATATACCTGAAGATAAACTTATGGCTGCAATTCGCAAGGGCTGTATTTCTATGGACTGCTGCCCAATGTTGTGCGGTTCTTCATATAAGAATAAGGGTGTCCAGACATTGCTTGACTATGTTTGTGCATTCTTGCCTTCACCACTCGATACAGTCGTTACTGTTGGTACAAACCCAGACACAGAAGCTGAGGAAGAACGTAAGGCTGGTGTTAATGAACCTACTGCAGCACTCGCATTTAAGATTGCTACCGACCCATTTATGGGACGTTTGGTGTTCTTCCGCGTTTACTCTGGTAAGGTTATAGCAGGTTCGTATGTTTACAACCCACGTTCTGGTAAGAAAGAACGTATCAGCCGCTTGTTCCAGATGAACTCTAACAAGGAAATCGCAATGGAGTCAATCGATGCAGGCGATATTGGTGCTGGTGTTGGTTTCAAGGATATTCGCACTGGCGATACTCTTTGCGACGAAGCACACCCAATCGTACTTGAATCAATGACATTCCCTGATACTGTGATTTCTATTGCAGTTGAACCTAAGAGCCAGGCTGATATTGCTAAGCTTGATACTGGTTTGCAGAAGTTGGCAGAAGAAGACCCAACATTTACTGTACGTACAGACGAACAGAGTGGTCAGACCATTATCTCTGGTATGGGCGAGCTTCACCTTGATATTATTATCGACCGTTTGAAGCGTGAGTTTAAGGTAGAATGTAACCAAGGTAAGCCACAGGTGAACTATAAGGAAGCAATCACAAAGGCAGCTCAAAGTCGCGAGACATACAAGAAGCAGTCTGGTGGTCGTGGTAAGTTTGCTTGTATCGATGTTACAATCGAGCCAAAAGACGAAGATTACAAGGAAGGTGATTTGCAGTTCATCAATGTTGTGAAAGGTGGTAACGTGCCTAAGGAATTTATTCCTTCAGTAGAAAAAGGCTTCAAAGACTGCTTAGGTAACGGCGTTCTTGGTGGATTCCCAATTACAGGTTTGAAGGTTACTTTGACCGATGGTTCTTTCCACCCAGTAGACTCTGACCAGTTGTCATTCGAGCTTGTAGCACACCAAGCTTTCAAAAAGCTTTGTCCACAGGCAGGTCCTGTATTGATGGAGCCTATTATGAGAGTAGAGGTTGTTACTCCAGAAGAAAATATGGGTGATGTAATCGGTGACTTGAATAAGCGTCGTGGCCTTGTTCAAGGTATGGAAGAAGCTCGTAGCGGTGCACGTGTTGTTAAAGCTATGGTACCATTGTCAGAAATGTTCGGTTATGTAACAGCTTTGCGTACTATTACTTCAGGTCGTGCAACTTCATCAATGGAGTACGATCACCACTCACCAGTTTCTAACAGCCTTGCAAAGGAAATCCTTGAAGAGTTGAACGGAAACGCAGATCTACTTAAATAAGAAGAATACTTAGGAAACACTCTCATAGCGAATGACTCTTATGAGAGTGTACCCTGAGTTTAATAATAAATTAATAAATTCAAAACAAATATGAGTCAGAAAATTCGTATTAAGCTAAAGTCTTACGACCACCAGTTGGTTGATAAGTCTGCAGAGAAAATTGTGAAGGCTGTAAAGGCTACAGGTGCTATCGTTAGCGGTCCTATTCCATTGCCAACACACAAGCGTATTTACACCGTAAACCGCTCTACTTTCGTTAATAAGAAATCACGTGAGCAGTTCCAGCTCTCAGATTTCAAGCGTCTCATCGACATTTATAGCTCAACACCAAAGACTGTTGATGCATTGATGAAGCTTGAGTTGCCTTCAGGAGTTGAAGTGGAAATCAAGGTGTAATTACAAGTTACGAAAAAACAAAGAATTTAATTATTTAAAATTTAATTGAAATGCCAGGATTATTAGGAAAGAAAATCGGAATGACTTCCGTTTTCAGTGCCGATGGTAAGAATGTACCATGCACTGTTATCGAAGCTGGTCCTTGTGTCGTAACCCAAGTAAAGACAATTGAAAAAGATGGTTACAAGGCTGTTCAGTTAGGTTTCGGCGAAGCTAAGGAGAAAAGAACTTCTAAGCCACAGCAGGGACACTTCAAGAAAGCAGGCACAACACCAAAGAAGCACTTGGCCGAGTTCAAGTTTGATGAGGAATACAACCTTGGTGATACACTCACCGTTGAGATTTTCTCAGATGCTAAGTTTGTAGACATCGTTGGTACTTCTAAAGGTAAGGGGTTTCAAGGTGTTGTTAAGCGTCATGGTTTTGGTGGTGTAGGGCAAAGTACACATGGTCAAGATGACCGCGCACGTAAACCGGGATCAATTGGTGCTTGTTCTTATCCTGCAAAGGTTTTTAAGGGCATGCGCATGGGTGGTCAAATGGGTGGTGATCGTGTTACTACTCAAAATCTTCAGGTGTTAAAGGTAATTCCAGAGCACAATCTCCTTCTTGTTAAGGGTTCTGTTGCTGGATGTAATGGTTCAACCGTTTTAATCAAAAAGTAATGGAAGTTAGTGTTTTAAATATCAAAGGTCAGGAGACTGGAAGGAAGGTGACTCTTAATGAGGCTATCTTTGGAATAGAGCCTAACGATCACGTGCTTTATTTAGATGTTAAGCAGTATCTTGCTGCGCAACGTCAAGGAACAGCTAAAACGAAAGAAAGAAGTGAATTAAGTGGCTCTACTCGTAAGCTCGGTCGCCAAAAAGGCGGTGGCGGTGCACGTCGTGGTGATATTAATTCACCTGTATTAGTTGGTGGTGCTCGTGTATTCGGTCCGAAACCTCGTAATTATAACTTCAAATTAAATAAAAAAGTAAAAGTTCTTGCACGTAAATCTGCTTTATCTTACAAAGTTCAAGATAATGCTATAATTGTAGTTGAGGACTTAAAATTTGAAGCTCCAAAGACTAAAGAATTTGTAAATTTTGCAAAAAATATAAAAGGAGAAGGGAAGAAAACTTTAGTTCTTTTGTCAGAAGTTAATAAAAACGTATATTTGTCCGCTCGTAATATTCAAGGGACTGAAGTAATGACAGCTACATCTCTCAATACGTATAAAGTTTTGAATGCAGACATTGTTGTAATTGCAGAAAGTGCTCTTAAGGCTATTGACGGAATCTTAAATAAATAATAAGGAGGTTTAGATTATGGCATTTATCATTAAACCATTGGTTACTGAGAAGCAATCTAAGATTACTGAGAAGAACGCGAGTCGCTATGGCTTTGTCGTTCGTCCAGAGGCTAACAAACTCCAGATTAAGAAGGAAGTCGAAGCCTTATACAATGTTACAGTAGTTGAAGTGAATACACTTCGTTATGCCGGCAAGCGTTCAAGTCGTTATACAAAGGCTGGTCTTATTAAAGGCCAAAAGAATGCGTTTAAGAAGGCTATCGTTACAGTAAAGGATGGCGATACAATTGATTTTTACAGCAATATTTAAATAAAAAATGGCAGTACGTAAATTAAACCCGGTT
>ERZ773027.540-NODE-540-length-23513-cov-29.270228_pt1 | contig 23513 bp, 12 predicted proteins | sample MGYA00511032_ERZ773027 | MGnify/ENA primary metagenome ERZ773027 (study PRJEB29015, sample SAMEA2738138) | human oral metagenome | biome: human oral; feature: human-associated habitat; material: saliva | place: China | collected 2190 ... | reverse complement strand
AGACAGTAGCCGGGTACACGCGGTTGATGATATGCGCACACTGCGTGCGCCTCATATATTGTATCCCCTCCGGGCAGGTCGATGGCGGGTCGGGGCAAGTCAGGGCAGGTCGTGCGCCAGAAAATGGGGTGCGGAGGCAGGGGTACAGGTTTGTGCCATGGTTTAGTGTCTTCTGTCGTAGGTAAAAACCATGGCAGAAGACACTAACCTATGGTCGAAATTTGTAGCGTTAGCCTTACCGCATGAGCAGTCCCCGAAGATGGGCAATGACTTCCCGCTCTTTCTGAAAAATATCAGCCCAGGTTAGGTGCACGACCGTCCACCCGGCGCGGGTCAGTGCACGGTCGCGGGCTGCCTCGGAGCGGTCCCTGCCGGGGTGATCCACGTATTTCTGTTCGCCGTCAAACTCGAGAATAACCCGCGCCTCGGGCCAGGCGAAGTCCACCCGATAGTTGCGACCCTCGCACGAAATCGGGTACTGCGTCATGGGGGTAGGTAACTCATGTTCCATGAGTAGGCACCGGGTGAGGCTTTCACCAGCCGACTCGCTGGATACGTCCACCGCCTGCGCCAGGAGGGGCCCTGCGGAACCGCCGTACCCCGTGAGGTTCAGTAGAATCTCGGTTACTTCGCGGGGGTCCAAGAGTCCCCGCCGCATGATGGAGTCAGCGAGGATTACCGCCTCCCGAAAGGGCATGCTGCGCGCACAATCCTGCAGTGTGCGAGCCACCGTTGTCGCCATGACGGGTGTACCGGGTATTGCGGTCACTGCATTAGGGTCAAAACCTCGCCTGTGCCTGCAGATGCGCCCCTTATCAGATGGGCTAGTGGCGGTACTGTACACATGCACGATTGAGGGCGCATTGAGTATATCTAGCCCCCAGAGTGCAGCTGCTGATGTGTGTGAGAAAACCCCTTGAAGACCCATGAGATGGGCGGCAATGCACCGTACCGCGAGCCGCTCATCGGGGGTGAGCGCCTGGGCATCGCGGGTGTAGATATAGGCTCCTCGCTGAATACGTTGTAGGGTTCCTGCCGCCACCATCGCACGGATATGCCGGGCACTAATACCTCGTGAGTTGAGGATGCGAGGGGTAAGTACGAGGGGATATAGCTCGGCGGCACGTGTGGTTGGGGCTTGTACGGATATGGTGTGAGGTTCCAGGATATTTGCGGTGTTCATAGACTTTATCCTGGCAGTCTCTGCGAAGTTGTGGGGCCTGTTCGTGAAATCTGTGGATAACTTCGCTGTTTTGAGGGAAATATCCACTATCCACAGGTTTAGGTTGTATCTCAGAATTTTTGTGCCATAGGTTAGTGTCTTCTGTCGTAGTTAAAAACCATGGCAAAAGACACTAACCCATGGCACAAATCCGCGCGACCAAAGAGCACAACAGCGCAACAAAAACCCGCCCGGCAGGGAGGTTAACGTCCTCCCCACCAGGCGGGTACACATCCATATGCGGGTCCATATGCAGGCCTAAAGTAGCCAGATACTACAGCGGCCAAACACCACAGGTGCTACAGGCCACTACTCTCTACTGATCTATTTACAGACCCTCAGCACGCACAATCTGAACGTGCAGGTCCTCAGCCGGCGGCATCCACGAAGCCGGATCAGCAGCAACCTGCTCACCCGAACGGATATCCTTCACCTCGTGAACCGGGGCACCCGACTCATCCGAAGAAATGAACCACACGAACGGAATGCCGCGCTTCTCAGCGTACTTAATCTGCTTACCGAACTTCGCCGCATTCGCAGACACCTCACACGCGATACCGCGGGCACGCAGCGCATCCGCAACATCATTCGCAGCAGACCAACCCTCATCATTCGTCAGAGCCACAAACACAGCCGAAGGCACCTTACGGCTCGCCTGCGCAAAACCCTGCGACAGAATACGAGCCACCACACGGGTCACACCAATCGACAGGCCAACACCCGGGTACGTCTTCTTACCATTCGACGCCAGCGACTCATAACGGCCACCCGAACAAATCGAACCCAGCGACTCGTGACCAACCAGCACAGTCTCATACACGGTGCCGGTGTAGTAGTCCAGGCCGCGAGCAATCGACAGGTCAGCCAGCACCTTACCCGGCGCACGGCGAGCCGCCTCCTCAATGACCTCAGCCAACTCAGCAAGACCCTGATCCAGCAGCTCGTGCTCCACCGAATACTTGGCGGCCAGCTCACGCACCTGCTCCACAAAAGAAGCATCCTCAGTGCGGATCTGCGCCAACTCCAAGGCGGCAGCGGCAGCATCCGCGCTCGCACCAGCCTCAGCCTGCAGCTCCTCAGCCACACGCTCAGCGCCAATCTTCTCCAGCTTGTCAATAGAACGCAGAACAGCCGCAGTATCAGTCAAACCCAGACCCAGGTAGAAACCCTCAGCCAGCTTGCGGTTATTCACACGCAGCTTGAACTCGGGAATCGGCAGCTTCGACAGCGCATCAACAACAACCAGCGCCAGGGTCACGTCGTAACGGAACGGCAGCTCGCCGTCACCAACCACGTCAATATCAGCCTGAGTGAACTCGCGGGCACGACCCTCCTGCGGGCGCTCACCACGCCACACCTTCTGAATCTGGTAACGCGAGAACGGGAAATTCAGGTAACCGGCGTTCTCCACCACGTAACGGGCAAACGGCACGGTCAGATCAAAGTGCAGAGCCAGCTTTTCCTTAGCCTTAGCAGCCTCATCCTCCTGCAGGCGAGAAATTGCGTAAACTTCCTTGTCAATCTCACCCTTGCGCAGCAGCTGCTCAATCGTCTCTACCGAACGAGTCTCAATCGGGGAGAAACCGTGCAACTCAAAAGTCTCACGCAAAGTGTCCAGAACATGATTCTCAACCAACCGCTCAGCCGGAAGATACTCGGGAAAACCAGACAGCGAAGCCTTGCGAGCCATACGCGATACTCCTTGACAAAGAACTCGACAACAGAACCCCGGAACACCTCCGGGCATATCTACCCATCATACCAACACCCACCCCAGCACAGCACCCACTCCCCCACCTCACCCGGCACAAACCCCCACAAACCCGCAACCGGCAGGTTCGCCCACAACACAACACGACCAGACACTACTCACACACACCCCGCAGAGGCTATGCTTAGGAGGTGCACACGCACACCCAAACGGGTGCCCACCACGGGGAACAGCGCAAAGGCGCCCCACCCCCAGCACCCCCGAGTGAAAGAGTTATAGCGGTGACTACCAAACCCGACGACACTGTAAACCTCGAAAAGGCACGCCAGTACGGCCGCGTCTCCGAGGACGGCCACGTCTTCGTCATTGTCGACGGCGAAGAATACGCCGTAGGCCAGCTGCCCGGCGCCTCCGAAGAAGAAGCGCTCAGCTACTTCGCCCGCAAGTTTGAAAACGTCGAGGCGCAGGTTGCCCTGCTCGAATCCCGCCTCGCCAACAACGCCCCCGCAGCAGACCTGCAGAAGGGCATCACCTCCATCGGTGCACAGATCGGTGTGCGAAACATGGTCGGCGACTACTCCGGCCTGCAGAAGCGCCTCATCACCCTCGCAGAGCAGATCGCTGAACTCGGCGAAAAGCAGCAGCAGGCACGCACCGAAAACCGTGAACGCGCCCTCGCCGTCCGTGAAGAAATCGTCGCGGAAGCCGAACAGATTGCCGGCCAGGACCCCGACCAGATTCACTGGAAGAACTCCCACTCCCGCATGAACGAACTGTTCGAAGCGTGGAAGAAGGCACAGCGCGAAATTCACCTGGCGAAGAGCGTAGAGGACGAGCTGTGGAAGCGTTTCCGCGCAGCCCGCACCACCTTCGACCGCAACCGCCGCGCACACTTCTCGCAGCTGGACGACCGCAACGCACGCATCAAGCGCGCCAAGGAAGAGCTGATTGCACGTGCGGAAGAGCTGTCCACCTCCACTGACTGGTCTGAAACTTCCCGCGCATACAGCGACCTGATGCGCGCCTGGAAGCAGGTACCCCGCGGCCACCGCCGCGAAGATGACAAGCTGTGGGCACGCTTCCGCGCGGCACAGGACGTGTTCTTCAACGCCCGCAACGAAGCCGAAGCAGCTCAGGACGCAGTCTACGCCGAAAACCTCAAGGTCAAGGAAGCACTGCTCGAAGAAGCACGCGCACTCCTGCCCGTCGAGAACATTGAGGCAGCAAAGGCAGCCTTCGAGAAGATCCTGGACCGCTGGGATGCGGCAGGCCGCGTGCCCCGCAACGACCTGCGTCGTATCGACGGCGAGCTGCGCCGCATTCAGGACGAAATCAACGGCGCCGAAGAGGCAAAGTGGAAGCGCAACGACCCCGCCAAGGCAGCCCGCGCGAACTCCCTGCTCGCACAGATCGAGGACTCCCTCGCCGAGCTGGAGGCAGAGCTCGCCGCAGCTGAGAAGGGCGGCGACTCCAAGAAGATCGCCAAGGCTAAGGAAGCTCTGGAGGCGCGCCGCGCCTGGGCAGCAACCCTGCAGGGCTTCGGCAACTAAGGTCTAGCCGGAGTTCTAGCCGGATAGGTAGCGCCCGGGGTGCCGGCTGATAGAGGCTGGCGCCCCGGGTTACTGACCTAGATTAACGCCGAGAAATTAACGCCGAGAAGCCACATGTGTTTCGAAAAGCCACCATTATCGTGGCTTCTCGAAACACATGTGGCTTCTGAGTATCTGCGGGGGTTATATTCGCGCCCCCCACCAGATGCAGATGGAGGGCGCACCGGGTTCATGGATTTTCGATAGGTTAGTGCCTTTAATGCGGGTTAAAGACCCACGGCGAAGACACTAACCTATCGAAAACCTCTGTCTAAAAAGCAGACGGCCCCCGGATGCACCAGGTAGATGGGCGGGAGTCGGTTATGGCTTAGCCTTTTCGGTAATGAGTTAGTGACTTTAGGCTGGGGTTTTAACCATTAGCAAAGGCGCTAAGTCATGACTGAAATTGCTAAGTCATGACTGAATTTCCACCTGCGTGGAGGCGCCTCCTCAGCAGAGTTTGTGCCATGGTTTAGCATCTTCGACCATGGTTTTTAACTACGACCAAAGACACTAACCTATGGCACAATTTTTCGGCGCGGCACGGTAAAACAAAAACGGCCCCGGATGTACACGCATCCGGGGCCGCCTGCTGCGGTTTATTTATATGTTGGGTCAGAGCTGATTTACATGTCGGGCCAGTCGCGGTGTAGCGAATACTCCGTGTCCCCGTCACCATTGTCATTCAGATGCCAACGCTGACCGGTACGAATATCGGCCTTACGCAGGCGCGGGTTCGGATTATCCTTCTTACCCATCGTCGGATCGTTCTTACAGCCCCAACGAGTGTCGTCATAGCTGCAGTCACCAGCCACGCGGCCCACATCAACCCACCACACACGCACCAGCAACGGGTCACTAGTCGCCTGCGGAGTCACCATCATCATCTGCCACGGGCCACCATCCACACGGAAACGAGCCGTGTAGTGCACGGTCGCATACGCGTGGAAGTTACCAGACCGCTGGTAGGCGTAACTGGTATCCGTCTGCCTCGGACGCTCACGAGGGTAGGTGGTGACCGGTTTGCCCGCGGTGTAGTTGGTGGCGGTATCTCCGTTGCCGTACTCGATGACATAGGAGGAGGGCATGAGCTCAATTTCGACGTGTCCGGCGAGCATGTCTGCTTCGAGGCGGTAAGGGCCGCCATCGTCAACGTAGAAGTTGATCTGATCGCCCTTGTACACGTTGGGGTCGCCTTCTGCTCGGCCAGTGCCTGCGGGGTTGTTGTAGGACTGGTGCAGGGTCGGCTTGCCCGGCTCTAGGGACTCTGCAGCGTGGCGAATTTCCTCCATGACTTCTTCGTAGGTCGGGCCGGTGGGACCTGGGCTGTCGGCACTGGTGAGGGTGCGGGTGTTGCTCGGGATACAAGTAGCAGAGGAAGGGCTTCGGGGACTTCCGTGATCTACAGGAATGCCAGATTCAAGCGACATATTTGTGAACTTGAATGTTCCTGTTTTTCCGTCTTTGGTTGTGCATGACATAATATTTGGATTTTCGTTGGCGTAGGTAACTTTTACGCCATTTCCCTGATTTACCGTGGAATAAGTATATTGTTGCTGAATTTCCTGGTCAGCGACACCAGAATTTCCGTGTCCCTCATGATGTCCATCGGTTCCTCGTCGCGTAGTCGATTTTTTGACTTCGACTTGACATACCTTAGCGGAAGTTTCAGAGCAGGGGGTAGTAACAACATACGCGTTAGCTCCCGATACGCATTCTAAAACGGGTAAGAGAGCAATAGCAGCAGTGTAAGTGACTTTTCGTAAAGTACGCATATTAGTCATCTACCTGTTCGCAGCCAACAATCTTCCAGGAAGAATCGGAGTACTTAAACTCAAACTTCCACGTATCGTTATCCTTCTGGATATTGACATCTCTGTGCCACTCGCCAGTAGGCTCCACAAGAGTTATATAATTCCACTCGCGATACGCCTTCCAGAAATAGGTTTCCCCATCTTCAGACCACGGATTTCCATCAGCAACATAGTTGTCAATGCCATCAATAATCCATCCACCGCGCTTATACAAATCCTCAAAACTCTTATACCCTTCCAATTCCTCCGTAAAATCACTGGAAATATACTTTCGAGATTCCGTAAAATCGCCTACCTGAATTCCATAATTAGTCCATTTAACCCAAGCATCCATCGTCTTACGGATACCTTCAATAGACTTCTCGCGGTAGCCCTCTTCAGGGGCATTAGGTTTAGGGACGTTCTGGGCCGGCCCATAGCCGTCGGCTTTACGGTACTCTCCGTCGGGGGCTTTGGATTGTCCAGAGTATCCTCGGACAGTAGATGGGGTGGCGCTCGCAGAGGGCGATTCAGAAGCCGCCGCAGAAGCCGAAGGCGACTCGCTCGGCGCAGCGGATGCGGTGGCTGCCGCCTCGTTATTTGCCTGCTGACCACACGCCGCAAGCAGAGCCCCCAGGCCCACAAGTGCGCCGCTACCCAGCAGGGTGCGGCGATTAAAGATGGTCGAATCCATAGAAGATACGCTCCTATCGTCGGTGACGGTGTGATATATGTGCATGTCGGGCCATTATTCACAGGTCACGTCGACCACCGGAAGAAAAACAGCCCCGTAGTGCGCCCAGCAAACGCGTCAATGCGCTATGGAAGACTACAGTTACCACCCTACCGCATGTTTGCCGTCGTTTGCATTCTTTTGGGTGCAATAGCAACGAAACATCACTATTCGGATCTTTCATTGCTTTATGCATCAAATATCTCCGCGCCCGTGGAGGCACCGCCCCTGCAGAATTTGTGCCATGGTTTAGTGTCTTCGACCATGGTTTTTAACTACGACCAAAGACGCTAACCTATGGCACAAATCCGTAACCCGTTACCGGATCCCCATCTGTGACAGGTGGGCGAGCTACACGGCGAGCGCGTACATGTCGCGGAGGGCCTCTTCTGCCTCGTCGAGGGCGTATCCGCTCTGGCAGAGAGCGTCGCAACCGTTACCGTAGCGGAGGCCGGCAAGGAACTCGCGGTCAGTCACCTCCGGCAGGTACACCATGAGGTATTCGCCGTTGTCAGTGAAGAAATCGTCAATGTTGGCGGCGTCCTGGCCAGAGTAGAAGGCGCGGAAGTCTTCGTCATTGTAGTAACCAACCGTGTACATGAGGGGTTCCTTTGGTTGCTCGGCGGAGTGGGTGAGAACGCGTCGTTGTTCTCTACCACCAAGGTACGGGGCGCCCCTGACACGATAAGGGGGCTGCACCGCACGCGCCGGAGAAAACACACAAAAATATTGCGTGACGAGGGGTTTTCTGGATGCGCGCTCCCCTGCTAAATTCCCCCACCAAACTCCCCCGCCGTGCGGAAGATTAGGCGCGGACGGGCTTGCCCCCCGTGCGGCGTTGCCCCACCTCCCACACACCGGGCGGGAAATTCGGTCATGGATTACGGACTTCGACCATGGGTTAGTGACTCTGGGCTGGGGTTTTAACCCCCGCCAAAGTCACTAACTCATGACCGAAAATCGGCGCTGTGCAGAGGGGGTAGATTACACGGTGGGTAGCTGACTATTTCGATAGGTTAGTGTCTTCGCCGTGGGTCTTTAACCCGTAGTGAAGACACTAACCTATCGAAAGTTCCCCCGCCCCTCCCCTATGAACGACGAAAAGCCACATGTGTTTCGAGAAGCCACCAAAGAAGTGGCTTTTCGAAACACATGTGGCTTCTGGGCGGGATATGAATCCGACTAAGACTCTTCCCCAGCAATAACCTGCAGATTCTGAATACCGCCCTGGTTCACAATATCTAGAGCCAGGGTACGCAACGGCGGCAGGATATCCTCAATCGGCCCCAGCGGATCAATAAATGTAGACACCGGCTGAAAACGCTTAATGGGTTCCGGCTCGGTCACGTTGATAGGTAATGAGCTATTCCCATGCCACCCTTTGATGATAATTGGTTCTCCTGGATACCCGATAAGGCCAACCCGAATACGGAACCCCCCAGGTACATTACGTTCCTGTGCGTGGGCCCGGAGAAGAGAGAAGAAATCTATTAGTGCCTTCTCTACATCAATAGAGTTGCAATGATTAATTTCTCCAGCTAAATACTTTTCTGAAGTAGATTGCATGCCACGCACATTGCTAAGAAGATACCCACCCATCAGAGTTCCGTCATCATGTAGGTGTTTACTATATTTTGCGGTTGCATGTGCAGAGTTCCGTAACACCCACTGGCGCATTCCTTTGACAATATCTCCGCCACTCCATATACATATACCCGTTGTAGACATTTGGTATGTTTTTGGATGATTTTCTTGATATGCAGTTATAAAGTAGGAATATGCCCACGGGTTAATATGCTGAATAGCTGTGCGTCTGTCCACTGGACCTGCAGAGATTTTAGGAGTAACAGGAACAGCTGCGATTGCTAGGAATACGCCTTGCTCAGGATTGAGTGCTTCTGCCGCCTGTTCAAAGTACCCCTGCAGGGTCTTTTCCTGCTCAACGCCACGTTGGAAACGCTCACGGAAACCGCGCTCAATATCCCTCTCAGTCATGAACTCAGTATGCGGCCCATTGCGCCACGGGGCGCGAAAAGCATCATCGCCCTTCCTCGCAAAATGAGGAGCATCCACTGAATCCGGAATATGCATAAGCACAACATACCCATCATCAGGATTTTCTCCGCAAGGGATTTTAGAGAATTCAATACCAACAACCGGCGGACCAATCTTACTGTAGGCAATATTACGAATTTGCCGTTCATTATCTGCTGACCATTGGATAGGATTCACTGAGGAAGCAGCATTATTCTCGCCATCTTCTTTAATACCAAAGACAATCCAGCCACCACCGCTATTCGCCATAGCGGCAATATCTTTTGCTACTTCTTCCATCACAGCATTGTTTTGTATGCTATAGAACTTTTTCTTCCAATCAAGGTCAGCTGTCTCTTCCACCTTCCCAGCTATGACTTGATTGATATCGTTCATCGTGAGATTCCCAGGCTCCAAGCCCAGGGCACGGTGAATGGGTGTAAACATTAGAACTCCTTATCAAAACAAGAAATACCCATAGAATCTGAGTGCTATCCGCCCTCAAACCTCAGTATAGATTCCCTACGGAATTTCTGCCCCTGAATCGGTCAAATTGTGCAGGTATGCGGGAGGGCTGCGTGCTCGCCGAGAATAACTCAGCCAGCGCACAGCCCTTTCACCTATCGAATCAGCTACTTAGCGGTTCGCCTGCGAGCGCGAGGCTTCTTAGCCGGCTTGGCTGCTTCCTCCGCCGCAGTCAGCTCCTGATAGCGCTCAAAAAGAATCTCCAGGCGCTTTGCATCAGAAGAACAACGACGCGACGCGCCAAAAGCGACATCCACCGCAGAATCCAACTCATCATGAGCCGCACGCAACGCCGGATCCATCGTCGCCAACGAAGCATACATCTCAGCCAGAGACACCGGCTCACCCGCACGCTCCTCAATGGCCTCACGCGCAGCCAACACCTTATGGCCCGCAGCAATCACCTTACGACGTTGCTCCTCGGAAACCTCAGGCAAAGGAAGGTTGTTCCATACTACTTCCTTTGAAAAACTCAGATCCGATTTCATCTGCCCGCCAACTGCTCGTTGCCAAGTAATAAACATAGATGAGCTCAAAACACCGAAGAGGAACATATCCGGTCGAGCAGTATATATTTTATTACCAGCAATGAGAGTAGGACTCAAAAAAGCAACAGTATAAAACGGTCGGCCTGCTGACACCACTACAGGAATACCTAGATATTCAGTAGACGGCTGATGATTTTCTCCGAAAAGGTGAGGTGTTGAAGCAAGCTTACGAGTTGCTGGACGTGAACTAGATGAACGCGCATCCGCGACATCTTGAACGCGAGCACTTAGCTCTGGGCTCGAAGCAATCTCTTCTTGTGTTGCATCCTCGAGCCACAGACACCAGCGCTCTTTCGCATTCACAAATTCTTGTCCCATGCTGAAAGGACGCAGGAACCTTGCGGCTACCGGGTCAGCTGCCACAGCAGGATAATCCTTGGCTTCTACGATAAGGCGTACTCCGTTAGCCATAGAGCCAGCATAGACGTCTTCAAGGGCTGGGGAGAGAACCTTAGTGCGACTTCCCACAATAAGATTTGGGCCCTCTATCAGATTGGGGGTTAGCGACCTAACATAGTCTGGCCCTTCAGTACGGCGAGTTTCCCAGTTGTAGCTGTATACACGTACATCCCTAACCCCCTCTTTAGGAATGGCACGAGTAAAGCCAGTAATTACGCAATGCACAGCTGCCTTACCTGTTGCCTCCGAAACCCATGGGAACGTGCGATATGCAAATTTAAGACGCCACCCAGACGCAATGAGAGGTCCAAAAAGCGGCTCCACCTGCGCGCCTTGAACAATCGAGTTCGTTGAAACAAAAGCAAACTCGCCCGGTACCTCAGTCACGCCCAGTGCTTCAGCCTGATCTTGTAATGCCTTCAGGTAACGAGCAGCCTTAGCAAACCAGCTCGTCACAAAATCCATCTCATACTTATAGTTGTTCCCCCAAGCAATCTCCATGGCTGCCTTTTGTTCTGGCGTTCGTTGTTTCTTCCCGACAAAAGGCGGGTTACCCGCAATATACACGCGCACGCCGTCCACCACGTCCTGCGCGGTCACCGGCAGAACCTTTGACCAATCACGGTCTACCTGCTTGCCGGAAGCTTCATCAATCTCGGTCAAAGCGTCACCTTCAAGAATATGGGCGCTATGAGCCAGAGGAAGACGCACCGGAGCATAACCAAACTCCTCCATCATCTTCTGGTCCATCTGACGCTCGACCAAGAACATCGCCGTGCGCGCAATCGATGCAGGCCACGGGTCAAGTTCGAGACCATAGAAGTTATCGATGGTTACCAAAGGCTCAATCGAGCGGGCACGCTTACGCACGTCCTCACTCACGCCAGCCTTACCCACAACCAGCGAGCTCAATTCGCTCTCATCAATCTGACCCAGATTACGCAGGCGCACCAGAATATCCAGCTCCAGCTTACGCATCTCACGGTAAGCAATAATGATGAAGTTACCGCAGCCACACGCAGGGTCCATGAAGCGAATATTCGCCAACTCACGGCGCAGGTTACGCAGGCGAGTCGGCTCATCCGACTTATCTTCTGCATTCGTGAGTTTATCCCGCAGTTCATCCAAGAACAGCGGGTTCAGGGTCTTCAGCACATCCTCTTCCGAGGTGTAGTGCTCACCCATTTCACGGCGAGTCTTTGCATCACGCACCGACTGGAACATCGAACCAAAAATAGCCGGAGAAACCTTCGACCAATCACGCTCCGAAGTTGCCAGCAGCTGCTGACGGAACGTCTTCGCCACCGCGCCGCTCATCTCAGCAGGAAGCGGCACCGCGTCCGCAAACATGCCACCGTTCACGTACTTAAAACCAGACAGATACTCCGGAGCATCCGCCACAGCCGAGGCACCCGAAGGCTTCTTATTCAACAGGTCAAAGAGCTCATTCAAGCGCTGAGCCAGATCCGTACCCTCCTGGTGGGTGCCACGGATCATCCGCTCAAACGAGTTCGCATCCTCAGACTCAGACCACATCTGCGTATCATCAGCAAACAGCAAGAACAACAGGCGCGCCATCACCGTCGAAATCTGAGCCTCCAACATGCCAGCCTTCGCCAACGACTCAAAAAGACCCGCCATCTGGTTCGACGCGACACGAGTCTCATTCACCGTCTCAACGTCAAAACCACGACGCATACGGTCCAAAAGGTCCAGACTCGACACGCCATTCGCAATGTCTTCGGAGGTCAGATAGAGCCGTGCGCAACGCTTCAATAGCGCCTCAACCTGAGCCTCATCCGTCGCCAATAGCTCATGACGAGTCAAACGCGAGGACGAAGCACTCGGCCAACGCCACACCTGACGCGGCGTAAAACCAACACCCTCCTGCACAAAAATGCACAGGCGGTGCATGCTCAACGCACGCAACGTGCGGTCAACCTCAAGCTGCGAAGTGTTCGACGGAATACGGTCCACCCGGCACACCCACACCGGAATGCCCGACTGCACCGCCACACACTCCACGTTCAACACGCCAGAAGGAACCAGCGGGTCATCCACCTTCACACTCTGAAACGAGGAATCTCCCAGATCCGACTCATCCCAGCCCAGAGATTCCCTAAAGAAATCACCCAGGCGACCCTCCACCAGGTACGAACGCGCCTGGTCCAGGTCATCATCAGGCCACACAACATCCATAAAAATACTCCTTCACAAGAGAACAGTGAACCAACCGATTCACAGAAAAACTACACACAGCCCCGCGGTGCGAGACGCTTCACCGCGCCCCGCACCACAGGCCATAGCACCCACCAGGGGCGCACTAACGCACGGGATTCTCACCCTCAAAATCAGGATCCGAAATCGCCAACGAACACACCACACGTGCCATCTGCATATCAGATTCCTTCACCAACAGCTCATCATCCTGCTGCATACGCAACAACGCATCCAGCAAAGAGCGGTTATCCGCCTTACGGCGCAACATACGGCGAAGCTCAGACTCAGCCTGACGACGCAGCGGGTAATGGTACAGCTTATCCAGCACCTTCCGCTCCCGCTCCTGCAGCTCCAAAGTATCCAGCGAAGCCGTGCTATCAGCCCCGTAGAAACGACGGAACACCTGACGGCGCACACCACGCAGATTACCATGCGTCGTGCCCTCCTGCCGCAAAACATACTGAGTCAACTTCTGCTGCAGATCATAATCCTTCGGGTCAGTTTCCTGACTCGGCGTCGAATACTCCGCATAGAACAAGCCCAGAGCCTTCGCCGGCGGCACCATGCTCTCCTTAGTGCTGTCCGTATCCGGGTCATACGACCTCACCGCAAACAGGTCAATCTCAGAGTTCGTGCGCACATACGACACCATCAAAGCATTATCATCCGCCGGATGAACAGCCGACTCACCGCGCAACGCACGAGTAGCCAAACGCTTATCCTGCATCTTCATAATCCGCTCAGCATCCTCAGGATACTTCTTCGCAAAATCAGCCCAACGCTCAGCAGCCTCAGACACCGCGTCAATACCCTCTTCATCAGGTTCCGAGCTATCCAGATTGCCCGAGTAGAAATCCTCAAGAGTACGAGCCGCAGCATCATCAGAAGACATATCAGTAAAGAACGCCTGATCAGCACCAAAAGCCTTAGCGGCAGACTCCAAACGCTCACGAATACGCGAACGCAACTTCAAAGTCCTCTCCACCGTCTGATGCGAAATCAGATACACATTCACCTCATGATGAACCTGACCCACACGGTCCACACGACCCGCACGCTGAATCAAACGAATAATCGCCCACGGCAAGTCATAGTTCACCACCACGTGAGCATCCTGAAGGTTCTGGCCCTCAGACAGCACGTCGGTCGCTACCAGCACCCGCAGCTCAGGACCATTCAAGGCAGGAGCCTCCGCGTCAGATGCCTGCTCCGTCGGCACACGGTTCGACACCGGCGAGAAACGACGAGCATACGAAGCCGGATCATCAGTATCACCAGCCACCGCCGCCACATTCTCAACGCCCAGCTTCTGCAGGCCCTCAGCAATGTAGTACGCAGTGTCCTTATACTCCGTGAACACCAGCACCTTATCATTCGCGTGCTTCTGCTCAATCAAATCACGCAGAGCATACAGCTTCGAGTCAGTCTCAACCTGCCACGCGCCAAAGCGCCCCAGCATAGCCTTAATCAGCTCGCTATCATGCTGCAAATCATCGCGCAGACGAGACGTAAACACCGTCGAGGAAACCCACTTCGTCTGAGCCGGCGCACTCTGAACCAGGCTCTCATACATCTGCTCCAGGTTTCCGCTCAGGTCCTGAACCTGCAGGCCATCCACAGACTCAAAATCAGCCGCGTCAGAACCCTCCAGACCCAACTGGTCATCCGAGAAACTACCCGTCGGAACACTCAGCTGATGGTCAATCGCATAAATCCACAGCTCGTTACGAATCAACTGACGAGTCAACGACTGAATAAACGAATAACCCGAAGAGCTCAAACGCTTATACAGACCCGAAAGCACAAAGCCACGCACATTACCGCGACCCGAACGAGCTGCCTCAATAATCGCCCTATCCTCAGGAGAATGGTATGCACTCGGGTTGTCATACCCCGAAATGTCATAACGCGGCAGACGCAAATCCCTCAAATCATCAAGGGTCTGGTCATCCTCCATAAAACGAGCAGGGTCATCAGCCTTAAAACTATGGCTCACCGGCTGCGACACCCAATCCGGATAATAGAACTTGCCCGTCGACAGCTCCAGGTAGCTACGCTCCTTCATCACCAAACCATCAGGAGAAGTCCACATCTCCGTCGGCGCCTGGCGCTTCGTGTACGCACGAGTACGACGCACCAGATGGTCACTCATCAGCGTGCGCCAATCCTCCGGCTCCTCAGAAATCTCAAAAGCACGCAAGGTCGACAGGTTACCCTCCAGCTTGTCGAACTTCTTCGAGTACTTCTCCAGACCCTTCTCCGGAATGATGCCCAGGTCAGCATCCTCATCAAGATACAGAGCCAGCTGCGCCTTCACATCACTAAACGACAAGTTAAACGGGGTCGCAGTCAGAAGCAGAACACGCGACTCATTACGCGAGACATACTCCTTAATGGCACGCCACACCTGCGTATTCTCATTACGCAGATTATGCGACTCATCGCAAATCACCAGCTGATAACGAGCCAAATCAGGCAACTCAGCAGCCGCCATCGAATAGCGAACTACCTTACCCACCACGTCATACTCACTCAGATGCTTATCCCACATCTGCTCCAAGTTCTTAGGGCACAACACCAGAACGCGCATATTCTCTTCGTTCTGCAACATCGACGCCACAGCAATCGCAGTCAAAGTCTTACCCAGACCCACCACGTCACCCAGCATCGTGCCGCCACGGCGCATCAAACGGCGCGCCAACGTATGAGCAGCCGACTTCTGATAATCCATCAGCATATGCTCCAAACGCGGAGAAAGCGCATACTCCTGCTCACCAAAACGAGCATCCTCAGACAGCTCATAGCAGACCTTCATATACACGTCATACGGGTCAGCCGGCTCAACCCACGACTGATCAATCAAATCAATAATCTCGCGGGTAATATCAAACGACGTACGCTCACGCCACAGCTTCTCGAACCAATTCTTCAACTTCGCCGCATGATCCGAATCAGTCAACTCAACATTGAGCTCCAAATTCGTGTGCAAACCCGGACGAGTAAAGTTCGAAGAACCCACAAAACTCATCACCGGATGCATATTGCCAGGCTTCGGAGTATGCGCAACATACGTCTTACCGTGCAACGCCTGCTTCGTGTACACCTTCATCTGCACACGACCAGACTCCAAATGCTCCTTCAGGGTCAACAAAGCCTGGCGACGCGAAGAACTCGTACCACCAGCCATCAGCTGACCACGCAAATGCTGAACCAGCTCATCACGATAACCTGCACGCTCATCATTCTTCGGCACCGAAGACACCGACTCGCCGCGCATCTCCGCCTGCGCCTCACGATGCATCTGCTCCGTAATCGAACGAGGCACCATACCCAGCAAAATACGAGCCACCGGAGTGCCCGGCTCAAACGGAGCCTGACCAATCTCATCAGCGAACTCATCCCACGCACTCAAGTTCATATAGCCCGTCGCAATATCCAGACGGTCATAGTACTCCATCGTTCGATGCAGCGCGTCAGCAAGCTTCACGCCCCTACCTTCCCCCTGCGGAAGGTAACCAAGATTGTCGTAAATTTCAGCCATGAAAATAACCTTTACACGTGAGTGATTAAAAAGTGAGTGAAAAAACTACGCCGCAAGCAGCGCCTTAGCCAGCTCCAACTGAGCCTTAACCTTCGCAGTACGACGCTTACGGCCAAAAGTCGCCAACACAGCCGACTCAACATCCTGACCCTCATCCATCAGCTCAGGATTCTGCTCATAGAAGCGCCAAGCATTCGCAATCTCAACCGGGCTAATCTGGTCAAACTCGCGCACCGCACCATCAACCGAAGGACGGAACTCGCCATACTCCTCGCGCGGCTCTTCAACATGCCACACGAACTTATGCTCATCCACCTGCAGCTCAGGCATGCGGTCCGCCAAACGGATAATCCAGTCGCGGTTCTTCTTCGCCAAACGGCTCACACCAAAGCACTGCGCCGCCAAAGTCGCCAAACGATCCGCCTGAACCGGACCCTCAGCAGACACGATCTCTTCAAGAGCAGCAGACATCTGCTCCTTAGAACGCTTACTGCGTAGCGAATCGAAAATATCACGGTCACCCAGCGAAATCGGCTCCCACGGCTCAAACGGGTAACGACCCTCCCCCACCGCAAGACACAGCGGAGGAACCGAGGAATCAGATGCCGGGGTCGGCTGAGAAGTCGAAGAAGGAGCCGTCGACTGAGCGGGTCGAGAAACCGGTGCCGGGCGAGTAAACGCACCACGAGGCGCAGACACCTCAGTCTTCACCTCACGGGCAGCCGACGTAGCCTGACGAACCTCATCATCTAGCTCACGACGAACCGGTGCCGCCTCACCAACACCAAACAAATCAGCATGCACACGGTCCAGCTGGCTCTCACACCACGCCTGCTGCTCCGGCGCACCCAGCGCCTCAAAAAGACGAGCCGCCGAATCATAGATACGCACCGCATCGTTGCGGTCCAAATCGACATAATGCGCGCTCTTGTTACGGAAAATACGCAAATCCTGCGCATAAGTACGCACCTTGCGAGCACCGTCAGGCTCAAAAGGGAACTTATTGTCCGGGGTACCCACCGCTTCAGTAAACATACGAAGCTGAACCTGAAGATCCTTCGGGTTATAAAGATCAGGGTGACGAAGACGCTTACGACTCTCGTCGTGAATCTTCAAAATGATGGTCCAGCCATGCTGATCAAGAATATCCTGACGCATGAAATCCTTCTGAGCCAACAACTTAGTCAGCAGAGGGTCAAGCTCACGGCTCAGATAGTACAGGCACGAGGAAATGTGAGCGTTTGCCTTTTCAATAGACATATAAAACCATTTCGTTGTATGTGTAGCGGCAACCATTGCCACCACATTCATTATGCCCAATGAGAACAACATGTGCGTACCGGTTCGTCATTATGGGTCCCACCCCGCTTAACAGCGAAAAGCCACATGTGTTTCAAGAAGCCACCAAAGAAGTGGCTTTTCGAAACACATGTGGCTTCTCAGCGTAAGTCAGCGTATGAAGGAGCCTACGCCTCCGAGGGCTTCGCGCCGGTCAGGCGGTACGCCTTGTACACGCCCGTCACGTTACGGACCACGTTCAGCACATGCTCCAGCATGAAGCGGTCACCCAGCTCCAGGGCGAAGCGGTCCACCACGGTACGATCCTCCGAAGTGTGCACGCGCGCATCCAGAATGTTCACGCCCGACTCAGAAATCGCGCGAATCAAGTCGCTCAGCAGGCCCTTACGGTCCAGCGCCTCCACCTGAATCTGCACACGATACGTAGCGGTCGGCGAAGACGCCCACTCAACCGTGGTCACGCGCGGCTCCTCGTCAGCGTTACGCATGTTCGGGCAGTCGCGGCGGTGCACCGAAATGCCGTTGTAGCGGGTCACAATGCCAATAATGTCATCCGGCGGGACCGGGGTGCAGCAGCGCGCAATCTTCGTCAGCACACCCTCAGCACCCGGCACAATCACGCCGTTATCGCCAATCGCCTTGCGGGTCGACTTCAGCAGCGTCTCGTCAAAGTCACTGACCTCAACCTCGGGTGCCGGCTCGTCGCCGCGGTGCACCTCAACCAGGGTGTCGATAACCTGCTTCGGCGCGATTTCGTGCTCACCAATCGCACGGTACAGCGACGCCACATCGTTCTTGTGCAGCAGCTGAGCCACCTGAGTCATAATCTCCGGGCTCATCATCTTCTGCAGCGGCAGCTCACTGTTGCGCATGCTCTTGGTGAGCATCTCGCGGCCGGCGAGCAGCGCCTCCAGACGGCGTTCCTTCGCGAAGTACTGGCGGATCTTCGTGCGAGCGCGCGAGGAGCGAACGAACTTCAGCCAGTCCTCGCTGGGTCCGGCGTCCTCGTTCTTCGTGGTCATAATTTCGACCGTGGCGCCGGTGGGCAGGACCGTGTGCAGCGGCACGAGGCGGCCGTTGACCTTCGCGCCGACCGTGCGGTCGCCGACTTCACTGTGGATGGCGTAGGCGAAGTCCACGGGGGTGGAGCCGTTGGGCAGGGCGATTGCCTCGCCGTTGGGGGTGAGTACGACGATTTCGTCGGTGTCGAGGGTGTCCGCGAGCGACTCGTAGAACTTCTCCGACTCCGGGTTGGAGTTCGAAATCTCCGCGATGGACTGCAGGATGCCGACGTTCATCATCGCCGAGGTCTGGGTGCCCGGCTCCTTCGGGTCCTTTGCGGGCGCGACGCCACGAGCCGCGACCTTCTCGCCGCGCGACGCCGCCTTGTAGCGCCAGTGCGCCGCCACACCGTACTCAGCTTCTTCGTGCATCTTGTAGGTGCGGATCTGAATCTCAAGCGGCAGGTTGCCCGGACCGTACACGGTCAGGTGCAGCGACTGGTAGTTGTTGTTCTTCGGGTTCTTAATGTAGTCCTTGAAACGGCCCGTCATCGACGGCCACAGGGACAGCACGTGGCCGAGCACGGTGTAGCACTCCGCCTCTTCCTCAACCATGATGCGCACGGCAAGGATGTCGTTAATCTCGTCGAAGCTACGGCCCTTCGTCTTCATCTTCTGATGAATCGAGTAGTAGTGCTTCGGGCGGCCCGTCACGGTCGCGTCGATGCCCACCTCTTTCAGACGCTCCGTAATCTTGGTGCGCGCCTCATTCAGGAACTTTTCGAGCGCGGGGGTGCGTTCGCCGACCATGCGCACCATTTCGGCGTAAATTTCCGGGCTCATGGCGGCGAAGGACAGGTCCTCCAGCTCCCACTTGATCGTGTTCAGGCCCAGGCGGTGCGCGAGCGGTGCGTAAATTTTCAGGGTCTCTTCTGCCTTCTTCGCGGCAGAAGCCTGCGGCACAAAACGCCAGGTGCGGGCGTTGTGCAGGCGGTCGGCAAGCTTGATGAGCAGCACGCGGATGTCCTTGCTCATGGACAGCACGAGCTTGCGGATCGTCTCAATGGAGGCGTTCTCGCCGTAGGTCATCTTGTCCAGCTTGGTCACGCCGTCGACCAGGTAGGCGACCTCCTCACCGAACTCTTCGGTGAGCTGCTCCATCGTGTAGTCGGTGTCTTCCACCGTGTCATGCAGCAGACCGGCGGCGAGCACGGGGCCGGTCGCGCCCATCTCCGCAAGAATCGCGGTCACGGCGACCGGGTGGGTGATGTACGGGTCGCCACTCTTACGCTTCTGACCCTCGTGGCAGCGGTTCGCCACCTCGTAGGCGCGCTGCAGCACCTGGATGTCTTCGTCCGGGTGGTAGCGGCGCACGGCACGTACGACCGGCGCAATCATCGGGGAGAAACGGATGGTGCCGCCGTTCGAGTCGGAGGCTTCCATCTTGCTGCTGCGGCTACCGAAGACCAGGCGGTTCGGCACACGTCCGCCAGCAGCCATGACGCGGTGCGAGCCGCGTTTCTTCTTTGCGTCAGACGAATCAGTTTCAGGCAGAGGAATCGGGCCAGCGGGCCGAACCGCGGGCTTCTCGGCGGTCCCTGCAGGGTTCTCAGCGTTGGTGTTCACGGCAGGTTCTGCACTCATTCCGGGCTCCTTTGGACGTAACAGCGATGACCTGAGCCCCCGAATCTGCTCGTCGTTGAAAGGCGTGGATGCGGGCGCGCAGTATCTTCTACCTTTATCCTACCCAGCACGCGGATATGAGCCAAAATATGCGCGTAAACTATGCCGCGCTATGACACATTAGGCCGGTGAAATATTAGGCTGGTGTACATGAGGTGGTTCAGCGGGGCATGAGGGAGGCGCTACTCCCCCGGTTCTGCTGCCCCGCGCCGCCGCGGGAGCAAACCCGCGGGCATAAACCAGCGGGCACGCTAAAGGGGAGCCGACACCTCTCGGTATCGACTCCCCCTATCCTTAGCAACGCCAGCCAGTAGTGCTGGCGGAACGCTGGCTAACCGTTCAGGTTCACGCGGTGAATCTCAATGGTTGCACGTGCCGGCTTCTTAGCGGGCTTCTCGGTTGCCTTCTCGTCCTCTGCGGACTCCTCAGCCTCCGCGGACTTCTCAGACTTCGCGGGCTTCTCAGACTTCGCGGGCTTCTCAGCCTCGGCGGGCTCCTCCGAAGAGTCACCCTCAGCCTCGTCAGCATCCTCAGCGTCCTTGAAGTTGCCGCTCTCCACCTTCGCGGTGTGCTCACGAATCTGAGGCTCACCCAAACGCAGCGAAGCATACAGCGGAGCAGACACGAACAGCGTGCCAAACATGCCCACCAGAATACCCACAAACAGCGACAGGGACAGGTCCTGCAGAGTACCCGCACCCAGAATAAACGCACCAATGAACAGGATCGCACCCACCGGCAGAACACCCACAATAGCGGTGTTAATCGAACGGACCAGAGTCTGGTTTACCGCAAGGTTAATCTGCTCGGCAAAGGTCGTGTCGCGGCGTTCCAGCACATCCTCGGTGTTCTCACGGATCTTATCGAACACCACCACCGAGTCGTACAGCGAGTAGCTCAGAATCGTCAAGAAACCAATAATTGCACTCGGAGTAATCTCGAAGCCGAACGCGGCGTACAGGCCAACCGTCACCACCACGGTGAAGAACAGGCCCGCAATAGACGCCAGCGACATCTTCCAGGTGCGGAAGTAGAACGCCATACCAATCAGCGCAAGCACCACAAACGCGACCAGACCCCAGAACGCCTGACGGGTCACATCCGCACCCCAGGTCGGGCCCACAAACGAGGAGGTCACGTCATTCTCAGAGACGCCGTAACCCTCCTGCAGAGCCGCCTTCACCTGCAGAGTCTCATCATCGCTGAGCTTGCTCATCTGGGCACGAATCGTACCCGGCGCAATATTGGTCACGCGAACATCCGAAGCGTCCTTCGCCTTCTCGTGAATAATGCGCTCACCCGTAGCAGTATCAACGTGCGCGGTCTTCGAGACCACAAACTCCGAACCACCACGGAAATCAATACCCAGGTTAAAGCCGCCACCAACAGCCGGAATCAGAACCGAAACCGCCATCAGCACAGTAGCCAGCAGCAGCCACAGGCGGCGCTTACCCACGAAGGGGTACGAGCGGGCACCCGAATGCAAGTCATTACCGAAGCGGGCAAAAGCATTAGGTTTCACATCGGTAGCCATGCTTAGCTCTCCTTCTTCTCATCAGAAGCAGACTCGTCAGCCTCAGCGGCGGCACGCTCTGCACGGCGACGCTCAGCAATGCTCAGCTGCTTCTCCTCCGGGGTGCGGAGGCGACCGGCACCACGGTACAGCGGCGTAGCCCCCAGCGACTCAGGCGACAGGCCCGAGTGGCGGTGACCCTCACCGAAGTAGCGGGTATTCGCCAGCAGGGTCAGCATCGGGTGGGTGAACAGGTACACGACCACAAGGTCAGCAATCGCAGTCAAACCAAGGGTGAACGCGAAGCCCTTCACCGAACCGACCGACACAACGTACAGCACCACAGCAGCCAGCAGGTTCACAGCCTTCGACGCCAAGATAGTGCGGGATGCACGCTGCCAACCGTGGTTCACCGCCGACGGGATCGTGCGGCCCGCACGGATCTCGTCACGGATACGCTCAAAGTAGACGATGAACGAGTCAGCCGTAGCACCAATCGCCACAATCAGACCCGCCACACCAGCCAGGGACAGGCGGTAGTTCAACGCCCAACCCAGCAGCGCAATCGCCTCATACGAAATAATGCCAGCCACAATCAGCGACGCAATCGTCACAAAGCCCAGCAGACGGTACTGGAACAGCGAGTACACGAACACCAGCAGCAGACCAATCAGGCCGGTCAGCAGACCCACACGCAGCTGCTCCGAACCCAGGGTCGCAGAAATCTGCTGCTCCGACTGGATCGTGAAGCTAATCGGCAGGGCACCGTACTTGAGCTGATCGGCGAGAGCCTTCGCCTCCTGCTCGGTGAAGTTACCGGTAATCTGCGGCTTACCATCAGAAATCACAGCCTGCGACACCGGCGAAGACAGCACCTTGCCGTCCAGCAGAATCGCGAAGCGGGCACGCGGATCATGTGCGTTCTGCGCACGAATCGCGTTCAGGCGAGAAGTAATGTTCTGGAACTTCTCACGAGCCTCATCGTTGAACTGAATGTTCACAGCCCAACGGCCCGTAGTCACGCCCTGGCCGCTCGTCTCCTGCGAGTGGCTTGCGGTAGAAATATCGCTACCGCTCAGCTCCACAGGACCCAGAATGTACTTCTCCTGACCGTCAGTGGAACACGCCACCATCGGCTTAGTCGGGTCCGCACTATCGGCGTCCTCATTGCGTGCCGCGGTGCAGTCCTTCGCCTCGTACTGCTTGTACAGGTCCGCAGTAATCCAGTTACGGTCCGAACCATCAGTCGGCTCCGCGGAGGGCTTGGGCAGCTTATCGTCCGCAGTGCGGGCATCCTCAGCCACCGCAGTACCGGCACCAGAAAGCAGCACCGGGCGGAAGGTCATATTTGCAGACGCCTGAATCAGCTGACGAGTCTCAGCGCTAATCGTTCCGGGAACCGAAACAACCACGTTATTACCCGAGCCGAAAGAGGTCGTAACCTCCGCCTCCGAAACGCCGGCACCATCAACGCGCTGACGAATAATCTCAACCGCCTGGTTCAACTGCTCCTGGGAGACGTTCTCATCCGAAGAGCCATTAACCTTCGGAGAAAGAATCATCTGAGTACCACCCGAAAGGTCCAGGGCGAGCTTCGGTGCCCAAGAACCTCCCGAGTAGGTGGTGCCGAAAATACCGGCAGCCATAACAACCATGAGCAGGACCATCGAGAGGAGCGCCCCTCGCGCGGCTGCAAGCGGTG
>ERZ773027.536-NODE-536-length-23553-cov-4.007064_pt1 | contig 23553 bp, 23 predicted proteins | sample MGYA00511032_ERZ773027 | MGnify/ENA primary metagenome ERZ773027 (study PRJEB29015, sample SAMEA2738138) | human oral metagenome | biome: human oral; feature: human-associated habitat; material: saliva | place: China | collected 2190 ... | reverse complement strand
TAGCTGTATCTGGTCTGAAAACATTAATCGTCAGAATCATTTCTATGGCGATTTATACCGTAACATTTATAATTGCTATATTAATATCTTCTTCGGAAAGAAAATATACTAACCTGACTGACGAACAGATAGTTATTACAGTTTTAACCTCTTTAGCACTTTACTATATCATTTATAAAATTGCCCTCATGGTATCAAAAAAGACAATGAAATATCCCAAGTAATAATCTTTCTCCGGATATTTTATTTCTCAGGGTTTTCCTTTGCAATAATAAGTGAAAAATAACCGGCATTATCCGGAATTTCATCAACACTAAAATAACGGTGTTCATCTTCCAGACCGCAGTTCTCCACCATAGTAACTTTTCTTCCGCTGTTTGCAAGAATTTCTTTTACTGCTGCCATTTGCCTTCCGCTTTTCATAAGCACATAGTTGCCTTTTAAATCAAGTTTATCACCAAGCTGATGAACTGCCGGAATAACATGGAAAGGCTCCTGCCATTCACTGATTGGAATCCCCAGAGTTGCAGCTGCCGCACAGAAGGAAGTGATTCCGCTGATGTAACCTGTCTCAAAACCGTCAGCCTTAACCAGTTTTTCCACATAGGAGTAGGTTGAATAAACTGTAGGATCCCCCAGGGTTATGAATCCCACAGACTTGCCCTGCTCCAAACATGCTTCTATGGAGTCTGCACCTTTTCTGTGATCCTTTTCAATCTGCTCTCTATCCAAAACCATCGGCATATAAATCGGCAGAAGTTCCTTATCTGCAATTTCGGGAACAGCCTGTACCGCAATTTTATATGCTGTGGTTTCCTTAACATCTTTTCCCGGTGCAGCGATAATATCAACTTTATTCATCATTTTGACCGCCTTCAGTGTAATATGCTCCGGATCTCCCGGACCGATTCCAATTCCGTACAAAATACCTTTCATTTCATTTTTTCTGCAAAACACAAAGTTCTGCACTCTCCTTTCCTAAAACCTTAACAAGTTCAATCTATATTTTTAAAAATTTGCATGACTTTGATTATTTTTCATATTGCTCGTTATTATAATCAATATATTCTTTGATATATTTTATGTAGGTCTATGATTATAAAAACAAATGCCACCTAAAATTATAGTTTCTCTGCTTCACATATAATTTCCAGGATTCCTTTTACAGAATGTTCCCCTGCCGATAAAAATTTTCTGTCTGTATGAGTCCTTAATTCTTTTGCAGTTATATCACCTATACATACAATTTTGGAATTTTCAGGAATTTCATGACCTGACAAAAACGACTTAATCCCCTGAGCACTTGCAAATACTATATAATGACAATCTCCGATTCTTTCATCATCACCCTTCTTTCCCGGGACAAATTTCGTATCGTATATTTTTATGTCATCAAAGGATACTCCTGCATTTTCAAGTTCTTCTGTAAGTTCAACAGAGCCTTTTTCCGCTCTCAAAATAAGGAGCTTTTCTCTCTTATTGAGTTTTCTCGCAATCTCTTTGCCAAGGGTTCTTGCCGTATATTTTTCGGGAACAAAATCTGCTATAATGCCCTGAGTTCTCAACTTTTCTTCGGTTCCTCTGCCTATACAGGCAAATTTCATGTGCGAAATTTTTCTAATGTCAATATCTCTTACTTTAAGCTCATCAAAGAATATATCAATGCCGTTTGCACTTGTGAATATAATCCAGTCGTACTCTGAAAAATCATTGGGAATGTTCTCCGCTTTCTTCTCTAGGCTCAGAGTTTCAACGGATTCCACGAATGCACCTTCCTCTTCCAAGGCGGTCTTCAGACGGCTCATAAAGGACTTCGTTCCCGTAATACAAACTCTTTTTCCTGAAAGTTTTTCATCACCTCTGCTCTCCATATGAAATCCCGCAACTTCCCCTACTACCAGAATCCCCGGTGTTTCTGCCCTCTGCCTTACTGCTTCTTCTGCTATGGTTCCTAAGGTTCCGTCAATTCTTCTCTCTCGTCCGGAAAAGCCTCTGCAAACTATTGATGCAGGGATTTTCGCAGGTTTTCCGCATCTGATGAGTTCCGATGTTATTTCACTCAGACTGTTCAGTCCCATAAGAAAAACCAATGTGCCTCTCATCTTCGCCAAGGCATAATAATCTTCTTTCATATCAGTTGCCGTATGCCCCGTAATAACTGTAAATGACTGTGCCATCTTTCTATGAGTTACGGGAATACCAAGACTTTCAGGAACTGCAATGGAAGAGCTTATCCCGGGGATAAGACGGCAGTTAATTCCCTCGGCCTCCAATGCCAGATATTCCTCTCCGCCTCTTCCAAAAACAAAACTGTCACCGCCCTTTAGGCGAACCACTCTTTTTCCTGCTTTTGCTTCATCTATTAAAATCCGATTTATCTCTTCCTGTGTTTTGCTGTGTTTTGCATAGCGCTTTCCTACATAAATTTTCTTGCAGTCAGAAGGAGCATAGCCTAAAAGCTCATCATCTATCAAGTCATCATAGACCAGAGATTGTGCACCTTCAATGGCTTTTACTCCCATGATGCTTATAAGTCCTCGACCGCAGCCTGCACCTACCAGCTTAACTGTTCCTTTCATAATTAACCTCTAAAAATTTCTTTCTTTATTGAAGCACATAACTCATCACTGTTCAGATAAGAACCCTTTTTCTCACTTCTCTCACCTTCAAACATGGCAGAAAGCACTAATTCATCACCGTGAATTTCTGAGTGAATTCCAACTGCCATGGAACAATCCGCCTCCATAATTTTAAATAACTGCCGCTCTGCATTAAATCTTTTCCAAGAATGCTTGTGAGTTATTCTCTGAATAGCCTTTACAGTGTCTGTGTCTTCTTCTCTGCATTCTACAGCTATTATTCCCTGACACCCTGCCGGCATCATTTCTGTGGTCGAAAAGTCACGCACATTATATTCCGAAAGGTCTATATCAAGCCTTTGCAGCCCTGCTCTTGCCAAAATAACGGCATCGTATCCACCCTCGTCAAGTTTTCCAAGCCTGGTAGTTATATTACCTCTTATTTCCTTAAATTCAGCATCGGCGTTCATTCTCCTATATTCCAAGATGCGTCTCGGGCTTCCTGTTCCGATAACCTTAAGCTCCGATTCCCCTTTCCGTGAAATCAGGCAATCTCTGAAATCCACCGCTTCCGGAACTCCTGCAATAATAAGTCCTTCTGCTAAATTATAGGGCAAATCCTTTCCTGAATGCACCGCAATGTCTGCCTCTCCTTTCAGAAGTTTTCTCTCTATCTCCCTTACAAAAAGTCCATCTCCTCCAATATCTTTGAGAGAGCTCTTTCTATCTTTATCCCCTTTAGTATGTACGATTAGAATCTCCGTATCCACATTCAATTTATCAAGCTCATTCTGAACCTGATAGGCCTGAGCAAGGGCAAGTTTGCTGCCTCTGGTTGCAATTACAAGTTTCTTCATCTATACTTTACCACAATCTTTCTGATTTCATCATCACCAACATTATTATTCTTCTCTATCAAAAGACTCATAATCTCTCGCAAAATCTTACTTCTAAGGCTTTGCTCCTGAATTTCTTCTTTAAGTTTTGATCTTATAACACCTAATCGCAGCAATATCTCATCAATCTTTTCAGGAATAAGTCTTTCTATTTCTTCTCTAAGGTACCTGGAATAAGCAGGACTGTACCCTCCTGTAGAAATTCCTATGGAAAGATCACCTTTCTTGATCAGGCTCGGCATATAAAAATTGCCTGCATTCGGAGCACTTGCGGAATTAACTAAAATCCCCTTCTCTATACATTTTTTTGCAATTTCTATTTCCTTCTCAGGCTTTCCCATGGCAAGAACTACTAAATCCATCCCGTCTAAGTCCTCTTCGGAAAAGCTCTTTATTCTGACCGGAACATAATCTATATCTGACGCCTCTGCGATAACTGTAATCCTAGAGGTGAATTGCAGCAATCTGCTTATCTTTGCCTTGGCAATATTTCCGCCTCCTACAACTAAAATGTTCTTGTTGTCAATATTTTGAAAAACAGGAAATAAATTCATATTTCGCCTACCCCATAATAAGTCTTTTCAGCTCGTCAATATCTGTAATTCCGTTTACAGTGCGTCTAAACTCCGCACTCCCCGGAAGACCTTTAACATACCATCCGCAAATCTTTCGCATTTCACGAACTGCCACATAATCCCCCTTGAGTTTTTCAAGAGCTTCAAGCTGTTTCAGCATCATTTTTCGCCTTTCCTCAAGAGTAGGAGGGGGTGGAATATCCTTTCCTTCCCAAAAGCACTGCAAATCTCTGAAAATCCACGGATTTCCGAGTGCCCCCCTTCCAATCATAACAAAATCACACCGGGTTTCCTCCATAAGGGATTTGGCCGATTCAACATCGACTATATCACCATTTCCGATTACAGGGATTTTCACCGCTTTCTTTACTTCGGCAATTGCCTGACGGTTTACCTTTCCGGAATAGAACTGCTGTCTGGTTCTTCCGTGTACTGCGACAGCAGAGCCCCCTCCCGATTCTATGGCCTGAGCAATTTCAACTGCGTTGTTTTCACCTTCCGCAAATCCGATTCTAATCTTTGCGGTAACAGGCTTATCCGTGTTTTGAGATGCCGCCCTTATAATCTTTTCCACCAGTTCAGGATTCTTCAAAAGTGCCGATCCTTCTCCGTTCTTTACTATTTTAGGGACAGGACAGCCCATGTTTATATCCAGCAGAACATGTTTTCTGCCATTTAGCTTTTCCGCCGCATAGGCGATTATATCGGGTTCATGACCGAAAATCTGATATCCTGTATTATCCTCGTCCTCGTATTGGAATAATAACTTTTCGGTATTCTTATCGTTGTAGTACATACCCTTTGCCGATACCATTTCTGAATATGTCAAAGACGCCCCCATCTGCCGATTTATACGGCGCATAGGAGCGTCAGTTATTCCTGCAAGGGGTGCAAGAATAAAAGGATGCTTAGGTTCAAAATTTCCGATTTTATTCATTCTCATTTGTTATCTTTTTATTCTTATCTTTTGAGCCGTGGGATGAATGTCTTCCGGTTCTGCGATTTTTCCTGTAAATCATTTCAAGCCCCTCAAGAGTTAGCAGCCTATCCACACAATCAATACAATTGACTCCCGATTTTATCATTGTAGCAAGACCTCCTGTTGCAATAACTTTTACAGGTCTTTCTCCGGTGCTCATCTCTTCGAGCTCAGCCTTCATTTTCTTTACGATGAACTCCACCATTCCCATGTGTCCGTAAACCAGACCTGATTGCATACTCTGAATAGTATTTTTGCATATTGCATGTCCCGGTTCTTCAAGCTCTACTTTAGGAAGCATAGCTGTCTTCTGGAACAGAGCCTCTGACGCAATCTTTAATCCCGGAGCAATGGTTCCTCCCAAGTACTCTGAGTTTTCGGTGATGGCACAGAAAGTAGTTGCCGTACCAAAGTCGATTATGATAAGCGGTCCGCCATATTTCTTGTAGGCTGACACTGCGTTAACTATACGATCTGCCCCAACGGTTTTCGGGTTGTCATATTTTACAATAAGTCCTGTCTTTACACCGGACTCAACTACAATCGCTCTCTTCTTGAAATACTTCTGAGACATGTGCTGCATGGTGTAAAGAACAGATGGTACAACCGTTGAAATTATAACATCTCTAACGGAATTCATCTTCAGATCCTCATATTCAAAAAGCTGACTGACCAACATTCCGTATTCGTCGGCACTCTTGTTCGGATCTGTTTCAATTCTCCAATTCGTCAGCAATTTCTCGTCTTTAAATACGCCAAGTACGATATTGCTGTTTCCAATGTCAAATGCTAATAACATATTTTCTTACCGGTTTTAGTTAACTACCCTTTCTAATCTCTTTAGTGCTAAGGCTATTGTGAGTCCCGGAATCACCCTATTCCCTGTAATTTCCGCACCCAGAACCTCGTTAATTCTTTTAAGTCTATACTGTACGGTATTCGTATGGATTCCCATAAAGTCACTGGTTTTACTGCTGTTCATGCCTGCATCCAAGACAAAGGTTTCAAGCGTTTCCAAAAGCTGTTTTGCCTTATTTTCTCCCATTTCCCTCCTAAAAGGCTCCAAAAGCTCCATGTAGTTTCGTTTCAGATAACTCCCCTGAAGCTGTAAATTGATGCAGTTTGAAACAAGGGCAAGTTCGTATTTTGTAAAAACTCTTTTATAGGGAAATACACTTTCCACAAAGGTCCATGTCTCGCTTATCAGTCTAAACGAATCTGCTGCACCTTCAATGCCGTCAAGACCTGTGGCATGGAAAATTCTAATCTTTTTGTCGTCTTCTTTCAATTTATCGAAAAGTTCTAAAACTGAAAGCTTCTGCGTAAAGACTCCTTCTGAGGGTTCTTTTCCTCTCTTTACTAAAAGTCCGTAGGACTCTTCACCTTCCACAAGCCTTATTATCTCTATATCATTGCTCTTTTCAAAATCTGAAATTATTCCGTTACTTTTGGAGTTTTCTATACCTTTTGCATAAAAAACGCTCATTATATTCTCTGCAACCAATTCCATTTCATCTTTTAAGGAATAGGCAAGGCTCTTATTCCCCCTGATCAAAGCTTTAATCAGCTCAGCTCTGACATCCCGTTCCGGAGTGTACTTCCACATACCCACTGCAAGTTCAATGATTTCCGCAAGTTTTGTTATCTCACCGGCAGAATAATTATCTTCATTATCTACAATCATGAGAAAATATCTTTCGCCGTCTACTGTTATGGGACCCCAGTATGTCAAAACACCGTTTACATCAATAAAAGTGTATACGCCTTCTTTCTCAACATTCTTCTCCTTACCCAGTCTGATTGCATCGGCAACTGTAGTTTTCTGCCTCGTTTCCACTGTTAAAATAGGGTTGAAGTCCCTTGAAAGCATAACTACCTGAAATTCATTGCTGAGTGCCGCTTCTTTGAGTGCACTCTGAAAGCTGCTATGCCTTTCAAAGTCCAGAATATGATAAATCGTGTTATTAATCAGCCCGTTCTTGAAATTTGTTCCATAAAGGAGTTTATCCATAACTTCTTCAATCACATTGGAATAGTTTGATGAGCTTTCAGCGGGAATATCTATAAGCGGAAATCCGACATTTTCAGAAAAACCTGCCAGTTTTTTGCTGATTTGTGATGTGCCCTTTTGATGATTAAACACCACCAGTGCTGCCGCACCTTTCTTAGAAAGTACCTTAATGATATTTTCTTTTTCCGCTTCCTTCTTCACATGCTTAAAAGAGGTGAGTAAAATCTGCTCTTTTATCCCCTTCAAGCTTTCTGCTTCTTTTCCGTTGACAGCATCCAAAACAGAAATTGATCGAACTCTGTTTTCGATATTTCTCTTTCCTGATACCAGTGTGCCAGGAGTTAATGACTCCAAGCACATACAATCCTTTACTGTGACTTTCACAGCTTATTCACCATCTTTCTCATCACTTTCATCTTGAGTTTCTTCGGATTTCGGAAATTTAATCTCCACAGTTTCTCTATCTTCAATAGGAATTTTATCCTCAGCAGAACTTTCTTCTTCCTTTTCAGAACTGCTGCTTTCCAAATCTTTGGAAATATGTTCTTCTGAAGGTCTCTCCACAAAACTGCTTTCGGAAGCTTCATCGGACATATAATCAGTGTCGTATTTTGCAAGTTCCTCTTCCAGTTTTCTCTCTTCTTCCTCACGGATACGCTTACTTTCCTCAGCTTCTGCTGCATTCTGTCTGCGTATTTCATCTTCCTTGTTTCTAACCTGTTCTTCGAGCTCATCAGCATCAAGCTTCCCTGTGTATAAAGCCTCAAACTGTTCCCCGTCAAGGGTTTCAACCTTCATAAGAGCCTGAGCCACAACCTCCAGTTTATCCATATTTTCTGTTAAAATTCTTTCAGTTTCTTTATATGCCTCCTGAATAATGGCTTTAACCTCTTTGTCAATCTCACCGGCAATGCCTTCTGAGTATGCCTTGGTCTTGCCGTAATCTCTGCCTAAGAAAACATCGTCTGAATCACTATAATTTACAGGTCCTATCCTATCACTAAATCCGTATTTGGTAACCATATCACGAGCAGTCTGAGTAGCTCTTTGGATATCGTTACTTGCACCGGTGCTTATATCGTCAAGGGTCAGTGCCTCTGCAACTCTTCCCCCAAGAAGGTGCTGAATTTCGTGCTCCATTTCTTTCTTCGTTCCGTAGCTTCTGTCCTCTGTTGGAAGGGACATTGTGAATCCACCTGCAGAACCTCTCGGAATAATAGTTATCTGATGAACAGGATCTGCACCCGGAGTCGTCCTCATAACAATAGCATGTCCTGCCTCATGATATGCCGTAAGTTTTCTCTCTTTTTCGCTTATCACCCTGCTCTTCTTTGCCGGTCCTGCAATCACCTTCGTCGTGGCCTCCTCAATTTCAGCCATCCTAATTTTTCTGCCGTTTCGTCTTGCCGCAATCAAAGCAGCCTCGTTTAATAGGTTTTCTAAATCCGCCGGAGTAAATCCCGGAGTTCTCCTTGCCAGAATCTGAGGAGAAACTTCTTCTCCGAGGGGTTTATCCTTCGCATGAACTCTGATTATCTCTTCTCTTCCTTTTACATCAGGAATTCCGATTACAATCTGACGGTCAAATCTTCCCGGTCTAAGTAATGCAGGATCCAAAATGTCAGGTCGGTTCGTTGCTGCCAGGATAATAATCCCGGAGTTTTCACCGAATCCATCCATTTCAACCAAAAGCTGGTTAAGAGTTTGTTCTCTTTCATCGTTGCCGCCGCCAAGACCTGCACCTCTCTTACGACCTACCGCATCAATCTCGTCTATAAAGATAATGCATGGAGAATTCTTCTTCGCCTGTTCAAACAAATCTCTAACACGAGAAGCTCCCACACCCACGAACATTTCAACAAAGTCCGAGCCTGAAATAGTAAAGAAAGGAACCCCCGCTTCACCTGCTGTCGCTCTTGAAACATAGGTTTTACCGGTTCCCGGAGGACCTACTAAAAGCATTCCCTTCGGAATCCTTGCCCCCAGTTCCTTATATTTCCTCGGATCCTTCAGAAAGTCCACAACTTCCTCAAGTTCTTCCTTTTCTTCCTTCAGTCCTGCCACATCTGCAAAGGTTATGGTTTTTCCATCTCCCTTATACATCTTAGCCTTACTCTTTCCGAACTGAAATGCTTTGCCGTTTCCACCCTGATTCATCATCAAATAGAAAAGGAAGCCCAGAGCAAGCACCATTACTATCGTAGGCAAAAGCTGCACCAAGAATCCTGTAGAGCTTGGCTCCTTAGGATCATAGCTTATCTTGTTGTTTGCAATTCCCTTTGAAATATACTTTTCGAAAATCCACTGCTGGTCTATCAAGCTATTGGCATAGGTATATACATATTTATTCTCACCAATCTTAGCAGTAATTTTGTTTTCATCAACATTTACCGACTTGACTTTGCCCTGAGCAAAATACTGAACCATTGTCGAATATTTAACCTTTTTGTTGGATGCTCCCAGTTTCCCTTTATAAAGCATCGCACCGCCAAGTACCAGAGCAAAAATCACGATATAAATTGTTATGTTTTTTGCAAATCGTTTCAATTATCTGTTCCTCCAAATCAAATTTCATTTTGTAGGCGTAATTTGTCAATTTCAACAAATTAACCCGTTAATTTTATCATAGACTACTAAATATTTCAACGACAAAAGCATTTTTTGTGTTTGCCGACAGAGAATATTTACTTCCGTATCTTGCATTATTCAATACACCTTTTTCATTAGGAATAAACAGGACTTCGCTGCCGATTGCGACGAAAAAAATATTATCTCGCATGACTTTCGGTACCTTCTCATCTACAAACAGATTTTGAAGTTTCTTCCGTCCGTTACTTTGGTTCAAAAAATCTCCGGGGTTCCTCGTTCTGATTTCAACTTTATCAGTGAAATTTTCACCATAAACACTTTCCAAAAGTCCGGCATCAAATGCCGCAAACATTCCCTTTTCATAATCAGAGTCATGGTAGGATTCCATAGTTACCGTCTCTTTTCGTAAAAGAGACGGTTTTATTCCTGACTCCACCGGTTTAGATAAAATCAGCTTATCGTATCTTCTGCTGAATTTGTAACCTCTCGGTAAATTAGCAGATGCCGATGGGTTGCTGCTTTTCATCACATTGTCCATGAGCTCAAAATGTGCAAAAGTAATATCATCTTCAAGCCCCAGCTTCGCAAAACCTCTCGCAATCGCCCTGCGGTAAAGAGGTGCCGCTGAAGTTTTCAACTCATCATCAAATATAATCTCAAAAGAGTTCTCACCGGCTAAATGGATGTCGTAGGTGGTATCGGAAAGTTCTGTAAGCAGTTTGCTATCCTCTCCTGCAGAAAGCCCAAGGCGCAGGAGGGCTTCTTCTATATTAGGATTATATTCCTTCAAGTATGGCAGCAACTTCAGTCTTATTCTATTTCTAGCATAAATTGTCTGCTCATTGGTGTTGTCTTTGCATGGATTTAGTGACCGTTCTTCACAATATTTATTTATTTCACTTTTTTTAACTTCCAAAAGGGGTCTGATAATGCTGAATCCTGCTTTAGCTTTACGAACTGCATTGATTCCGGAGAGTCCGTCTATACCGGTTCCCCGCAAAACCCTGAATAAAATAGTTTCCACCCGATCATCTGCATTATGAGCCGTGGCAATTAAAATATTCTTCTTATCAATGGATTTATCTTTTGCAATCCTTTCTGCGAGTTCCGAAAATGTTTTGTATCGCTTGCTTCTTCCTGCTTCCTCTGTGGTTATTCCCAACTCTTTAGCCATTTTCTCACAATCAAATTTTACAACCTCACACTCTATTTTATTCTGCCTGCACAGATTTTCCACATAAGTCTGGTCTTTGTCTGCAGCTTCACCCCTAATCATATGGTTCACATGCACCGGATAAATCCTGATTTCTTTCTCTTCTGCCATTTCTTTTAGAACATTAAAAAGACACACTGAATCGGACCCGCCCGACAGGCCTAAAACAATGTGCTGTCCATCTTCTATCAATCCGCTATTCTCAACTGCTTTATAAATAGCGTCTTTATTATTTCTTTTACTGCTCATCCTGCTTTTCTTCCCAATTCTCTGTCCACTTTCGGATAACGGACATGTATCCGAATTCACGGTCTACATGCACTCCCTGTATTATATCACAAGATGGCTTTCATATTAACTTTTTATATTCAAATTATATTTTGGATTTCTTATCAGGAACATATTCCATTATATCCTCTATTCTGCAATCCAGAATTTCGCAAAGGTCGTTCACTGTCGTTGTGGTCAATGGCAAATCCTTTCGTATACGCTCAATGGTAGACGAACTTATGTTATGCTCATGAATGAGTTTATATGTGGATATTCCTTTGTTTTTCATCGTTCGCCGCATCGGGTCATACTTAATCATCTCATCAGTTTCTCCTGATAAAATTATAAAATGCACCCTTTTTATTGACTATACTCTATGTAACGACTATACTTAAGGTGTGAAGTAACTCCTTGTTACTTTGCGATACACAGATTTGGGCATCTTCGGATGTCCTTTTTCCTTGTGAATCTAATGCTTCCTTTTCTCAGTTCAACGAAATTTTATCCCGCTTATAAAAAGTTGACTTACTGAAAAAATATTATACAATTTCATTAGGTAAACATAGGTAAACAATAGTATGAAAGGACGCCGAATGAAATATATTAAAAAATACAAATCGCCATTAGGCGAGCTTCTTTTAATTTCAAACGATATGGCTTTGCTGGGGATTTGGTTTGAAAACGGAAAAGCCTATCACGGGCTTCTGGGAAAGGAACTTGCTGAAGGGGATTTCCAAGAAAAAACCAATAATATTTTAGACATGACCGCCGGTTGGCTGGACATTTATTTTGCAGGAAAAAATCCGAATTTCACCATTCCCATTGAGCTTCACGGCACAAGTTTTCAAAATCGTGTCTGGGAAATTCTATTGAATATTCCTTACGGAACTTCTGTTTCTTATGGGGAAATTGCAAATATTATTGCAAAGGAAAAAGGAATTTCCAAAATGTCTGCTCAAGCAGTGGGACAGGCTGTCGGGAACAACAAAATATCAATACTCGTTCCCTGTCACCGGGTTTTAGGTATCAATGGAGAAATCACCGGATACGGCGGCGGTATAAAAAGAAAAACGGCATTGCTGGAATTGGAAAATATCAGTTTTAAGTTTTAATTTAAGGTTTTTATGTAATGAAAAAAATAAAGATTATCTACTCATCCATTACAGGAAACACTAAGAAAGTGGCAGAATCTGTCTTTGATTTTTTAAATGTTTCATACCGCAAAGATAAAAACATAAAAAACGACAAAGAATCGCAACTTCCGGATAAAATCGCCGGCCAAGATAAAGGAGTTCATACCCTAAGCTATGGTGAAAAGCTGCGACTCCCTCACACCGCTAAATTGGAACTTTTCGATATAAAAAATCTTACCGGAGCACATTATGGAGCCGACAAAGAAAGCAGCCGCACCTTCTGTGACTTCTTTTCAGATGATGATATTATAATCATTTGTTTTTGGTGCAGAAGATCCGGTATGGATGACATGAGCCTTTCCCTTATTGAATCTTTGAGCAATAAAAAAATTCTGGCAATCGGAACCTTAAGTGGCGATGCGAAGGGAGAATACGGATACAGAGTAAAAGAAAATGCAAAAAATGCCATTTCCCACAACAATCAGTGCATCGGAGTTCACCTGTGCCAAGGACATTCTAACCTGAAACGCATCGAATCTCGACGCCATTTGAACCCCGGAGAGCCTAAATATATTTCACCGGAAAAATGGTTGCGCCACTTGAATATGCAGCATCACCCTGACGCAAATGATATAAAAGAAGTTTTACGATTTGTGCAATGCACATTGCTACACTACTTTAAATGATGATTAAATATCCGAATGTTTACTGATTGCAAGCACGGATTATTTACTTGACTTCCCAATAACCTGTTTTATTTGAGCCTATCCATCCTCTTTCAAAAACCTAATATTTTTTTCAATAGTGGTCAAGCCTACCCTCAGAAAATACCTTGACAGGAAGATACCCTCTTTACCGGACAATCAGTAAGCATTTGTTATTTAATCTTCTTTATTCTTATTCCTAATATCTTCCAAAGTATGCCAACTTTCCGCACTGTTATTTTTATTTAGTCCCAACATTTTCTTGAAAGCAGAAATAATTAAATCTATCCCATTTACCCAAATTCGTGTAATAACAAACCATGCGATACAAATAGCTAAAAAGATTAAAAAGTATGTTAGCCAATTCATAGCTTACTTACCTGAAAATTTCTTAAAGAATTTATCAAACTTATCGTATTCTTCCGGCTGATATACATAAGCAAGGAATTTTTCATCATTTCCCGCTAAAGTTGCAAACTGAGTATACCCTGCCATCAATCCGCCTTGATGATAAATTGTGTACATACCTGTTGCAATTTTTGCCTTTTTAATATTGTCCTTTCTAAAAGTTTCAGCTTCGCTACAACCCTCAAGCTCCGGAGTTGTTTGTAGTAGTACTATGCTCATATCAGATTCACGATAACCTATAATTAAACTTGTATATGTGTATGTGGTTTTACGGGCTAAAATATAATCACTGTTTTTTATATTCAAACCATACCCATAAACAATATCATAGGAGTCTCCATCTTCCATAACTCCATTAAATAATTCTCTTAATCTGCTTTTGTTTGCATCGGACTTTTGAGTATCCCATTCTTTCTTTTTTCCAAACCAGCCCATACTACATTCCTCCCATATAATTATAATTTCGCTTTATCAAATCTCAGTATCTTAAAAGCGAAGTTAGTATTTATAAGTTAACTCATTATATCATTTTGAAAGCGCTTTTTATAATCTAAAATCGTGAAATTGTTGTTAATCTTCTAGGATGATAAAATGAAAAAGTAGGTTCACAATTTTAATTAAGATAAGTTTTCTCGTAGATTCTCTTAATCTATTAACAATAATAAAACGACTATAATCATTGGAACTATTTGATTTTGTATCACGCTCCTATCAAAAAAGCCTCCTTAAATAAACGTAAGGCTCCAAAATAAACTTTTAAATCCCGACAAAAACTTCTACAATTTTTCTTATCTTTTCTAATACTGATTCTTTCTTCTTTTCTCTTGCTCCCTGTCTACGTGAAGTCGGTGGAATTATACGATCTAACTCATCACCTGCATGCTCAACATAACCTTTACTGATAGCTTTTTCTATAAAGCGAATTGAATCATCCTTCAGCTTTTCCTCTTTAATTAATCCTTTAATTTTGATACCTTTTTCTTTTCTTGCAAACTTATAAAATGACTCAAGAATATCATCTGTATTCTTTAATTCGGACAATTTTGTACCGTTTATAAAATCCATAATCAATTCTTCTTTTGCCCTTGTGCCAAGGCTTGACCTTATTACTCTGCGAACTTCTGCTTTTAAACTTTCCACATCTTCATTTTCTTTTGATTTTTCCAGTATCAAAGCTAAAATATAATCCAAATTTATTTCATCCGTTTTAAGTAAATCAATTTGAAACTCAATGTCAGAAAAATCAATTTGATTGCCTTCGGAATTTTCACTTCTCTTTGAATTTATAATACTCTCTCTACTATCAACATAGACACTCTTCATATCCTGCATCTGCCTGTCTGAGATAATCTTTTCAAAGCTTTCAAACTCATCAAAATTTTTCAGGATATTCTCAGCTTTCAGCAACTCTCCAAAAAGCTCCGCAAATTCTTTTTTTTATCCGCTTCTAATATAATTTCGGTCGGCTCCGGGAATTTAGATATTATCTCATTACATATATCTGTGTAACCCTTAATAACTTTGCCGGTTTCTTCATCTTTAAAACCATGAATATACTCTTCATAGCTCTTTTCCAAAATAATGTTTATACTGTTCTCATCACCAAATGTCTTGATTGCATCTCGTGTAGCCTTTTCCAAATCCCTGAAGCAAACAATATTACCGAATGTTTTTACTTTATTCAGTATGCGGTTTGTTCTTGAAAACGCCTGAATAAGACCATGATATCTCAGATTTTTATCAACAAACAGTGTGTTTAATGTAGGTGCGTCAAAGCCTGTTAAAAACATTCCTATGCTTGTAGCAAATAAGTCTAATACTTGACGATAAAATACTTTCTCACTAGAACGAATATCACGAATTCTATCTAAAAGTTCTTTGAAATAATTGCCTCCACCAAGATTTTTCAGCCGATTATCATCTATAGCAAATCCCTTGATTAAATATTCTTTTAATATAATTGAAGCATAATTTCTAAACTGAACACCACGAGGAGAGCGAACACGATACCCAATTGCTAAAATCATATCTAGAGAATAATAAGCTATCTTGCGAGAAATATTTCGCCCACCTTCATTTTGAACCGTCAACTTATAGTTGACAGTTGAATCTTCATTTAATTCTCCATCATTCAAAATAGTTCTTATGTGCTTGCTTATATTTTGTTTGCTTGTTTGAAATAACTCAGACAGCTCAAGTTGGTTTAACCAAACAGTTTCATTTTCTATATAAAGTTCAATTTTAGCTTTTCCATCTACCGTATTATATAAAATAATATTATCCTTCATCTTCGAGCTCCTTTACAATTTCGTTTATGGAAGTTCTAAGCTCATCTATTTTCTTGACAGTTTCTTCAATTTCTTTATTTAGAACTTTAATATCAATTATTTCTCTAGTGTCTTCTTTTTCCACATAGGTTGAAACAGAAAGGTTATAATCAGTTTCTTCAATTTCCGCTCTATCTACATACCTTGAAAAATATTCTTTTTCTGTCCTATTTCTAAATTCTTCTACTATTGCGCTTATATTTTTTTCTTCCAAAATATTATTGTTTGTTTCTTTCTTGAATTCTTTGCTCGCATCAATGAAAAGTACCTTATTTTCAGTTTTGTTTTTAGCCATAACTAAGACACAAGTTGCTATTGATGTACCGAAAAATAGATTCTCAGGTAATTGTATTACACAGTCTATGAAGTTATTGTCTATTAAATATTTACGTATAGTTCTTTCTGCACCTTTTCTATAGAAGATTCCCGGAAAACATACTATAGCAGCTCTTCCTTTACTTGAAAGATAAGCTAATGAATGCATAATAAATGCGTAGTCAGCATAGGATTTTGGTGCTAATTTCCCTGCCGGTGCAAATCGCTCATCATTTATCAAAGTCGGTTCAGCGTTTCCCACCCACTTAATGGAATATGGAGGATTGGAAACAATGGTATCAAAAGGCTTTTCGTCTTTGTGCAAAGGATTTATCAGGGTATCCCCTCGTTTAATTGAAAAGTTATTGTAATTTACATTATGCAAAAACATATTCATACGAGCCAAGTTAAAATTGGTCATATTGATTTCTTGACCAAAAAAACCCTCTTCAATAATATGTTCATCAAATTGCTTTTTCATCTGCAAAAGTAAGCTTCCACTACCCTCTCGTGGATAGTGTAAAATAATTACGGAGTTATTGAAGAAAAGTAAAGAGACCGCCTTTGTGATAAAATGAAGTTACAAAGCTTTCATTTAGCAAAACATCTAAGGAGGTCTCTATGGATAATATTATACTACAAAAACCCATTGAATGGGCAAAGGAAATTGAAAAACTAACAGAATCGGCAGAAATAACCGATATTGACGCTATAGGAACAAAGATATTAGATTGCAGTAAGAACATTTCTCTCGATATTCTCAGGAGCGTAATTTCGAAAATCAATCGACATGTTAGAAATGACAAGATAGGTCGAAAAGATAGCGGTATAGTAATCAAGGAAAAATCTATCCCACGAACAGTAATGCTGATGATCGGTGAGCTGAGGTACGAACGTGACTATTGCTATGACAAAAACGCCAAGTCCTCGCTTTGTGAGGATTTCTTTTGATATTAGGTGTACCCCTGTAGTTTTGGCTACCGCTTGATAGTGGTTATTAAAACTCACTGATTGCTTTGCCATCCATTCAGGTGCACCTAACTTTTGAAGTCCCCAGTGTCTTTTCGCTGATTTCTTCCATTGTTTCCATATCGCAATTCTCATTCTCGTCCTTAGATGCTTGTCAATTCTGGTAAGGTTCCTTTTCATACTGCCGATTCGGTAGTAGTTAATCCAGCCCCTGATTACCTGATTGAGTTTCTCAATTCGATAATCCATTGATACTGACCAGTTTCTTCTCGTCCACACCTCACGATGTGAATCTTGCAAGTCACTATGGAGTTCGTCGGCAACTACGCCCTTTGCGGACTTTCACCACAGACTGACGGCATGCCCGTCATACATAAAATAGGCAATAGGATTTATTTCTATTACCTAAATACTATATAACTTATTTAATTTAGAAAAATTTTAATTATTTTCTAATACAATACCCCTATATTCACCGTCTCCCTTATTCAATAGATTTTAACGCTTCAACCATGTCAATTTTTCTTATTCTCATAGAAACAACCAAATTGACTAAAACAGAAAATCCTATAACACAGAATATAACTATCAAAAAATGGTCTTTAGCAATAATAGGAGTCCATTCCATACTATCCATGGAAACAACTCTTATATATAACTTCAAGAACTGCTTGCTCAAAGGAATTCCTATAACAAATCCAGTCAAAAGATTTAGAACACTCTCCTTAAATACCATTCCCATAATTTCACTATGTTTAAATCCTATGACCTTCATTGTGGCATATTCACGATAACGTTCAAGATATGACAAGATACCAAGATTATATAGAATAACGACACTTAATACAAATGCTGCCACAATCAATATATACATAATTGAATGAACGCTATCCATCATCTCCTTCATGTTGTCCTGTTGCTTTTTTATAGATATTATATTGCTTATTGATTCTTCTTTTTTTGCTTGTTCATAAGCTTCACTATCTCCTATATAAATTGTGTTAGGTTCAAAGTTTTTTACCTTATCTTTGTATATAAAAATACCTTGAGGCATCTTTGCATCCACGATTGCCGTAACAGTAACCCTATGCTCGTTTAATGAACTCTTAGTCTTATATGCAATCTTATCTCCAACTTTAACATCAAGTTGTTCTGCCAACTGAGAAGCAATTGCTACCTCATCTTTTTCTATCCTGATTTTCTTTTTTGATTTTGCATCAAAAATTCTAATTTTGTCACCCGAATCAAGCACTAAAAGAGAACCCGATTTTTCAATTCCGTGGAAAGAAAAATCAGCCGTTTCACTCTGTGCAAACTGAACATCAAAAGAATTAAATTTGCGACTTAAATTATTATAAGATTCTCCGTATACCTGTCCAATATACTTATAACAGAATTCATTATTATAAACATCTTGATATGAACTATAAAGAGAATCCCACACACCAAGACCGGCAACCATCAATACAATGCTTCCCACGATTGCAGTTATACTCATGAATGTTCTGATTGGATGAATGCGAATGCTCCTGAGCGTCCAAAGCCAATCATATGACAATCTTGATTTTTTGTATATTCCGGGACCACTTGACTTCTTATCGAGCATGCCTTTGATTGTAAAAGAAGGATTGTTTTTAATCACCTTCCTTGTAGTAATAATCGCAGCCAAGGTACAAACCGTAACAATCAGTACAATCAAGATCATACTATCTATGCCAAAGGATTTTTTCCATATAGGAAGCGTTAGTGTCGCCTTTTTTATATTCATAACAAGATTTGCCACCACTGTATATCCGAAAATCACCCCAACAAGGCTTCCTATGATAGCCACCAAAAATCCATATGCTCCATAGTGAAAATAAATTTGTCTGTCGTAAAATCCTAAAGATTTAAGTGTGCCAATCTGAACCATCTGATTACTTATAAGACGGCTCATCGTAGTATAAATTGATAAAATTGATAACAAGATAAATACAATTGAAAACAGCATCGCCATTTTGTGAATTTGATTTATTTCCTCATCAACCTGAGTGATAGAAATTTTATTCTCCTTCATGACTACTGATGAAAAAGAATCTCCCATTATCCGTTTAATATCTTTTTCCAGCTTTGACTTGGAAACCGGTTTTTCCAGTAAATCAAGTCTCACTTGATTATAAGATACTATTCCCAAAATTTTATTTATATATTTTTCACTTATATAAGCATAACCGTGTCGTTTATGATCCGGAACTGTTTCTGCATAAGAAGTAATAAAATATATATTTTCTGCATCGAGAACAGTCCCCAAAATCTTTACTTTCTTCTTAATCCCCTTAAACTCAAGTACAATCTTATCACCCTCTTTCAGATTGTGTATCTTGGCGTAATCTTCGTCAATCCATATACCTTCTTCATCATCTTTTAGGGGGTGCCCGCTTCTAAGGAGCGGATTCATGAGTTTTTTAGTGCTGCTTGTAAATGAATTAATATAAAGCTCTGAATCTTCATTATCAATTTTCGTATTAAACTTAACAAACATTGATCCTTCAGCCTGATTTACATAAGGCAATTTTTTTATATTTGAGATATCTTCATCGCTTATATTTACCCCATTGATATAAGCATCTGCTAAGTTAGTTTTTTCTTTGTAATCAGTATATGATTCATCCATCCCAGTCCACACTGAACTCATTCCACAGTAAATCGAAACCGAGATAAGAGCCATAATAAGTACCGACACAAACTGTTTCCACTGTTGCATTATATCTCTAATAAATTTTTTATTTAAATATTTCATTACCAGAAAACCTCCTCCATAGAAATAGGATTTTTCTGATCCATAATTTCACTGACTTCACCATCTCTAAGTCTGATAAGTCTATCTGCCGCAGGTGCCACTGCAGCATTGTGAGTTACCAAAACTACTGTATGGCCATAATCTTTTGCCATGGAAGAAAGCGTAATTAAAACTTTTTTCCCGGTTTCGCTGTCAAGAGCCGCTGTAGGTTCATCACAAAGAAGCAGCTTAGGATTTTTGCAAAGAGCTCTTGCTATGGATACTCTCTGAAGCTCTCCTCCCGATAAGCGAGACGGCAAATTTTCTGCTCTGTCTTTCAATCCTACCATTTCTAATGCTTCATCAGCTGAAATGGAAACATCAGATAATTTGGATACCATATCTACATTTTCATAAGCTGTAAGAGTCGGTATAAGATTATAAAATTGAAAAACAAAACCAATATCTTTGCGACGATAAAGAGTGCGTTCCTTATTGGTAAATTTTGATATATTGTTCTCTCCTACATAAATCTCTCCTCTCGTAACATAATCCATACCTCCAAGAAGATTTAAAAAAGTAGATTTTCCTGAACCGGAAGGTCCTAAAATCACTGTAAAATCACCTTGTCTAATTTCCAAATTCACATTATTCAGAGCCTTTATTACATTGCTTCCAACATTATATTCTCTTGTTACATTTTGAAAACGAATAAAACTCATCTTTTTTCTCCTTTCTGCATAACATAATTTTTAAACTATATATTGGGTTTTCCCATTACTCTTGATCACGTCAGATGCCTGTTATTACAAGTATATGGCTGATTAAAGCGTATTATTAATGTGAGCTATAACTCACATTAATAATACTTCTTTTTTGCTGCTTTGTCAATATAATATGAGTGGGCGCTCGTATTATGTTCTTGATTTTTTTAATGAACATGATACACTTATATTGGAAGGTTTTTGTTTAATTAATTTAGTCTGTAAAATCTAGATTTGTACAAGATTTTAATTGAGAGACTCATCGTTATTACAAAAAATTTAATACCCACTGTTGCGTATTGGAGATGTTATGAAAAGTAAAGAATCAAAACAAAAGAATACTAGAATACCGAAACAAAAAAGAAGTATCGAAAGAAAAAAACTCATAAAAAATACTGCTCTTCTCCTTTTTTCAGAGAAAGATTATGCAAATGTAAGTACAAATGAAATTGCAAAAACTGCAGGCGTATCCATTGGTTCGCTTTATAGCTACTATCCAAATAAAAAAGCAATTTATGATGAGCTTGTAAAAGATCTTTATTCAAATATCTTAGAAAAAATCATTCCAGAAGATTTATCACAATTTTCATTCTTTGAAATAATTAAAAAATATATTAAATTTGTCTTAGATAGTCACAGTTATCTAACATTGTTTCAAAAGAAAATTACGGCTCTTTCTTATCAAAGCGATGATTTTCGTGAACTTGAAAAGCCTTATCGCATATTTGCTACAAATAAAATTCTCTCATTGCTTGAATTTTATAGTCCAAATCTCAAGATAAAAGACCTTTCCACAGCATCATTTATAATTCATACAACTGTGGAAAGTATAGTTCATGAACTAGCTTTTTATCCTGATGAAACACAAAACAAAGAAAAAGTAATTAATGAATTTGCGGAAATGTTGTATAACTATCTCTTCAAAGATCCTCTTTAATGAATGTCATTACACCATTTCAACTCTTTAAAAGGATCTGTAAATAATTTTGTGTATTAACCTAAACCTTAATAAAGGCTCTCTTTTTTCTCTTCCATGTGTTCTCCTTTCCACTTTTGGGCAAAGAAAAAACAGTAAACTTTTTTTGATTTACTGTTCTGTGTTAGTTTAAAGAAAATTGTTAGTTATACAAACTGTGGTTTGCTTTAATCTTTACTAAAAACAAGAATCTTCTGCGTGATCTTCCTCGCAATCGGAAGCCAGTCGATTAGCTTTAATGTAGGCATAAGAACACGCATACCACGTAATATGTTGTCATCTTTAATCTTATGAAACCCCTGAGCAATATTCTTTATATCATCAAAGCTGTCTGCACCGAAAACGAATCTGGCTCCGGTTTGCTGAATGGATTTTTCAACACCTTCTCGTTTTACCCACATCTTTGCAATACATTCCATTATGACCGTAGCGGTGTCAAAGTTTTTATGAATGATAGAAAGTATCTTGGCATTTTCTTCAGCAGTGAGATACATGGACAGTCCTTCTATAATAAAAAGTACATTCTCTCTGTTTTTTACTTCCTTGAACCAATTTGGATCTAAAGCAGACGCACTGATAGATGAAACTCTCCCGCTTTCTAAAAAAATCTGATCTCTGAGATTTATAACATCAGGCAGATCCAGATTATACCAAGTGATAGTACCATTATCCACACGATAAAATCTTGTGTCCAGTCCACAGGCAATGTTCACTATTGTAGCAGTCGGGTTTCGCCCAATAAATTCTTTGACCAATTCGTCAAAGACGAGTGTGCGTGCGATTACACCACTACTCATGGTACGATCTTTTGCTGCAGTTGAAAAGTCATAATCAATCTTATTTACAAGTTCTACTGCTTTTGCATCATAGAATTTATGCTTCTTTCTCTGTGAATACTCTGCACGTGCATAAAAACTTTGAAGCATAGTTTCTGCAGTGCCGTTCAAAACAGGTTTTATTTTCTCTTGCATTTCTATTTTCCCCAAATGTAAACGCCTCCTTCAAATTTTATTTTTTGTCTTCACTTGTTAATATTATACCATTTTCCCACTTAGTTTTATAACTATACTTTCTTTCAGTTCAGATACGGAAGTGATATTTTTCTCTTTTAAGAACTGATAGCTTTCAATGTATTGTTCTAAATCTGTATTATGGTTCATCTTCTGTTAAAAAGACATTTTGAAATGTTCCATAGGCAGCTTTCCCTAAACTCATATCAGGATTACTATATTCAGTATTATTTCTATTAAGATTACTTCCGTGTACATTCTTCATTTCTTTAGGTGTAATTTCTACACTTCTGGAATATAAATTCTTCACTTCTGAAGTGTAATTTTTACACTCGGAGCGAAATACGCTCATAAAGTCTTTAACATAGATGATATTTGGCTTTCCAAGACCTCGTTTCTTTCTTTCGATAAGTCCTATACTGCCTGAGGTGCTATCAAGCTCGTTAAGGATTTTGACTGCCGTCTTATTGGATCTTCCCAAAGTCTCCATAATCTCTTCCACAGTGAAGATAATATATACTCTGTTCTCTTCATCAAGCCACTTATTCCTGAAAGACAAGTTTGTTCGCTCCAATAGACAGGAATACAAAATCTTTGCGTCCGAAGATAAGTTCTTAAATCTTTCATCAGTTACTATAATTTTCGGTAACATATAGTAGCTGAAGTGGTCTCCGTCTCGGTTATAAAAGTAATCAAATTCCACTTCTCACACCCCCTCTCTTTTTAATTTTTTGCATAAGAAAAGCGACTAAGCTTTCTATTTCTTAATCGCCTTGTATCTTCAATATTTAGTTTTATTCAGCTCGACAAACTGGGAACTATCGATTTTCAATCATCAATTCTTTACATTTCCATTCTTTTCCCAAAACATGATATATTTCTGTCTTATCAAGAATTACATCATCAAAGCCTACTGATTTGTAACAGAAATATGCAGGTTCATTATTTTCAAAAACACTTAACGAAACCTTCTTTGCACCATAAATTTCAAATGCAAACTTTAAACCTAACTGAAGCATCCTCTTGTCTAAATAATCTTTACATGGAACATCCTCTTTCAAAGGAGACGCAAAAAGA
>ERZ773027.530-NODE-530-length-23743-cov-3.168398_pt1 | contig 23743 bp, 15 predicted proteins | sample MGYA00511032_ERZ773027 | MGnify/ENA primary metagenome ERZ773027 (study PRJEB29015, sample SAMEA2738138) | human oral metagenome | biome: human oral; feature: human-associated habitat; material: saliva | place: China | collected 2190 ... | reverse complement strand
GATATCACGGAGTGGCTGGGCTGGGATATGATGAAATTGGTTGATGCGTTGGATGAAGCAGAAGCCATTGTCTCCACCATCTTAAACAAGAGCTTCTTCTGGCAGAAAGTATCCTCCGTAGCCATGACAGAGCGACAGACGCAGATGCTCAATCTCTTTCTTGACGGCTATGAGGCGAAGATAACTTCAAAGACCTGGGCTTCGTTGGCAAAGTGCTCCAAAGACACTGCTATACGCGACATACAAGACCTTGTGGCTAAGCATATCTTGGTAGAAGACGTTCCTGGAGCCAAGCGTCCGAGCTATTCCATTGTCTGCGATGCAGAAGACCTAACCCAGTTCTTTACAGATGTACAGATAACTCTAAAGAACGGCATACCTTATCTCACTGCCCAGTTCAAAGGGGATAGGATATGTGAAAGAGTATTGCCACTCGATGCAGAACGCTATCAAAAAGGAGAGCTTCCACTCCGCAATCTGCTCAACAAGTACTGCTCATATTTGATGGCGAATGCCTAATAGGGAGCAAGCCTAATCACCTAGTCTTCTAATCTGGATATTGGCAAGTCCAAGGTCAGAAGACTAGTTTTTTGTAAAAGGAGAGTAGCTTTTCTTTTGTTTGTTTAGGCTAATATTGGAGGGTATGAAAGAAAAACTTGAAAACTTTTGGGTCTAATACAAAAAAAACTGTAATTTTGCGCTGACAGGCTGCGCAACGTCTAGTGAGTGCACTTGCGCAGCATTGGCTTTTCACAGACCACACTCTCTCCTTTTCAATACTTATTATACCATGACAAAAAGGCTGCTAACCTTCTTCCTCTTCTTCATTTGCTTTTTAGGGAACACCTATGCTCAAAAGCTAGTAGGTGCTCGAGTTGTAGATTATATTACAAACATAGACATCGCAGCAGATTCACTATTAAAAGTGGAACTACTTGCTGCAGATAGTAGTTTCATTGCTGAAGGCTGGGCTTCACGAATGGGTAATGAGCCCAAATACAAAACTTATGCTGAAGCAGTAGTTGAACGTGAAGGTTCTTACATCATCCGTGTAAGCCATCCCGACTATTATACCCTATACGCTCCTATACAGATTAAATTTTATCGTAGAGAAAGCGAAATTTTTCTCGGCAAGTTGGCTCTTAAACGTAAACTAAGAGAAAAAACAACAAAGTTGGGTGAAGCTCTAGTGACTGCAACAAAGCTCAAGTTCTATTTTAACAACGATACTTTAGTCTACAATGCTGATGCTTTTATCACTCAGCAAGGTTTTGTGTTGCAAAACATCTTACAGAAAATGCCTGGTCTTACCATCAACAACGATGGTGAGATTCTGTCTAATGGAAGAAAAGTAGAAACGCTTTTGCTCAATGGTAAAGATTTCTTCAACAACGACCGAAAGACTTTGCTTGAAAATCTGCCAGCTTTTATGGTGAAGCACGTGAAAGTGTATGAGAAAGAGAAAGATAAGACATCACTCTTTGAGCGCGAACGCGAACTCAAAGGTTTGGTGATGGACATTCGACTGAAACCAGACTACCACTCCACCTTTTTGTCCAGCATAGATGCGGCAGCAGGCACGGACAAACGCTATTATGGACGAGCATTAGGACTTAAGATAAATGATTTTCATCGTTGGTCTGTTTTTGCAGGAGCTAATAATACCAACCACAACGAAGAGCTAACCCGTAACGGGCAGTTCTACAATATGGACAATGGTATTGGGCAAAAAGATTTCTATAATGCGGGTGTTTTCTACAATGTTGATGAGCGTGAAGGACGCTATTCATTGGAGGGGAAGGCACGCATACAATGGAGTAAAGAAGATGTAGATTTGAAGCAAGTAGTTCAGCAATTCTACGATAAATATCATATTTTTCAACTCGGTACATCTAGCAGTAGTAGTCGAAACTTTTCTTTTCAAACAGAGCATTCTCTCTCGTTGTTTTCTACTACTCCATGGAGATTTACCATCAAACCTTCGTTCTCTAAGGTCACATTGAAGAATCACTCAGAAAACAGTGGTGCGTCATTCGACCGCAATGTCAGTAACCTCCTAGGTAAAGCTTGGAGCGATAGCATTCGTCTATTTTCTCTTGGCGAAACGCTCAACGCATACGGTATTAGTCATGCTAATGTATTGTCTTTTACACCAACCACAATAACCAATGCAAAGCTCGAAATAGAGAAAAGTATCGACATACCACACACTGACGATAAGCTAACCTTAAACGCATCAGCCTATCGAGCACGTACCACGCAAGAGAATTTTTCGTTGCGGCATGTAGATTACATACGTAATGCACAAAAACAATCACAACATCAATATCGAAACGAGGACCATGATCAATGGACATGGACTGCGCAAGCTAATTACCTTCTCCGTTGGAGCGATTATCATAGTTTCAGTGGAAAGCTATCCTACGAACGCAATCAATTAAATTCTAGCGACCAATTTTATCAACTACACCATTTGCCTGGATGGACGCTACAATCTGATGTCGAGAAATTGCCTAATAATGATCTTTTACAGCAAGCAAAAGACTCACGCAATAGTAAATCATACCAAGACTGGGGAAACAACCTTGTAGGGGAACTAGGTTATATGTTCCAAAAAGACAAGTATGACTTAAATGTAAGTATTCCTCTACGCTATGTGCATCGAAAATTGAACTTTTTTCAGAAGAATAATGACCAAACCGTCTACCGCTCTCAATTTTTCCCAGACGTAAATGTGCGTTTTGCTACTTGGCTAGTTGGACAAACAGGCTATAATTATAGTTTTAGCTATGAACTTAAGCATGAAATGCCTATGATGCTGCTTCTGGTGCCACAAACAAATGATATAAATCCGCTATTAGTGGTACAAGGCAACCCAGAACTCGATAATATCACTCAACACAAGATAAATGGCAGATTCTATTGGGCTCCAACAATGAGACACAATCATACGGTGAACATGAACTACACCTACACCGATGGGCTCACCTCTTCCATGTTGTTATACAATAAGCGTACAGGGGTAACAACATCCAAGTTTAGAAGCGTCAACGGCAATCAGTACCTGCAAGCCTCTTTGGAAGACGCAGTGTTTCTCACTCCCAGATACACCCATAAACTCACCAATAAGATTTCCTTCAACTACACGAAAAGTGTAGAATACAATGGTCTATCGCTTCAAGAAGCTGACAAACCAAGCACGGTGCATAACTATTATTTCATTGAGGAAATAAACTATTCGTTTGCTGTTCCAAATACAAAGATACGCGGTGAACTAGCACCGTATGTTCATTTTCATCGTTCGGCTTCTATTCGCGATAATTTTAAGCCACTTCATGCTACAACCTTCGGTTCTCTTGTAAGCGTTTATGCGGAACTTCCTTGGTCAATGCGTTTGCAAACAGACTTACGCACCATTAGCCGCCGAGGATACAACGATGAGTCAATGAACGACAACGAGTTTATCTGGAATGCGAACCTCACCAAGGCTTTTTCCCATAAGTTCTCTATAAGCCTTGAGGCTTTCGATTTACTTGGACAGCGCAAGAATGTAGTACGTTTTGTGAATGCACAAAGTAATACAGAGAGTGTCTATAATAATCTACGTCAGTATATTATGCTCCATTTTACGTGGTTATTGAACAAGCGATAGAACATTTTGGGGTAAACGAAAAATCCTCCCATTCTCAAGTTGAGAGTGGGAGGATTTTGTATGCGTGTGGCACAACTTTTCATGCAGGGATGAGCGGTGCGCAGGAACTATTTGAGGAAGTCGTCAAAATAGCGGGTGATGCGCTCGTGGAGGTGGAGCATGTCGCGACCAGACATGTTGTGACCTTGACCAGGATAGACAAAATAGTCGGGTTGTGTGCCTGCATCTTCGGCAGCGCGGAGGAACATGAGAGAATGTTGCAAAACGCAGGTGGGGTCGTTGTAGCCGACGATGATTTGCAGTCGACCTTTGAGCTTCGCGGCGTGTTCCACCATGCTGGCTTCGGCGTAGCCCTCGGGATTGCTTTGGGGCGTTTCCATATAGCGCTCGCCGTACATGGCTTCGTAGTATTTCCAGTCGAGGACGGGGCCGCCGGCGACGCCGACTTTGAAGACTTCGGGGTGGGAGAGCATGAGGTTCGTCGTCATGAATCCGCCGAAGCTCCAACCGTGCACACCGATGCGGGTGGTGTCGACATAGGGGAGGGCGCTGAGGTGTTTGACGCCTTCCATTTGGTCGGCCATCTCAATGCGGCCGAGGTGGCGGTGGGTGCAGCTTTCGAACTCGAAACCGCGATCGCCCGATCCGCGATTGTCGAGAATGAAGAGGACGTAGTCGCGGTTGGCCATGTAGTATTCCCACGGACGAGCTTGGTAGTTCCACGACTCCTTGACGTTGGTGGCGTGGGGGCCGCCGTAGACGTAGACGATGGCGGGATACTGCTTGTTGGGGTCGAAGTTGACGGGCTTGACCAAGCGGTAGTAGAGGGGTGTTTTGCCGTCGGCGGCCGTGATGCTGCCGCTTTCGACGCGAGGCATGGTGAACTCGCGCCAGGGATCGGCGGCTTCGAGGAGGCGAAGGGCTTCGTGGGGACGCTCGGTGCTGCGCACGACGATGTTGCGGTAGGTGGTGGGCGACGACCAGGTGTCGCGAAGATAGCGACCGCCGGGCGAGAGCTGGGCGCGGTGCACGCCTACGCCGTTGTCGAGGAGGGTGCGACGACCGGTTTTGAGATCGACGGCATAGAGGTTCTCGCGGATGTGGCCGCTCTCGTTGCTGCGGATGATGACGCTGCGGGTGCGGGTGTTGAAACCGAGGAGTTCGAGCACTTCAAACTTACCGGAGGTGAGCTGCTTGAGTAGTTTGCCCTTGGTGTCGAAGAGATAGAGGTGGTTGAAGCCGTCGCGCTCGCTTTGGTAGATGAACTTGTCTTTGTCCCACGGCAAGAAAGTGAGCGGGTTTTGGGGTTCGACGAAACGCTCGTTAGTTTCGGTATAGAGCACGCCGAGTCGCGCACCGGTTTGGGTGTCGTAGGCGACGAGGTCGCAGCGTTTTTGCGAACGCGGCACTTCCATGATGTAGAGGCGGCTGCCGTCGGGGCTCCAACTGAGGTTGGTGAAATAGCGATCGGTGGGATCGCCGAGATCGAGCCAGACGGTGCGGTCGTTCTCCGGATTGAAGATGCCGACGGTGACCTTGTGAGAGGTCATACCCGCCATGGGGTATTTCTCGGGCGCGGGTTGGGCGATGCGCACGGCCGAGGGCACGTCGATGGTGACGAGCGGATAGTCGGTGACCATGCTTTGGTCCATGCGGTAGAAGGCGAGCCGGCGACCGTCGGGGCTCCAGAAGGTGCCTTTGTGGATGCCAAATTCGTCGCGGTGCACGGAGGTACCGTAGAGCAATTCGCGGCTGCCGTCGGTAGACACGGCGTGTTGGCGACCGTCGGCGGTGGTGACGTAGAGATTATAGTCCTTGGTGTAGGCAAGGGCGCGACTCGCCGGGGCGAAGTCTTGGTGGCCGATGCCGCGCTCGAGGGGAATGGACCATTCGACGCGACGATCTTTCCAATTGTAGCGGAAGAGGGCGCGGGCGGTGCGAAGGGTGGCAACGGGACGACCGGCTTCGGGGAAGGTGGCGGAGGTGAGCGAACGCAACACGCCACAACGGGCGGTGTCGAGCGCGGCATTGACCTCAGCGAGGGTGAAAAGGCGCGTACCTTTCGCGTCGAAACGGCGGCCGTCGGCGTCGCTGAGTTGCGATACCTCAGACACGTCGGTGCGAAGGAGCGCATCCCCCCACCAAGCGGTGAAAACGCTCTTGGGTTGGAGGTTCCAATAGTTGGAACCGCCCCACATCAGGTCGTCGAGTGTGGGACGACGGAGAGTAGAAGGAGTGTTTTGCGCCATGCCGGTGAGCGAAAGGAGCGAGAGAAGAAGAACGAAGATTTTTTTCATGCGTGCAACATACTCATGCGTGAACGAAAAGGAGAACGGTGTGCCGGCCGACGAGCCTCAGTCGTCGCGGCGCGAACGGGAGTAGCCACCTTGGTCGCGGCGGTCATAGCCTCCACGATCGTTGTAGCTGCCGCGGTTGTTGACCCCTCCGCGATCATGAGATGAGGAACTGCCGCGATCATTATATCCTCCGCGGCGATCGTTGTCGCGACGGTCATCGCGGCGACGATCGGAGGGCTTGCCGTCGTAACGGTTTTGGCGGTCGCGGTTGTAGCCGCCGCCGTCTCGGCGGTCGTTGTCTCGGCGACCTTTGAAGCCTCCGCGGTCGTTGTAACCTCCTTTTCTGTCGTTAAATCCTCCGCGCTTGTTGAAACCTCCGCGGTCGTCGCGGCGTTCGAACTTCTCGCCGCGTTCTTCGCGTTCCTTGCGGTCTTTGGCGTGACGCACGCGCTCGAAGGTGTTGTGGCGGGCGCGGAGATTGCGATAGGTGGCGGCGAGTTCGGGATCGTCGGAGAAGTCGATGTTGCGATCGTAGCGTTCTTCGGCTTCGTTGCGGCGGTCGTCGAATCGGCGATCACGGTCATCAAAACGGCGGTTGTCGCGGTTGTAGTCGCCGCGGCGGCTTTCTGAACGGCGATCGTCGTAACGGCGGTTGTCGCGGTCGTCAAAACGACGTTCGCGGTCGCCGAATTTTCCTTTGCGGTCGCCGGCAGTGCGGTCGTTGAAGCGGCGATCGCCACGTTCTTCGCCTGCTCCGCGTCCATCGCGCTCTTCGTCGTCCTCGAAACGCTTGCGCGAGAAATCGCGCTTGCGGCCATCGCGGAAACGACCCTTCTCTCCCATGCGGCGGAGTTCTTCGTCGGTTTTCACGACATTGCCCTGTGCGCGGAAGTTGTCGAGTTTTCCTTCAAAGGTGACGTATTTGCGGAGTTCGCAGTCGAGCGATCCGTTTTGGAGAGGCACTTTGAAGGAGGGGCGCAGGCGCATGGAGTCGAAGAGTTCTTCGCGCGAAGAAATGACCCAGGCTTCGCCACCTTGAAATTCGCGTTTGAGCTTTTCGCCCAGCGTGCGGTAGATGTCGGAGAGATCTTCGGGACGAAGACGCTCACCGTAAGGCGGGTTGGTGATGAGGAGCGCGGGCGATTCGGGTTGGGTGAAGTTGCGAATCTCGCGTTGTTCGACCGTGATGAGATCAGCCACACCGGCGGCTTTGGCATTGGCCTGTGCGGCTTCGACAGCGCGGAGATTGATGTCGAAGCCGATGATGCGGTGCTCGAAAGTGCGCTCGTTGCTGTCGTCGTCGAAGATCGAACTGAGCAATTCGGGATTAAAATCTTTCCAATTCTCAAATCCAAACTTGCGGCGGAATACACCGGGGTAGATGTTGCGCGCCATGAGGGCGGCTTCCACCAAAATGGTGCCCGATCCGCAGAAGGGGTCGATGAGGTCGCAGTCGAATTGCCAACCGCTCATCTTGATCAAGGCGGCGGCGAGCACTTCATTGATCGGAGCATCGACCGTGGCGGTACGGTAGCCGCGCAAGTGGAGGCTTTCTCCGCTCGAGTCGAGGGAGAGGGTGCAACTCTCCTCCGCTATATGTATATTGAGTCGCAGGTCAGGATTGGACACACTGATATTGGGGCGCTTTCCTTCGCGCTCCATAAAATAGTCGACAATGGCGTCTTTCACCTTGTAAGCGACGAATTTCGAGTTGCGAAATTCGGTGCTGTAGACGGTGGTGTCGACGACAAAGGACGTATCAAGGTCTAAAAATTCGTTCCACTCGATCTCTTTCACCGCTTTGTACACGTCGTCTGCGTTGCGAGCCCGAAAATGGGAAATAGGTTTGAGAACACGTACGGCGGTGCGGAGGCAGAAATTGGCGCGGTACATCATTTCTTGGTCGCCGCTGAAGGACACCATGCGACGGCCGATTTGTACGTCGTTGGCGCCAAGCTCGATGAGCTCCTGTGCCAAGACTTCTTCCAGACCTTGGAAGGTCTTGGCTATGAGTTCGAAGGATTGTTGCATTAAAATAAGTCGAGATGGAAAGTAAATTGGGGCAAAGTTACTATTCGTCGGTCGAATGTCCAAGATTTGCGGTTGTTTTTTGGCGGGCAATCGACGCGCGAATTTATTTTGCCGTTTGGAGCTGTCCGTTTACGAGGTGTAGCACGTAGGTGCGTCCTTTTTGTGTGGGAAACTCCATGGTTTGTTGCCCATAGCGCACGGTGCAGTCTTCGCCGGCCTGCGAGGTGATGCGCGCTTCGTGGAGTTGTCCGTTGCGCCAGTCGAGATCGACCACAAAGGCACCGCGGGCGCGCAGTCCTTTCACGTTGCCGTTGCGCCACGCGTCGGGCAGCGAAGGCAGGAGGTGCAAACCGCCGATGTGACTTTGGAGGAGCATTTCGGCCACGCCCGCCGTACCGCCGAAGTTTCCATCGATTTGGAACGGCGGGTGCATATCCCAGAGGTTGTCAGCCGTACCGTTTTTGAGCAAATTAGCAAAGAGCTTGTAGCTGCGGTTGCCGTCGTGCAAGCGTGCCCACTGGTTGAGTTTCCAACCCATCGACCAGCCGGTGGCGCCGTCGCCGCGGTGGTCGAGCACCACGCGCGCCGCTTCAGCCAGCGCAGGGGTGGTGATAGGCGAAATCGTCGTACCGGGGTGCAGTCCGAAGAGGTGGTTTACATGGCGGTGGTGGTCGTTCGGGTCGTCGATGTCTTTGCTCCATTCTTGCACCTGCCCGTAGCGACCGATCTTATACGGAGCCAAATTGGCGAGCGTATTGTTCCATGTTGCCACCTCGCTGTTGTCCACGCCGAGAATCATCGCCGCGCGCACCGCTTCTTGCAGGTTTTCGCGAATCACGGCGTGCGTGAACGTCGTTCCCTCGTCCACCGGCCCGTGTTCGGGCGAGGTCGAAGGAGCGGCCGTCAGCGTACCGTTCGGCTTTTGCCAAAGATAGTCTTCCGAGAATTGCGCGCACTCCTTCAGCACCGGATAGGCCACCTTGGCGAGGAACTGCTTGTCGCGCGTGAACTCGTAGTACTCCCACAGGTGCGTCGCCAACCAGTGTGCCGCCACCGGGTTGTAGTTCCACGACATGTCTTGGCTCACGAAGGGCGAGGTGAAGCCGAAGGGATTGCCGCTGATACCGGCCATCCATCCGCGGGCGTTGAAATACTTGCGCGCCGTCACCGCCCCGGGTTTGCGCATGGAGAGAATGAACTCCGTGAGCGGTTCGGCACACTCGGCCAGTCCCGTCGTCAGCGCCGGCCAGTAGTTCATCTGCAGGTTGATGTTATTGTGGTAGTCCACGCGCCACGGGCCGTCGACGTTGTTGTGCCACACCCCTTGCAGGTTTGCGGGGAGGTTACCCGGTCGCGACGAGGCGATGAGCAGATAGCGGCCGAATTGGAAATAGAGCGCCTCGAGATCATAATCCGGTGCGCCGTTGCGGTAGGCCGCGAGTCGGCGATCCGTGGGGAGGTTGCGCAGCGAGTCGGGCGTGTCGCCGAGTTGCAAACTCACGCGGTTGTAGAGCGTGGCGTAGTCCTTGTAGTGACGCGCAAAGAGGGAGGAGAAGTTGCGTCGCGCCGCCGCTTTCATCCATTTCGCCGTGGTGCGTTCGGGATCCACCCCCACATAGGCTTTGGGGTCGTCGAAGCGCGGATCGAGGTTCATGCGGTAGTCTGTGTCGGCGGTGAGCAAGAAGGTCACCTCGTCTGCCCCCTTCACGGTGAAGCGGCCGTCGGTGTTCGTCACCGTGCCGCCTTTCGCCACCGCGCGCAGGCGCACCACATAGCGCATGCCGTTGTTGTCCAACTGTGCGCGATAGACCAACCCATCTTTGCCCTCCGGCATGATCTTGCCCTCGGCACAAGGATTCGGCGCATAGGAAAGGGTGAGGTTTTGCTGTCCGCGACGGTCGGCGGTGAAGCGCACCACCAGCACATTGTCGGGGTAGGAGATGAACGCGCGACGGGCGTAGCGCGTGCCGTCGGCCGCAGTGAAGTTCACCGTGGAAAAGGCCGAATCGACCGAGAGCGTGCGCTCGTAGTCGCGGATCTTCGCCTCGTCGAGCCCCGTGGCGATGTGGAGTTCGCCCATCGTGGTGAACGAGCCGAAGCGGAAATCCTTCTCCCCTTGGGTTTCGTAGGACGCCTTGCCGTTGAAGTTTTCGCGGGTGAGTCGCGCCGCCTCCTGGCCGTTGCCCTCGGTGAAGGCACGGCGAATGGCTTTGAGCACCGGCGCGCTGTCTTTGTTTACATCCCAGTAGTAAGCCGGTCCGCTCTTCACGCCGGGGCCGCCTCGCCACAGGCTTTTCTCGTTGAGCGTGAGGCGTTCGGTCGCCACCGATCCCATGAGGTTCGCCCCCAAGTGGCCATTGCCCAATGGGAGCGAACGGCGTTCCCATTCGGGGTCGGGGTTCACCGCGGCATCGCCGGCGCTGACGGGTTTGCGCTGGCTGTCAAAGCGTTCGGGGTGACCGCCCCACCAACTTTCGGCGCCTTTGAAGGAAGTCGGTTGGTCAAGTCGAATGACGTGGCCGGCCGTGGATTGTGCGGCGGCCGTGCCGGCGCTCACGAGCAGGGCAAGCGGCAGCGCATGGCGAAGGAAGTGCATGGGAGGAGTGGAGGTTAGGGAGTTAGGCTTGGTTTTGACGTTCGAAAGCCGCGCGAATCGCGTCGGCCGTGGCTTGCATCTCTTCGGCGGGGAGTTGCAGTTTGGGTTTGCGGAAGTCCATATCGCCCTCGTTGTTGAGGGGGATGAGGTGCAAGTGGGCGTGCGGCACTTCAAGGCCGATGGCCGCCATGCCGACTTTGCGACAAGGCAGCGCTTCGCCGATGGCCTGCGCCACGCGCTTGGCGAAACGGTGGTAGGCGGCGAGCGTTTCGTCGTCGAGGTCGAAGACATAGTCCACCTCGCGGCGCGGAATCACCAGGGTGTGGCCTTTTGCCACGGGATTGATGTCGAGAAACGCGTAGAAGTCTTCGTTTTCCGCGCATTTATAGGAAGGGATTTCGCCGGCGGCGATTTTACTGAAAATAGTCATGGTGTACCGGTATTTGTTGTGGAGAGTAGGCGCCGAAAGCGAGGGCGCACTGCGTTTTCGCAAATATACTAAAAAGCAGCGAAATGTCGGCGGCTTGTCACGCAAAAAAACACCCTTCCCCACATTCCCGGCGAGTGGAAAACGAGCGGGCGCCCCAAGGGCGAAAAGGCCGACAACCTTTCACCGCATTTCTGCGGCGAGCACGACGCGTGCAGTCTACACTCCGGTGAAAGCTGGGGAGAGGAAAGAGAAAGTGGGGCATTTTCGTCGAGAAGTGGAGCGTTTTTCTTTTCTTCTTCCCACTTTCGCCGGTCGGTTGCGCGTTTCATCCCATTTCGCGCCCGTGTGTGTGCACTCAGCGAGTTTTCTGATTTTTACCTTCACCGCGGCACTTTCTTCTTTCAATTTGTTGATTTTCAGTGTGTTGTGGGTGAAGGCTTTACCTTCCGTTGTTTTTATTCTATCGCCTTGTGAGTCAAAGCGTTAGGGGTGAAGGAACGATTTGCGATTAGCGTTCACCGAAACATCGCCGTCCGAAAGAGCAATGAGGAAAATATCGCCGCGAATTTTCGGTCCGAGATGAGAGTGAAGGAAAGGTGAAGGAAAAAAGGGGTGAATCCTTCACCTGTAATCTGGTGATATGTAGTGAGTTGGGTGCGATTGGTGAAGAGGTGAAGGAAAAAATCAAAAATCACTGGACGCGCGCCCGCGCGAGACTTGGCTGTAGGTACATAGAAATGGGGGCATGAGAAAACAGGAGTGGTGATTTAGGTGTTTTGTGGACAAATGAAAGTAAAGTAGGGTTTATGTGCATTCTTGTTTACGGGTTGCGTGTTTGTGTTTTTCATTTGTCTTGTAATGTGTGCGAGGCGAGAAGTGAACTGTTCATTCTGTGTAGTTGTCTGTGGATGAATACCACAAAAAAGTAAATAATCGTGCCGTCGAGTGCTTTTTTTGTGCCTTTCGTTTGGTCGCTCACGGGCTTTCCTCTACATTTGCCTTATGAACCCTGCCGCTTCACGGCGGCACACAAAGCAACGATTATGAAACGAATCTACTCTCTCCTTTGGGCGCTGCCCGTCCTGCTCGTGAGTGCCTTGTTCCTCACGTCCTGCGTGTACGATCCGTATTACGACGAAGGTCGTGCCATCGACAACTATTATAACAACTCCAACTATAACGGCTATGGCGACCGCGGTCGTGCCCGAATCGTCAGCGGCGAGTGGCAAGGTGATTTCGGCATGTTCTATGCCGTGGTCAACCCCATCACGGGACAAAGCGTGCAGTTCGATTCGCGCAACTCCTATGTGCTTTTCCAACCGAATTACTATGGAGCCAGCGCGGGTTGGGGTAAGCAGATCGACTTCTACGAGAACGGCCCCCTCTCGCGCCGTTACCACCGTTTCTATTGGGAAGTACGCAACGGCGTGCTGTATCTCAGCTATCCGTCGGATCATAAGCTCGATGTGGCCATCTACGACTACTATTTGAGCAACAGTCTCTTCACGGGACGTGCCGGAGATTCGAACTTCCGTTTCAGCCTGCGCAATCTGAGTTTCACGGGTTGGAACACCTATTCCGGCGACTACTACGATTACGACAATGTCGCTTGGAGCTGGAGTGCCTACCGCGGCACCTCGGCCGATGACACCTCCACGGTGCAAACTCCGCTTGTCGTGACCTCCGGTCGTCGCGCTCAACCCTAAATTGTTGATATTCTTTCATCATAACGCCCACTCCCGTCGTGTTCCTACACGGCGGGAGTGTTGTATTGGGGCAGTACACGACGCGAGTTGCTCCTGCACTTCGGATCTGAACGTGCAAGCCATCTTCGATGTTTTCTCCGGTAAAAAGATGGCGAGCATACAAAAGAAAATCAACAGTAGTCCCGAACAAAAACTAAAGTTTGAAACACCCCAAGCAGAGTTCTACAAAAGGATTGTCTATTTTTGCACTTGCCGTTTGACTCTACACTCTACTATTAAACATTGTACGAATGGCAGAAGAGACATTTACAGGGTCTGATTTGTCACGTAAACAAGGATTACAAGATGTCGCAAAAGCATTGGACGTTCACTCATATTATCCGTTACTTTGAGGAATATGAACGAAATCCTTTACTCATAGAAAGGATGAAGTGGAAATTTATTCTCGAAGGAGAATACATAGTTGAGTTCGTGAAGCTATGTAAACATCTCGTCCTGGAACGAACGATAGACCCCAAGAAACATCAAGCCGCAGCGATTTGTTTGAGGTATTCTTTGCAATTGCTAATAAAAAAAAGGAGAGCTATAAGACGGCTTGGCATAGAAAAAAAATACGTATCTGCAATCTTAAGACAGTATGGCATACATTACAGAGAGTATGGGGACAATGAGCATCGAGTCTTTTTTCTGGATAGAGGTATAAATCTATATTTCAGCAAGCACGATCAATCCTCTATTTATATCATACAAAGGATTGAATTTTCCAATGAAGAGTATAGGTCTTTTATCCTCAAGGTTCTTCCGGTAAAAAAAAGCGAATGGTAGCTACTCCCGAGAATACCTCGTTGTATCAAGTGCAGCAGCTGATAAAAAAGGCCGGCGCAATCATTGTTACAGAACCGGTATTCCGGTAAGGTACGACTGGTCAGGACATTGATAACAAAGAGACTTACCTGTGGTTTTAGGGATGAAAGATACTTTGGGCTACGGTTATTATGCCCTGAACGATTGCCGCATCATTCCCATGTCAGATGCCCCCATAGAAGAGTCTATTTTTGCACTTCCCTATTGACTCTATACTCCCCACGTGTGCACATCGTGTGCCTACTTTTGCGTGGAGTAGGGTAGTGCGAGCAGATATTTTCGGCTAACTTTGCAACACCAAGTCCCGATGCGGCCGCGGTGCGTGTGCGTGCCGGTGGTCGTGGACGTTTATCCTCAACAACTGATTGCGAAAAAAGACTCCCGTATGTCCATCTTTCATCTCAACTCCTTGTCCGATCCCGGCGTAGAGGTTTATAGTGCCTTGACCGAAGCGCAGTTGCGCAGCAAAGTCGATCCCTCTCGGGGCGTGTTCATCGCCGAAAGTCCGAAGGTGATCCACGTGGCGCTCGATGCGGGTTACGAACCCCTCTCGCTGCTCTGCGAGGAGCGGCATCTCACGGGCGATGCGGCCGATGTGCTCAGCCGTTGCGGTGATATTCCCGTCTATACCGGGCCGCGCGAACTCTTGGCGCAGCTCACGGGCTACACCCTCACCCGCGGTGTGCTTTGTGCCATGCGCCGCCGTCCCGAAACGTCGGTGGCGGAAGTGGTGCGCGATGCGGCGCGCGTGTGTGTGATCGACGGGGTGACCGACGCCACCAACATCGGCGCGATATTCCGCTCGGCTGCCGCCTTAGGCATCGATGCCGTGGTGCTGTCGCGCACGGCCTGCGACCCGCTCAATCGCCGTGCGGTGCGCGTGTCGATGGGCAGCGTGTTTCTCGTGCCTTGGGCTTGGTCGTCCGATCCGGTGGCGGAGTTGCAGGCACTGGGCTTCCGCACGGCGGCCATGGCGCTGACCGATCGGTCGATTTCACTCGACGATCCGGCCTTGAAGGCCGAACCGCGCTTGGCGCTCGTGATGGGTACGGAGGGCGACGGTCTGGCCGACACGGTGATAGCGAGTACCGACTACACGGTGCGCATCCCCATGTATCACAATGTGGACTCGCTCAATGTGGCTGCGGCTTCGGCAGTGGCTTTTTGGGAGTTGCGGAAGAAGTGAAGCGTGCGTTGAGAGCGCATCGGGACTTGTCCGTGGAATCCCCCTGCAGTTTACCCCAATACAAAAGACAATGATGGAACAAACGATAGAAACTCCGCTCACAGATCGACAAATTTTTGTGCGCTGTCGCGAGCAGCTGCATCGTTTCTGTCCCGATTTGTCGCCCGGTCTCCTCGATGCGCTGTCCTTGGGATGGCGCATTGTTCGTTTCAAGAAGCGCGAACTGCTGTTGAAGGCCGGTGTGGTGCCCGACGAGGCGCATTTGGTCATCGAAGGACTGGTGCGGGCTTACTATCCCACGGCGATCGAAGACATCACTGTCAATTTTGTGGCAGAAGGCGAGTTTGCCACCCACTACACCTCGTTGGAGTCTCCGCGGCCTTCGCATTTCAGTTTCGAGGCGTTGGAAGATACCACCGTGGTGGCCTTCAGTTACGAGTATCTCGACAAACTGCGCACGGTTCATGCGGAGCTCGAACGCTTGGTGCGCTATTTGATCGAGCACGAATACGCTCGCTTGTTGGCGCACACCGAATCTTTGCTCATTCGCAACGGCGAAGAGCGCTATCGCCTGTTTTTGAAAAACTTCGGGGCGCTGATGCCGCGAATTTCGGTGGCCGATTTGTCGAGCTATTTAGGGCTGAGTCGGCAAAACGTGACCCTCATTCGCAAGCGGCTTTTGCAGGGTTGACAAAAACTTGTCGTGTGGGAGTGAATGAAAAGTGCGTCCTTTGCACCGTAATCAAAAACAAAGCACTCACGATGAAAGAACATTACATTGATACGCCCACACAGTTTGTAGAAGTCGACGGAGCCGCAGTGGCTTATCGCAGTATCGGCACGGCTGAGGGCACGCCCATCGTTTACCTCAACCACCTTGCGGCGAACTTAGATAATTGCGATCCGCAGTTGATGGATGCGCTGGCCGAAGATTTCAAGGTGATTAGTTTTGACTATCCCGGCATCGGTCTATCGACCGGAAAGTGTGCAACCTCTGTCGAGGAAATGGCGCGCGAAACGATGGCGTTCATTCGCGCCTTGGGCTACACGAAAGTGCATTTGCTCGGGCTTTCTTTGGGCGGTTTTGTGGCGCAGTCGCTCTTGGTGCAGGCGCCGGAATTGGTGGATCGCGTCATCTTGGCCGGCACGGGGCCTGCGGGAGATAATGGCATTGCACGCGTGCCGCGCATCACCTACTACGACATGTTGCGCGGTCTGTGCACAGGTCGCGATCCGCGCTATTATTTATTCTTCCCCTCGACTTCCGAAGCGCGCCACCGCGCCAAAGCCTTCATTTTGCGCACGGCGCTGCGCCGCGATCGCGACAAGTCGACAACCCTCTCGGCCTTGAGACGGCAGTTGAAAGCCGTGGTGGCTTGGGCGAAGTCTGCACCCCAAGATTTATCGGGATTGCAGCACCGCATTTGGGTGGTGAACGGCGACAACGACCGCATGGTGCCGACGGCGGGTAGCTACGACATGGTGCGCCGCCTGCCGAATGCCACGCTGACCATCATCGAAGGAGCCGGACACGGTGCGATTTTCCAAGAACCCGAACTTTTTTGCATACAAGCCACAGCCTTCTATAAGGCGAGCGAAAAGAACGTAAACACAAACGAAACGAAATAATCAGATGAAAGCTTTTCAACTACAACAATACGACAAAAAGAATCTGGCCTTGAATTGCGTGGATCTGCCGCGCCCACAGGTGGCGCCGAACGAGGTGCTGATCGAGGTGAAGGCCGCCGGCGTGAATCCTCTGGACAATATGATCACGCGCGGTGATGTGAAAATGATCACGCCTTATGAACTGCCGCAGACGATGGGCAACGAGTGTGCCGGCGTGATCGCGGAAGTGGGCAGCGAAGTGAGCGATTTTGCGGTGGGCGATGCGGTATTTTCGCGCCTTCCGATCTCGCGCCCCGGAGCTTTCGCCGAATACGTGACCGTCCCGGCTCACGCGGTGGCACGTATGCCCGAAGGATTGAGTTTTGAAGAGGCGGCCAGCATTCCGCTCACGGCATTGACGGCCTACCAAGCCTTGGACTTGTTGGAGGCGAAGCCCGGTTCGAGTATTTTCATCTCGGGTGGTTCCGGTGGACTCGGTGCGATGGCAATTCCTCTTGCCAAGGCACGCGGACTAAAGGTGTACACGAACGGCAACAGCGCGAGCCGCGAGCGCGTCATGGCCTTGGGGGCAGATCGCTATCTCGACTATCGCGAGGAAGACTATTTGGAGGTGCTGGAGCCGGTGGATTACGTCTTGGACAGCTTGGGTGGTAAGGAACTGGATCGACAAATGAAGTTGCTACGTCGCGGCGGTAAAATTGTTTCACTCAAGGGAATGCCGAATGCTCGTTTTGCGCAGCGATTTGGTTTGCCCACTTGGAAGCGTTGGCTTTTTGCCTTGGCGGCATTCGGCGTAGAAAGAAAGGCGAAGCAGCAGGGTGTCACCTATGAATTCCTGTTTGTGCAAAGCAACGGTCGTCAGTTGGCTGAAGTCGCTCGTCTGATTGCCGAAAAAGGTATCCAACCTTCGGTGGGACAGGTGTTCCCCTTCGCCGAAACGAACGAAGCTTTGCAAAAAGTGGCCAGTGGTGGCGCTGCCGGTAAGGTGGTGTTGAGCTTTACTTGACGAAAAAAACAATATTGTAATGGAAAGACGACAGCCGATCACGCAATGCGATCGGCTGTTGTTGTATGCGGCCGTGTTGCCGTTTCCCGAAACTTCTAAAAGTGGGTTGTCCGCGATGGGAAGTTTTCGTTGTGCTTGAGTTGAAGAGGCATTCTCGGCGCATGAAGAAGTGGCTCAAGATGTAATAACACATCCCCCTACGCATCGTCCTTGAAGAAGGTGGCAGGTTTTGTCTTCGTTATGGAGGATGGGCGGCAGGTAGGGGATTACATCGTGGTCGTGATGGTGGTTTTTCCACCTTCTTGATCAGTATCCCCCGTCATTTTAACTTTCGAGGTGCCCGGGATCGGTACGCCGGTAGAGCGATCGAATTGCCTCTTGCCTTCCACCTGAAGAACCCATTTCTTGTTTTCTTTAATGGTGGATTGTACCGTACCGGTGAAACTCACCGTCATGGAAGTATCGTCCAGCTGTTCGAGTTTATATTTTATATTGGCTCTGGCTCGGTTTGTTTGCATTTTGTTCTCCCAGGTGTCTCCTACTGTGATGGCGTGTTTAGGGAAGAACTTCATGCGGTAGACCATCTCTATGCCGAGATTGTCTTGCGTCAATATTTTTGCTTTTTCTGCGCTAATGCCTTCGTAGTGCGGCTCTGCCACGACGTTGCCTTGCTCGTCGACCTTGGTGAAGATGTGCGTGCCGATGATTTTCGCCTTGGTCGATTGGACTTTTTCTTGGATGGCTGCGTTCGCTTTGGGATCGCTTACAGTCGTCGACAAGTCTTCAATCTGTGACATGAAGGTAAAAATGCCGTTCTCCTTTGAAATGGGGGTCTCCTTTGTTTTCACCTTGTTGGTGAAAGTGATGGGTTGCCAAAAGAAGCTCGTTTCAGTAACTGAAGTTGTCGTGTAGACCATCGATTGACCAATTTTCGGTGAGAAGCGGTAGGTCACTTTGTCTTGAGTGCACCCGAGGAGTGCCCAACAGCTGATGAAGAAGTAGATGATGAATTGTTTCATAAGGGAGTTTTTCGTGAGGCAATTTGTATTTGTGGCTAAAGCTCAAGATGATTTTTGTTCGCAAAGATAATGTTTTGCGGAAAAACAATCTCTGCTCTTGTTTTTTGCAAATGAAAAATCCCGCTCAGGACTTTTGGTGCTGAGCGGGATGAATGTTCTATATAAAGATGCAACTCGAATTGAGAGGAAACGAACGAGGGAGTTGCACCACTTGTTTTGCTTAGACTGAGATGTCGAGGATCTCGAGCTGGATGACGCCGCGGGGCGTTTGTGCGTCGACCACGTCGCCGACCTTGTGGCCGAGGAGAGCTTGAGCGATGGGCGTGGTGCTCGAAATTTTACCGGCGCGGAGATCCGCTTCGCTTTCCGAAACGATGGTGTACTTCATCTTGGCGCCGACCTTCACGTTCTTCATCTCGACGGTGGAGAGAATCTGCACGATGTCGGTGCGGAGTTTCGACGTGTCGATGATCTTGGCTGCCGCGATGGTAGCTTTGAGCTCGTTGATTTTGTTTTCGAGAATGGCCTGTGCTTCTTTGGCGGCGTCGTATTCCGCGTTCTCGGAGAGGTCGCCTTTGTCGCGAGCTTCAGCAATGGCAGCCGAGGCAGCCGGGCGGTCGATTTGCTCCATACGGCGGAGCTGGGTCACGAGGTTATCGTAACCCTCTTGGGTCATGTATGCCATGGTGTTGATTTTCTTTTTTAGGAGTTGGGTGAAGTAGGGGGCAGCGGCATCAGTTGTCGCCGCCTTCGTGCTGCGTTGTGCCGTTGCCTTCGTTGTTGCGTCCGGGTTTGCGGCGACGTGCTCCGCCGCGGCGGCGACGGTTGTTGCGGCGTGCTGCAGGTTGCTCGGCGGGCGACTCAGCGTCGAGTGCTTCGTCGGCGTTCTCCGGTGCTTCGGCAAGTTCGCTGTGCGCACGTTCCACGGCGCGGCGGTGGGCTTCTTCGCGTTGTTTGCGTTCTGCCTTTTCGGCACGTCGGCTTTGTTCGGCCGGGGGCAGCGTGGTGTTGGTGTAACCGGCCGCATTTTGCGCCTTGTTCTGACGGCGTGTACGCTTCTTCTGTTGCTCTGTGCGCGGTGCGGGTGTTTCCGTAAGCTCGATTTCGATCAGCTCGCTTTCGGTGGGTGCGACTTCGGCATCGAGGGGTGATGCTTCGAACGGCTCAACCTCAGGTGCGGTCACGCTGGATACCTCTTCTGCGCGTGTTTCGCTGTGGGGAGCGGTCACGGGCACTTCGGGAGTGCGCGGTTCGGACTGCGCCGTGTTGGCGGTCGTGTGTTGCTCTTCCACTTCGCGTGTCGAGGTTTGTACGGACGCTTCTTGTGTTGCGCTCACGGCTTCGGCCGGAAGTTCCATAGGAGCGAAAACGGCTGTCTGTTCTGCGGGAGCAGACTTTTCGACTGCTGCCGGCGTTTCCGTACCTTGCGCTTCAATCCGGTCAGATTGGGGCAGGATGTTGGGCGTGTCGGGCAGCGATTGGTCGGTGGTGCGAGTCAAGGCAACCTGCGGTTGAGGCGCTGTCGTGGCAGCTTCTTCTGTGGCGGGGACCGTAACCTGCGGAGCGGGAGCTACCGCTGCGGTGGTTTCGGCAACGGCATCCACAACTTGCGGCGTCTCAACGGCGGGTGCCTCTTGCACCACGGGAGCCGGTTCGTGCTGCGGCGCAGGAACTTCCACTTTCGGTTGTTCTACGCGCTCAGGAGCCGGCGCGGGTTGCACCTCGGCTTCCTTCGGTTGCGCGGACTCGTTGCGCTTTTCCGTGGACTGATGGTCAGCCACCGGTGCCTTCTTGGCGTGATCGTCGTTGTTGCGTTCGGCGGATTGGCGACGTTCCTCACGACCTTCACGTCCCTCGCGTTCTTTGCGCGCTTCAGCGTTTTTATTTCTGCGCTCTTTGCGCTCCGTGTTGCGCTCAGTTTGATGCTTGGGCGTTTCTTCGCTTTGTTCGTTGCGCGCCTCGTTGCGTTCATTGCGCTGTTCGCCGCGGTTTTTGCCGTTGCGGCGTTCGGCATTCTTTTCTTCGCGGTTGTCCTTTTGACGTTCGTTGCGCTTTTCGTTGCGCTCGCCGCGATGGTCTTTGCGGTTGCGTTCGCCGCGGCCTTGTTCCTTGCGACTGCTGTTGCCTTCGCTTTGTTCTTGGGCGATTTCCGCTTCGATTTCGTCAATCTTGGGGAGCACGAAAAACTCTTCGGCACCCATCGCCGTGCGCTTTTCCTTCGCGCGGAAGACGCCATCGAGGAATTGGGGTTCGCGGCGGAGTTTGGTCAACGCGTCTTTGGCCGCTGCCTGATGACTCTCTTTCTTGGAATAGCCTTTGCCCTCGCCGGCATAGAGTCCTTCGATGACGACGGTGGTGAGGAAAGAGGGGCCGTTGGCTTTGTCGTGGTCGGCGGCGGTGTCTTTGAATTCAAGACGGATGCGGTTTTTCTGGCTCCACTCGAGGAGCTTGCTCTTGAAGTTCACTTCTTTGCTCGCCACAGATTCGAGATCGAGGACGGCGCCGATGATGCGTTTTTCGACGAAGCGGAAGGCGTAGTGAAAACCTCGGTCGAGGTAGATGGCGCCCATGAGTGCTTCGAAGGAGTTGCCGCCGAGGTAGGAGTTGTGGGTACGGCTGTGGGTTTGGCTCTGAATGAGGCGATCGATGTGCAGCTCCTTGGCGAGACGGCCGAGTGATTCGCGCGATACGATCTTAGAGCGAGTATTGGTGAGGAAACCTTCGCGCTTGTTGGGGAAGTGTCGGTAGACGATGTGGCTGACGACGGTTTCGAGAACGGCATCGCCGAGAAATTCGAGGCGCTCGTTGTTGAGCGGTTTGTTGCCGAGTTTCTTGGAACGATACTCTTGCGACTTATGGGCGAAGGCCGTGCGATAGAGATCGATGTTGTGCGGGCAGAAGCCCATGATGTCGTAGAGGGCAGAACGAAACTCTCGGTCTTTGGAGAAAAAGAGTTTGGCTCGGTCGAATAGATTTTTCATAATGGGAGGGGAGGACGGGCGAACTCATCGCGACGAGGGCGCGAAAAAATAGTTTTGTACGCTTGGTCATTACGGGTGTAACAACCAAGCGTACAATCGCTATGTTTCGTGTGTTCCCTCGTGGGGATGTGTTGCATTCAGTCTTCTCAGGCTTGATACTTCTTGACGATGCAGCAGGCATTGTGTCCGCCGAATCCGAAAGTGTTGGAGAGCGCTGCACGTACGGTGCGTTGCTGAGCCTTGTTGAAGGTGAAGTTCATGTTGTAGTCGATGTTTTCGTCGCGGTCGTCCTCATCGTGGTTGATGGTAGGCGGCACGATGTCGTTCTTCACCGAAAGGCAGCAAACGATGGCTTCAACCGCACCGGCGGCTCCGAGGAGATGGCCGGTCATCGACTTGGTGGAAGAGATGTTGAGTTTGTAGGCGTGATCACCGAAGAGTTGCGTGATGGCTTTTGCCTCCGAAACGTCACCGACGGGTGTAGACGTGCCGTGCACGTTGATGTAGTCGATGTCTTCGGGTTGGAGACCGGCGTCTTCGAGTGCGCGCTGCATCACGAGTTTCGCACCGAGACCTTCGGGGTGCGAAGCCGTGAGGTGGTGCGCATCGGCGCTCATACCGGCACCGGCGATTTCGCAATAGATCTTCGCGCCGCGAGCCTTGGCGTGTTCGAGTTCTTCGAGCACGAGGATACCGGCACCTTCACCCATCACGAAACCGTCGCGGCTCTTGCTGAAGGGACGGCTGGCGCGTTGGGGATCGTCGTTGCGAGTGGAGAGGGCGTGCATGGCATTGAAGCCACCGAGTCCGCCGGGAGAAATGGCAGCTTCGGCACCACCGGTGATGATGGCGTTGGCCTTGCCGAGACGAATGAGGTTGAAAGCGTCGGCGATGGCGTTCGTAGACGAAGCGCAGGCCGAAGTGGTGGTATAGTTGGGACCATGGAATCCGTACATGATCGAAATCTGTCCGGAAGCGATGTCGGCGATCATCTTGGGGATGAAGAAGGGGCTGAATCGCGGACCTTTCTCTTCTTGAGTCAGGGCGTATTCGCTGATTTGTTCTTCGAAGGTATGGATACCGCCGATGCCCACTCCGAGTACCACGCCGATGTTGTCTTTGTCGACCGTTTCGAGGTCCAGACCGCTGTCTTGTACAGCTTGCATTGCCGCCACGACTGCATATTGTTCATAGAGATCCATTTTGCGAATCTCTTTGCGGTCAATGAAATCTGCTGCCTTGAAGTCTTTCACTTCGCAGGCAAAGTGCGTTTTGAACCGTGAAGCGTCGAAGCTTTGGATAGGTGCTGCGCCGCTAACGCCGTTAATGAGGCTGTTCCACGTGGCTTCGAGGGTGTTGCCGACGGGGGTGATGGCACCGAGACCGGTGACGACTACTCTTTTGAGTTCCATAGGGTGTGGGGATTAGTGGGAGATGCGTGAGATGCTACGCTGAAATGTGCTAATGCACAAGGTGCCGCCGAGGGGGTACCGTAGCGCATTAGCACATTTGCGGAGAGATGACACTCGGGCCACCTCTTAGAGCGCAGGCAAGATTACTCGGCGTGTGCTTCGATGTAAGCAATAGCGTCGCCTACGGTAGAGAGCTTCTCAGATTCCTCTTCGGGGATCGTGATGCCGAATTCCTTTTCGAGATCCATCATGAGCTCTACAGTTTCGAGCGAGTCTGCACCGAGATCGTTGGTGAAGCTGGCTTCTTCGCGCACGTCGGCTGCGTCAACGCTGAGCTTCTCTACGATGATAGCCTTTACTTTTTCTGCAATTTCAGACATTGTTGTTGTTATTTTGATGATTAGAAATTAGTCATTTCTGAGGTTACGGCTGCAAAAGTAGTGGTATTTCTTCAAACCGGCAAAGGTTTCGCCTATAAAAAGCGCCATTTTTGCGCATTTGCGTGCGTTTTGTGCATATTTCTGAGTGCGAAATGCCCTTTTTCGAGTCTTTTCGGTTCATCCTCCCCATGGCGCGAAGCGGCAATCTAACCTTAGGTAAAGTTATTGCCGTACGCTAAACTTTGAAAGTACGAAGGGGGAGGAGAAACCGGTGGACTTTCTCGCCAAAGTTGCGCGCTTTCGGTGAAAAGGAGTCCGTTTTCAGACAGCCGTCGTCTGCGCCGCCGCAACCGCTCGGCCGCCTTCTCGCGCGCGCGTTACGCGCACTCAGCGAGTTTTCGTTTTTCTGCCTTCACCGCGTGCTTTTTCGCTTGCAATCGATTGATTGTAAATGGTTTATGCGTGAAGATATTATCGTGCAAACGTGTATTAAAATACTTTGTGGCTTAATGGTCAAATGTACTCCTGAAAGGGGGCATAATGCTCTCTTTTTC
>ERZ773027.517-NODE-517-length-24252-cov-12.452535_pt1 | contig 24252 bp, 23 predicted proteins | sample MGYA00511032_ERZ773027 | MGnify/ENA primary metagenome ERZ773027 (study PRJEB29015, sample SAMEA2738138) | human oral metagenome | biome: human oral; feature: human-associated habitat; material: saliva | place: China | collected 2190 ... | reverse complement strand
AAGAAAGTACGCAACCAAGACGATGACGATGATTGGGGTGGGCATTGTCAGTATTGATAGAAAAGCCGTGTAAGTCTGTATTGCTTCCTTACCCTAACAAGGATTTAAACCCGAATAAACGGCTAAATCCTCACGTTAAGGCAAAAGTTTTTAAGGCGGCAAAGAATGAGGCTTACACGCTTGCAGAAAGAGCCGGGCTAAAGGGGATTCAGCAAAGGAAGCTTAGATTGCTGTTTTCCCCGCCAGATAGGAGGAGGCGAGACTTAGACAATATGCACGCAAGTATGAAAGCAGCTTTAGATGGCATTGCGCTTGCGATTGGCTGTGATGACAGTGAGTTTTGCCCAATTATTATTGACCGTGCGCCGCCGGTAAAAGGCGGTTCGGTATTAGTGGAGTTTTACGAATGAGCAAAACAAAAGAGGAAAAGAAGCACCTTGAGCGCGTGGCCTCTATCGGTTGTATCGTCTGTCGCAATGAGGGGCGATACAACATACCGGCAGAGGTGCACCATATCCGAAATGGTGCAGGCATGGGACGGCGCAATAGCCATTTTGAGACGATACCGCTATGCCCTGCACATCATCGGACTGGTGGAGTAGGGATAGCCTTTCACGCCGCGCCGCGAACGTTTGAGAGCTTGTACGGCACAGAAAGAGAATTGTTGAAACAGGTTCAGGAGATTTTAAGCAGCTAAATGGAAAACGTATCTTACAAGCTGACGAAAGACAACAAGCGGCCACTGATGACGACCATCTACAACAATCTAGGCGCATGGTTAGAGGCCAACGCAGAGCTTGAAGTATGTATCAGGCCGTATAAATCGAAGAGGAGCATAGAGCAAAACAGGCGGTTATGGAAACTCTACGGTAAATTGGCAGATGAGGCGTGGGTAAACGGTAGGCGATACAGCGCGGAAACGTGGCACGAATACTGCAAAGGGATGTTTCTAGGCTATGAGTTAAAGGCCATGCCGGACGGAACAGAAGTCAAGACGCCGATAAGCACGACAACGCTAAACACGGCAGAAATGACAGACTACCAAAACCGCTTGCAGGCGTGGGCGGCGGGTAACTTTGGGTTAATTTGGGAATTTTAAAGGGCGGAAAATGTATCACACGGTAGAGCAGGTTTTAGCGGATGTTTATAAAATCAGGGGCGTGAGAATGGAGCCGATGAACAACACGGCTTCAGTCATGCGCTGGTGCGAATCTAAGGGCGTGATGGGCGGCGGTGGCGATTTAACGCAGGCCGAAACACACGCAAACGCCGCGATGATTATTAGCCGTATAGAGCGCGTATTGACCCGATATGAGCTTGCGGTAGTGGAGTGTAAGTACAGCGAGGATTGGAGCGGAATCGTTGATATTACCGCCTATATCGAGGCACAGAACAACGGCGTAAACCTGCTGATATGCGATGCGCTGGTGTCGAATATCTTGAGGGAAGTACCGAAGCAGGTTGATATTATGGACAAGTACGATATTAGTAAAATGACATTATGGCGACACTCGAAAAAAGTAAGTCAACAAATTGTCAAACTAGAAGAGTCCATTCAAATAAAACTCTATGACGAGTTTAAACACTGTGGCATAATTTAATAACACTCTTTATCACAAAAGGAAAACAACATGAAGAAACTATTACTGACTGCCATTGTCGCAGGATTGCTGACTGCCTGTGCGGCAGCTATTGAGCCAAGCCAACAACAATTAGCCGCGGCTACCTATCCTGCCCCAATGCCGCCAAGCCAGTTTGAAAAAGCAATCAAAGAATGGGCGGTTGATAATCTTGTTGACCCTGATTCGATGAATATTCGCAGCGTTGATACAACACCAGCGCGTAAAGGCTGGATCGCGGTTTGTACGAAAATTGACCCGTCTATGGGTAATTGCATGACGCGCATGTTTTACTTTGGTCATATCTTCAATGCGCGTATTAATGCAAAAAATCAGCACGGCGGATATACAGGGTTTAAAGACTACGCCTTTGTCGTGCGTGGCGACCAAATCAGTTACGGCGTTGAAACTGAAAAAATTTCTAATATGAAATTGTTCTAATCTGTTGACATGATGTTACCTTTTATGTACAATTATGCTATAGTTTGGAAATAGCTATATAAACCGCCTTTATAGGGCGGTTTTTTTGCATTTCAGGCAGCCTTAAATCGCGTAGATGCCGAGCCGCTTTGTGGTGGGTGTGCCGCAGTAAATCAGCCCCGTGCTTTCGAGCCGGGGCTTTTTTATTGGAGAATGTAAGTGAACAAAAGCCTGTATATCCCTTTTGAAGGGGCGAGACTGATTGCTGCCGAGTATGACGGCCAAGTGTATGTGGCTATGCGACCGATTGTGGAAGCCTTGCAAATGAGCTGGCCGACGCAACGAAACAAGCTACAAAAAAACGTTAAAAAATATGGCTGTATTCTTATGAATACTCCCACTTCCAGCGAGGCGCAGGAAATGCTTTATATCCCGCTGAAGAAGCTGAACGGCTGGCTGTTCAGTATCAATGCCGCAAAAGTCCGCGCCGATTTGCGGGAAACGGTGGAGCGGTATCAGGAAGAATGTTTTTTAGTATTGTACGATTATTGGAATCGTGGCGAAGCGGTGCGGGCGAAAGTGCAGGCAGAATTGGACGCATGGCGCAATCAGGAAATGGCGTCGTTTACGCGCGGCAGTCATGCAGGGCGTGATTTGAATCTGCGTAAGCAGGAAAAGCACTATATTGCCGCTAAAATCAGGCAGTGCGAAGTGAATCTGTTGCAGCCCGATTTGTTTCAGGCCGTCTGAATTTCAGGTTTTCTAGCCATGCCATAACAGGCAATAGGCAAAAGGGGCGGCGTAGCCGTTGAGGAAGATGCCGCGGACGCTTCCAAATCAAACTAGGGGTCGCGCCCTACATACGATAGTGAACCTTTAACAAAACGCGGGGCGAGTGAGACGCGGTTGCCCGACCTGATGGCCGCCTGCTATGACAGACTATAAAGCGGTTCTTGCACTTCGCCCTATGCCTTGCTGGTGTAGGGCGTTCCTTTTCCAATGTGTCGAGTGTGTTTTGCCGTCTAATTCTGAGAGGGGTCGGAGTTAGACGGTTTCTTTTTCCGAGGAGGTTTTATGAGCGACACAAAACGCAAAGCAGGCCGTCCAACAAAATACAGCGGCGAGTTGGTAGAAGATATATGCGAGAAAATCGCAAATGGCAGAAGCCTGCGCTCAATATGCGCTGAAGATGGTATGCCTACAACATCAACCGTGTGTAAATGGCTGATTGAGAATAAAGAGTTTTCGGAACAATACGCGCGAGCCAGAACTAGGCAGGCAGATTATTTTTTCGAAGAGATAGTTGAAATCGCCGATAGCGTCGAAGCAGAGAGCGCGGCGGTGATGAAAGCAAGGTTACAGGTTGACGCGCGTAAATGGGCGGCTTCCAAGATTGCACCGAAGAAATATGGCGACAAGCAAGAGATTGACGTTAAATCGAGCGATGGCAGCATGAGGCCGACGGTACGCTTAAATGCTGAAGAGTTTCGCAAGATTGCCGAAGACGTTTTGAACAAGGTTTAGCATAAAATGCTAATCATAAGAGGGGCTATATTGCCATTTTTAAGCAATTTTCCAAAGGAATTTAGAATAAAATGGCACTAGAGCAATTCAATGAGAAGCAAATATCCGTTATTCGTGATTTAAGTTCGGTTAGCCTGTATATGTTCACGCGCTGGATGTTTCGTGAACGCCGTGGCTATCAGTGGACGCAGGCAAGACACCATGCCCTAATCTGTAACGCGCTTGAACGTGTTTTCAACGGTGAGACAAAGCGCCTGATTATTAATATTCCGCCGCGATACTCTAAAACGGAAATTGCGGTTGTGAACTTCATTGCGTGGGCGATGGGGCGTGCGCCTGATAGCGAGTTTATTCATGCGAGCTATTCTGCTACGTTGGCCGTCAATAACTCAGTGCAAATCAGAAACCTGTTACAGCATGAAGAGTATCGGGCGATTTTCCCCGGCGTGGAGCTTGCAAGTGAGAGCAGCCATCATTGGAAAACGACCGCAGGCGGCGTAATGTACGCAACAGGTACAGGCGGCACGATTACAGGCTTCGGCGCGGGTAAGCACCGAGACGGTTTTGGAGGCGCCCTAATTTTGGACGACCTGCACAAGGCTGACGAAGCCCGAAGCGAGGTTAGGCGGCAGAACGTCATTGACTGGTTTCAGAACACGCTTGAATCTCGTAAAAACAGCATTGACACGCCAATTGTCGTGATTATGCAGAGGTTGCATGAAAAAGACATTGCGGGCTGGTTGCTTGATGGTGGCAATGGCGAAGAGTGGGAGCACCTTTGCTTGCCTGCTATCCAAGATGATGGTACGGCATTGTGGCCAGAAAAGCACGATATTGAGACGTTGCGCCGCATGGAGCAAGCCGCGCCGTATGTGTTTGCCGGGCAGTATTTGCAAAAACCTGCACCGCCTGATGGTGGCACGTTTAAGCCTGACAATCTGCAATTCGTTAAGGCATTACCTGCTGGGAATATCAGATGGGTTCGTGCGTGGGACTTGGCGTCCACTGCGAACGATGGCGACTATACAGCAGGCGGTCGGCTTGGCGTAACAGAAGATGGTCGGTACATCATCGCAAACATTGTGCGCGGCCAATATGGGGCGGATGAGCGAGACAGGATTTTGAAAAACACAGCGCAAAAAGACGGCGTGAAAACAAAAATATCTATCCCACAAGACCCTGGCCAAGCTGGCAAATCGCAAACTTTATATTTAACCCGTCAACTGGCGGGCTTTTCTGTATCTGCCAGTCCCGAATCGGGCGACAAGGTAACACGAGCCGAGCCGTTCGCCGCTCAAGTCAACATCGGTAATGTGATGGTGTTGGATGATGGCACATGGGACACAGACGCGCTGATTTCAGAAATGCGAATGTTTCCGAATGGTCAGCATGACGACCAAATCGACTGTTTAAGCCGCGCGTTTGGCGAGCTACTAGACACCCGAACGGGCATGATTGATTACCTGCGCTTGCAGGTTGAGGCAAACAAATGAGTAAAAAGACACCATTATCACAAGGATTTATTTCCCGTGTGGCCGCTGGTGTCCGTTACGCCTTTACCGGCAACGCGGACGGGTGGTTTGATGCGGGCGAGCCTTTAGCCCCTGTTGCACAGCAGGCAGAGGGTCGGCGGTTTGATTATGAGCCGTTCTACAACGTAGGGCATTCCAAACCGCGCGAACGTGAGACCATAGGCTTTACACAATTACGCGCCCTTGCTGATAACTACGATGTGTTGCGCTTGGTTATCGAAAAGCGCAAAGACCAAATGGAAAGCTTGAAGTGGACGATTCAAAAGCGCGATGTTGAGTCAACAAAAGACAACGAATCACAGCGCAAAGACCGAAAGGTCGATGAAGCGATCGCATTTTTCCAAATGCCTGACAAAGAGCATACATGGGCGGACTGGTTGCGCATCTTGCTGGAAGACCTGTTTGTCATTGATGCGCCTTGTATCTACCCGCGCAAAACATTAGGCGGCGACCTGTACGCCCTTGAAGTGATGGACGGAGCGACGATTAAGCGCGTTTTGGACAACACAGGCCGTCTGCCATTGCCACCTAATACAGCTTATCAGCAAATATTGCACGGCATGGCAGCGGTTGACTACACGGCGGATGAATTGATTTACCGCTCACGCAACAACCGAAGCTATAAAGTCTACGGCTATTCGCCCGTTGAGCAAATCATCATGACCGTGAATATTGCCCTGAAACGGCAGATTCACGCGCTTGAATACTACACGGCTGGCAGTGTGCCTGATGCGCTTGTCGGCGTGCCTGAAACGTGGTCGGCTAACGATATTGAGCGATTCCAAGAATACTGGGATTTGCTGTTATCAGGCGAGACGGCGGAACGGCGCAAAATGCGTTTCGTGCCTGGCGAGTTATCCCGAAACTTTAAAGAAACTAAACAGCCGCCGCTTAAAGACGTTTACGATGAATGGCTGGCGCGTGTCGTCTGCTTTGCGTTTAGTGTTGAGCCTACGCCGTTCGTAGCACAGGTAAACCGTAGCGTAGCAGAGATGAGCCGTGAACAGTCGCTTTCAGACGGCATGAGCAGCCTGAAAAACTGGGTAAAAGCCCTGATTGATGATGTGCTTGCCCGATACATGGATATGGCGGCGTATGAGTTTGTTTGGAAGGAAGAGGAATCACTCAACCCGAAAGAACAGGCAGAAATCTACGCTATCTACAAAAACGCAGGCATTTTGACCGCTGACGAAATCCGCGCCGAACTGGGTAAGGAGCCGTTACCGGAGCAGCCTGAACCGAATCAGCAAGACGACAAACAACCCAAAGAGCAGCCTAATCAAGAGGCTGAAAAACTGGGAAAGTCGGAAAGCCCGATGAGCGAAGACGAAGCCGCCGCGCTTATTGAGGCTTATTTGCTGACGCGCATTGACGGCTTGGCTGAACAGATTGCCGCGCTGATTGGTGGGGCGGCTGTTGACTGGCAGGCAGATGACCTGACCGCCGAACTGAACCGAGTGGCCAAAATCGTTACCGACGGTTTGGATTTTGGCGAGTGGTCGGGCTTGTCCGATGTGGTCGAGCCGATAATCAGACGCGTGGCGGAAGATGGGGCGGTGGCTGCCTTGTTGCATGTTATGCCTGACCCTGCCGTCGGTATGGTTACGAATATTCGCAGCCGTGCCGTCAAGTGGGCGCATGACCGCGCCGCCGAAATGGTCGGCATGAAGTGGGTGGGCGGCGAGCTTATCCAAAATCCTGCCGCCGAATGGCAAATCACAGAGGGTACGCGCGAAATGATACGCGCCCAAGTGGTTGAAGCCATGCAGAACGGCGACAGCGTGCAGGAATTAGCAGGCCGTCTGAAAGAATCTCACGCTTTCAGCAATTCCCGCGCCCGAACCATTGCCAGAACTGAGTCGGCGATGGCTGACGGCATGGGCAATCTGATAGGCTGGGAAGAGACCGGGCTTGTTTCCGGCAAACAGTGGCTGACCGCTGAAGACGATAAAGTGTCAGAGATTTGCAATACCAATGGGGATATGGGCGTTATCGGGCTGCATGAGCATTTCGCGCATGGTTCGCTGACGATTCCGGGGCACCCGAATTGCAGATGTACGGTTATCCCTGTTTTGGCAGAGGATATGCCTAAATCTTGATTCCTTTGGGTAAAGTGAGTGTGTTTGCCGCCTCTTTGTGGGGCGGCTTTTTTTGGAGCAACGAATGGCGAAGTTATATGCAGAAATTGCCAAGATGGAGGCGCAGGACGACGGCACTGTCAAAGTTTGGGGGTATGCCTCAAGTGAAGCGGTCGATTCTGACGGCGAAATCATCGCGGCAGAAGCAATGAAAGCGGCTATTCCCGACTATATGAAGTTTGGCGCGGTGCGTGAAATGCACGGTTCAAACGCAGCGGGAACGGCTATTGAGATTAATGTAGAAGACGATGGGCGCACATTCTTTGGCGCGCATATCGTTGACCCTGTTGCGGTTGCGAAAGTCAAGACAGGCGTTTACAAAGGCTTTTCAATCGGCGGCAGTGTTACCGCCCGCGATGAATTGAATAAGTCTCAAATCACTGGCTTGAAGCTGACAGAAATCAGCCTTGTTGACCGTCCTGCCAACCCTGACGCGGTGTTTACCTGCTACAAGGCAGACAAACCGAAAGCCGATGAAGAGGCGGAAAAGGCTGAAAACGATAAGCCGTCTGATAAATCAGCAGAAGGTAAAGACGATAAGCCTAAAGACGGCGATAAAGAGCCTGAAACCGAAGATAAAGACGGTAAAGACGACAAAGGCGACAAGGAAGATGATGAAGACGACAAAAAGGACGAAACCGAGAAATCGGAAAGCATTAATTTGTCCGAATCTGAAATCATCTTGTTAAAAACAATCTTAGCACGTCTTGAGAAGTCATCTGTACCGGATAGTCTTGCCAAAGCCGAATCGGTTGACGAATTGGCGAAAGCACAGGACGCGCTGAAGAAATCGAATGACGCCCTTGCTAAAGCACAGGCGGAAATCGAAAGCCTGAAGAAACAGGCAGCACCGCCGAAAGGTAGCACCAAAGCTATCAGCAAGGCAGAGGACAACGGCGAAGACCCATTAAAAGGTTTTGAGCCGATTGTGAAGAATGACGGTTCGCTTGATGACGTGGCAACACTCATTAAAGCAGCACAAACAGGCCGTCTGTAACACCGCTTACAGGCGGTTTTTTTATTATCAGGAGCAATAAATGAACGTGAATCAACTCACACAAGAAACAATTGAGCTGATGAAGTCAGCACAAGCAAAAGGCGAGCCGTTGAACAAAGGTTTTACTCAGCCGACCAGTTTTACTACTGGCCTGCAAACCTATGACCTTTCCGCGCCGTCACAAAAACTCTATCCGGTATTGACCCCGTTGCGTAACCGTATCCCACGCGTGGGCGGCGGCCGCACCATCGGTTCAAACTGGAAGGCTATCACCAATATCAATGTCGGCAATCAACGCGCCGGTATCAGCGAAGGCAAGCGCGGTGGCGTTATCAACCACGAAGTGGTAGAGCGCAACGCCCAATTCCGCGCCATCGGCTTGGAAAACCAAGTTTCCTTTGAGGCAGATTACGCCGCGCGTGGCTTCGAGGACGTGAAAGCGTTGGCGGTTGCCCAAACCTTGCAAGCTACCATGATTGCCGAAGAAATGATTTTGTTGGGCGGTAATACCAGCCTGAAATCAGGCGTTACACCTACTCCGACCGCCGCTGTTTCCGCTGAAGCATCGGGTAAAATCAGCGGTAGCACCTTGTCTGTAATCTGCGTGGCTTTGGGCTTGCAGGCATATTGGGACGTGGCAGGCGCAAACAACGGCGCAATCGGCCAAAGCTTGAATATCAAAACTGCTCAAGTACCGACCAAAATCACACGCCAAAACGCTGATGGCACGACCGATACATTCGGCGGCGGTTCTGCTCAAAAATCTGCTGCCGCTTCTGTTTCCGGTATTGCAACAGGCAAAAAAGTAACCGCTATGGTTCCAGCCGTTCGCGGCGCGGTTGCCTACGCTTGGTTCTGGGGTGCTGCCGGTTCTGAAAAACTGGGCGCGGTCACTACTTCTGCGAAAGTGGATATTTTGGCCGACGCTGAAGGTACTCAAACAGCCGCTTCTTTGCCGTCTGAAGACAATTCCACTTCCATCTTGGAATTTGACGGCCTGTTGACCCAAATTGCACTGCCTGATTCCGGCGCTTACTGGTCGGATAACAAAGGCAGCGGCCTGACCTCAGACGGTGCTGGCGGCGTGTATGAGTTTGAAGAAGCGTTTGCTAACTTCTACTCTAAATATCGCCTGTCCCCTGACACAATCTACGTCAACGCACGCGATTTGGCCTCTTTGACTAAGCTGATTATCGGCAATGGCGGCGCACCGCTGATTAAGTTGAATGTGGATGTAAACAACACCGCAAACATTAAGGCTGGCGTGGTTGTCGGTTCGTACCTGAACAAAATCACAGGCGACGAATTGAACATCGTGGTTCACCCAAACCTGCCTGCCGGTACTTACCTGTTCTACTCAAGCCGTCTGCCTGCTTACGTCCAAGGCGTGGGCAACTTGCTGCAAGTGCGTACACGCCAAGAGTATTACCAAATCGAATGGCCGCTGCGCACCCGTATGTATGAATACGGTGTCTATGCGGACGAAGTGTTGCAAGGTATGTTTATGCCTGCCTTCGGTATGATTACCAACGTAGGTTAAGCCTAATCAGGCCGTCTGAATTTCGGACGGCCTCTTTATTTTGGAGATTTTGAAATGACTGAAATGGTTAAATTACAAGCCCCTGAAGGCTTTACCGACGTATCCTTTGGTAGCCAAAGCTACGAAGTGGGCGAGAACGGCATTGTTGAAGTGCCTGCCGAATCAGCTCAATTCTTGTATCAGTTCGGTTTTGGCAATGTGGCGGAAGAGCCTGCCGAAGCTGAAAAGACTGAAAAAGGTAAGCGCGGCCGTAAAGCGAAAGCCGATCAGCCGGCAGAACAGCCAGACGAGCAGGCTGAAGCCGAGCAAGCCGAAACTGAACAACCTGCCGAAGCTGAAAAGACTGAATAACGATGACCGACCTTTTCCTACTTGATTCGCTCAAGCAACGTCTGGGCGTTACCCATGACAAGCAGGACTCATATTTTCAGACCTTGCTTGATGGCGTATCGGCGGCTGTTGAGGTTTTTATCGGTCGCAAACTCGAAGCGGCGGATTATGTCGAGCGATACAACGGCAACGGCAAGAATCGCCTTGTGTTGGAACAATGGCCTGTTATTTCCGTGTCGTCCGTAAAAATCAACGGACGCGCGGTTGATGACTGGGACTTTGATAACTGGCTGCTGATCCGCCATGCCTGTTTTGCGCAGGGAATCCGTAACGTTGAAGTGTCGTACCGTGCTGGCTATGAAGCCATGCCTGCCGATATTCAGGAGGCCGTCTTGATTATCGCAACGCAACGTCTGAACGAAATCGAGAACAAGGGCGTGCAGAGTAAAAGCCTTGCAGGGGAGACTATATCCTTTTCGAGCTTTGGGCAGTCGGGCGGTATCCCTCCGTCTGCGTATGCTATCTTGATGGAATACAAGCGAAAGGCCGTCTGAAATGCTGAATGTTGAGTTTATCGGAGGCGACGCAATCGCGGCCGTCTTGAAAGCTTATTCTGACGGCGTGCAGTCGGCGGTTGAAAAGTCTATCGGTCGGTCGGTTTTGAAGTTGCAACGCGAAGTTAAGCGAAACCGTCTGTCTGGGCAGGTGTTGAATGTACGGACTGGCAATCTTCGCCGCTCAATACATCATCAAGTAACCAGTTCGGGCGGCTTGGTGGTTGGAGAGGTCAACACGAATGTCCGATACGGCGCGGCGCATGAATATGGCTTTACTGGAACAGTCAACGTTAAAGCCTCAATGAGGCAGGTACGTCAGGCTTTCGGCAGGCCGTTGAAATCGCCGCGTTATGTTCAAATCCGCGCCCACTCTCGCAATGTGAAACTGCCTGAACGGTCGTTTTTGCGGTCGGCGTTACGCGATATGAAGCCGGGGATTGAGGCTGATTTACAAAAATCCATTGAAAGGGCATTGCGATGAATCGAGAAGCGATTTATTCCGCGCTATGGGCAAAGCTTGAGGCATTGGACGGTTTTACGACCAAGAGCCGCAAACTGTTGCACTGGAATGACGTAAAGGGCTACGACCAGCCAGCGTTATTTATGGCTCAGGGCGATATGCAGGCAGTAACGACAACAGGGCAAGAGACGAAATGGCTGTTGCGTGTTGACGTGTATTTGTATGTTCAGACGTCAGGCGAGCCGCCGGCGCCTATTATGAATCCGCTGATTGACGCGGTGTGTAATGCCGTGAACGCTGTACACCCAATCACTGGGAAGACGGCTTTAGTGGTCGATGGCGCGGACGTTGAGTATTGCCGCATTGAAGGTACGGTAGAGACAGACGAGGGAACGCTTGGCAATCAGGCCGTCTGTATTATCCCAATTATGATTTGCGCCGCTTAGTCGGCAATTAGAAAGGAAATGTCATGCAGTTGACGTTTGGTAGTGGCGAGGTATTCGCCGAAATGATTACGGATGCTTACGGCAACCGTGTGCAAAATGCAACGCCCGTGCGAATCATGGGCTTGCAGGAAATGTCTGTTGATTTATCGGCAGAGTTGAAAGAGTTTTACGGCCAAAACCGCTTTGCGCTGGCTGTTGCTCAAGGCAAGGTCAAAGTTTCAGGCAAATTTAAAGGCGCGTTGATTAACGGCTTGACGTTGAATACTTTGTTCTTCGGTGCAGAGTTTGCAACCGGCACGATGAAAGCGTTATGGGCAAATACTGACGGTAAGGATATTCCGGCTCAATCACCATATAACGTTCCTTTGACTGGCATGGTGCCGGGCGGTACTTTCATTGAAGACCAGGGTGTTATGTCCAGCGATGGTACGGCTATGGTTAAAGTAGCAAGCAATCCGAAAGCAGGCCAATACTCCGTTTCCGCAAACGGCGTTTACTCGTTTAACGAGGCGGATAAAGGCAAAACGGTTTACCCTAGCTTCACATATACGTTACCTATGCCGTCAGCCAAGAAAATTGAGCTGACTAATATGGCGATGGGTAACACGCCGACCTTTAAACTGAAATACCTGACGCAGTTTAAAGGTAAAAAAGCCCTGTTGGAACTGGAAAGCGTAACCAGCGGTAAATTGGGCTTGTTCTCAACCAAAAACGATGACTTCTCCGTGCCTGAAATTGACTTTACTGCCTCAACTGATGAAACAGGCTTTAAAGTCGGTACGTTTTGGATTCAAGAGTAATAATGCAGGCCGTCTGAAATGACGGCCTTTTTTCATTCACCCTAAAAAAAAGGAAAGCAAAATGACCGTACGAATTAAAGGCGTGACCGTTGAACTGAACGGCACTGAATATGTTATTCCTCCGATCGCGTTGGGCGCTTTGGAGCAGTTGCAAAGCCGTATTGGTGCATTTGACGGCAATGTACAAGACGCAAAACAGATTTCTACCGTTATCGATTGCGCCCATTCCGCGCTGAAACGTAATTATCCCGATATGACGCGCGAAGAAGTGGCTGATTTAATTGATATTGGCAACATGAACGAAGTATTCGCCGCTGTGATGGACGTTTCAGGCTTGAAACGCAAGGAACAGGAAGCCGCGCAAGCGGGGGAAGCTCAGGCGGCGGTTTAAGTTTCGGCGCGATGATTGCCCACGTCTGCGCCTCAACTGGGTGGACGTGGGACTATGTCGCCGACAACTTGGATTTGCCGCGAATCGGGTATTTAAATGACTATTGGCGTGAACACCCGCCAGTGCATATCTTGGTAGCCTCATATATGGGCATTAAGCCGTCATCTAACCCTGTACAGAGCGAAACGGACGAGGCAGAGGCCATTAGTATGCTTGGCGGCGGCGAGCTGTCAGAAGACGAATTTAACGCATTGCTGAAAGCGAAGGGGATTATTTGATATGAGTAACGCAGTTTTCCCAACGTTCCCCGGCTTGAAGTGGGGACGGAAAAAAACGGCTGTTTGGAGTACCAATATTCAAAAGTCAGCTTCAGGGCGTGAGATTCGCAGTGCGTACTACACTTATCCGCAATGGAAATTCTCGCTGTCGTTTGAAGTATTGAGAACAAAAGCCTCAATCAACGAACTTGAGAAGCTGGCAGGCTTTTTCAATGAACGCCGCGGCAGTTTCGATAGCTTCTTGTATGAAGACCCAACGGATAACAAGGTTACAGACCAGCTTATCGGGAATGTCGTTCAGGGCGTAACGAGATATCAGCTTGTACGCAATTACGGCGGTTTTACCGAGCCTGTTTTAGCGGTCAAAGGCGTGCCGACGGTTAAAGTTGGCGGCGTTGCTTTAACGCATGGTCGTGATTTCGCGATAGACAGTAATGGCGTATTGGTTTTGAACACGCCGCAAACGCCCGGCAGACCCATCACATGGACAGGCGGTTTTTATTTCCGCGTCCGCTTCACGTCTGACACAGTGGATTTTGAAAACTTCATCGGCCATCTGTGGAACGCGAAGAAAATCGAGTTTACGAGTTTGAAATTATGAAAAGTGCAAGCGCTGAATTAATGAACCTGCTTCATAACGAAGACAGGTTCCTGATGGCCGATTTGTTCACAATCACTTTGGCAAATGGGCAAGTGTTGCGTCATACGAATTTCGACAAGCCTGTTACATGGCAGGGGAATCAGTACGAGGCTTATAAGCTGATTATCAAGCGCGGCGCAACAAGAACGGCGGTAGGGCTTGATGTTGATTCCAATACGTTGCAAATCGCCGCCGAGCCAAGTTATCGGCTTGAGGGCTTGCAGTGGGCAGAGGCCGCGCTTGGTGGTGCTTTGGACGGTGCAAGGGTGGTTATTGAGCGTGTCTTTTTCCGTGATTTCCTCACGCCAAATCCTGAACCTGTTGGCACGGTCATTATCTTTTCTGGGCGTGTTTCTGATGTGTCGGGCAGTCGTTCGTCCGTCAAGGTTGATGTCAAATCGGATATTGAGTTGCTGAACGTATCAAGCCCACGCAATATCTATCAGGCTGGCTGTATGAGAACGCTTTATGACGGAGGCTGTAAAGTCAACCGCGAAAAGTTTACTGTGGACGGCCGCGTAACCGCAAACAGCACAACAGGAACGGAACTGACTTGCAATCTGACACAGGCGAATGGTTGGTTTAATCAGGGCGTTATCAAGTTCGCAAGCGGCCTTAATGCAGGGCTGACACGCACGGTTAAAGAACACAAAGACGGCACGCTGTCTTTTGCTTTGCGCCTACCGCACCCTCCACGCGCCGGAGATGTGTTCAAAATCTATCCGGGCTGCGATAAACGACAAAGCACTTGTAAAGACAAGTTCCAGAACATCGTGCATTTTCGCGGTTTTCCTTATATCCCATCTGCTGATACGGTGGTTTAAATGAGGCCGTCTGAAATGGATTTGAGAAAGCGAATTGTCGAAGAGGCTTACTCGTGGCTTGGTACGCCGTACCATCATCAAGCGATGGTAAAGGGTGCAGGGGTAGATTGCGCAATGATTCTTGTCGCAATCTATCGGGAGGCTGGCTTACTGCCGGCCGATTTTGACCCACGGCCATATCCTCAAGACTGGCACTTGCACCGAGACGAGGAGCGGTATCTTGGCTGGGTTTTAAAAGTCTGTCATGAGACCGACACGCCGCAACCTGGCGATGTGGCCGTCTGGAAGTTCGGGCGCACGTTTTCGCATGGCGCGGTTTATGTTGGCGACAACAAAATTATTCATAGCTACATCGGGCGCGGTGTGGTTTTGGACGAATTGGATCAGGCCGAACTTTCAGGCCGTCCGATGAAGTTTTTTACTTTTGGAGCAAAAGAATGAATATTCAAATAACAGCTTATGGATTGGGCAGTGGCCACGATGAAGCCGCTGGCGGTAGTTATGACGATACCGATTTGCGTAAACAGATTGCGGCGGTTGCGGAACAGGTCCGCAAAATAGCCGATACCCGCAAAGAGTATCAAGCTGCGTATGTCCCTAAAAAAGATTTAGTGAGTGAATTAGATAGCAATGGATTTGTAACGGTTAAATTTAAAAAGCCGTTTTCAAAAATCCCATTTGTCAAGGCTACGGTTGACCTAAAAACACGTTCCGCACGAGCGATTAATATTACAAATGTGACAGAAACAAGTTTCGAGATATTAGATGCCAGCTGGGATTTTAATGATATGTCAGGCATTTGGTATGAAGCGCATTTAATAGATTGATTTTATAGAGGTTACTCATGGGCGGTAAGACTTCCACTATTTCAAATTCTGAACAACGGATTCTGTCCCTACAGGTTCAGCAATCGTCTCAAGGCTTGACCCTGCCTGTTGTTTACGGTCGGGCGCGTGTTGCTGGTAATTTGATTTGGTACGGCGACTTTACCACTATTGAGACCAAGACAACGACCCGACAAGGCGGTAAGGGCGGCGGTGGCGTAAAACAAGAGGATATTTCCTACACCTACGAAGCCGCCGTTATGATGGCCTTGTGCGAGGGCGAGATTAAAGGTATCGGGCGCATTTGGCGCGATAAAGAAAAGTTTGAATCTCTTTCTCAATTGCGCCTGAATCTTGCAAAAGGCGGCGATGAGCAGCCGACTTGGACGCATTTGCAACAGCCGAAGCACCAAGCGCAGGCTATCAACTATTCCGGCACGGCTTATATTTACAGCCCGAATTACGAGCTGACAAAATCAGCGCAAATTTACAGCCATAATTTCGAGGTTATCGGGAAAATGGGATATTCGTCCTCAATTCCTGACGCAAATCCGAGCGAAATTATCCGCGACATGCTGACAAATCAGAACTACGGTTGCGGATTTCCTGCTGAAAACTTGGGAGATACGAGTGTTTACGGTGTTTACTGCCGCGCGGCCGGTATCTTTTTAAGCCCTGTTTACAGTGAGCAGACAGAGGCACAGCAAAATATTTCCGAACTGTTGGAACAGACCAATAGCGCGGCAGTGTTTTCACAAGGCCGTCTGAAAATTGTCCCTTATGGCGATGTGAAGCTATCAGGGAATGGCGCGGCCTATGTGCCAAACCTGACACCTGTTTACGACTTGACCGATGACGATTTTATCGTGTCGGGCGCTGAAGACCCTTTGAGGGTTGAGCGCAAAACCAACGCTGACGCCTACAACCAAATTCAGGTTGAGTATCTAGACCGCGCGAATGACTACAATATCGCAGTGGCTGAAGTTAAAGACCAAGCGAATATTGAGCAATACGGACTACGCCCTAAAGACGCAGTAAAAATGCACGGAATTTGTGATGCTAAAGTCGCAAACCATGTAGCGCAACTGCTGTTACAGCGTGCCTTGTACGTCCGTAATGAGTATGAGTTTAAGCTTGGTTGGAAATACTGCCTGCTTGAGCCTATGGACTTGGTAACGCTGACAGACGAGGGTTTGGGGCTTGATAAAACGCCTGTCCGAATCATTGAAATTGAAGAGGATGAAGAGGGCGTTTTGACCGTCAAGGCTGAAGATTTCCCAATGGGATCGGCTACGGCTACGGCTTATCCGACACAGCCATCATTAGGCTATTCTGCTGATTACAACAAATCGCCCGGAAATGCCCATGCGCCTGTTGTTTTTGAAGCCCCTTTGCAATTAACTGGCGGCGAGCCTCAAATTTGGCTTGCAACCGCCGGCGGCGATATGTGGGGTGGCGCTGAAGTGTGGATTTCGACAGATGGCGACAGCTACACGCGAATCGGTGCGACCAACAAGAAAGCGCGTTTCGGCTCACTGTCCGCGCCTTTGGCAAGCGGTGCAGTTTTCGACCGCGCCAACACTTTGAACGTTGAAATTTCCGCCGGACAAATGACAGGCGGAACGGAGCAAGACAGCCGCGATTTACTGACCTTGTGTTACGTTGACGGCGAGTTTTTGGCCTACGAGACTGCCGAATTGAAAGGCGTGGGACGTTATACGCTGGGCAACCTGACGCGCGGTGCGTATGGCTCAAGTATCGACCAACACAATGCAGGTAGCCAGTTTGTGCGCATTGACGAAGCGATGTTCAAATACGCCGTCCCTGCGAACTGGGTAGGGCGCACGGTTTGGGTTAAGCTGGTGTCTTTCAACGTCTTTGGCAGTGGTGTTCAGGAGCTTGCAGAAGTGCCGGCATATTCCTACACCATCAAGGGCGCACCGCTTGGGCAGATTCAGAATTTACGCCTTACATCATCTTGGGCATACGGCAAAGAAGCCGTTATTGCTTGGGATAAGTTGGGAGGGGCTGATACCTATGACGTGGAAGTTTATGCAGGCAATACGCAAAAACGACTGCGAAGCTTGAGCGGTATCGTTGACAACGGATTTACCTACACGCAAGCCGACATGAAAGCTGACGGCGGTCAAGTGCGTGATGTTGTTTTTAAAGTTCGTGGACGTGCTGTTACTGGTAAGACTGGCAACTGGGCGCAAGTCGCGGCGCAAAATCCGCAACTCAAGCCATTGCAAGGTATTGAGATTGACAGCGGTTTGCGTCAAGCATTTTTTAAATGCACGATGCCGTCTGAAGAGGATTTCGCAGGCATTGTTATTTGGGTGTCTGAAAATCAGGCCGTCCCAACAATAGACGCGAATAAAGCCTACGATGGTGCTGAAACATTTGTTTCGATTACGAAATGCAACGGAAAGGATTTACAGCAGGGTAAAACCTATTATTTACGCGCCGCCGGTTATGACAGCTTCGGCAAAGACGGCATGCACGTCAGCAACAGTATTGCGTTTACCGTTACTGATGTGTCAGTCACAGATTTAGCAGAAAGCAATCTGAACAAGGCTTTGCGCGACAAAATCGCATTGATTGACGGCAACGGCGCAGGCAGTGTAAACGCACGAATCGAAGCGGAAGCACAGGCGCGTGCCGTTGTTGCGCGAGCCGCTGAAGACGCTAAAGTCGCAGCTAAAAAAGCCGCTGATGATTTGACAACCAAAGCCGCTGAAATTGGAAACAAAATTACAGCGGTTGAGCGCGTGAACAATGAGCAGGCGCAACAAATCAGAACGGTTACAGCCGCGCAAGGCGCAACCGCTGCAGGCTTGGAAATAGAGAAGAAAGCCCGTGCTGATGGCGACCGAGCGGAAGCGCAGGCGCGTGAAACGTTGGCGGGTCGTGTATCTACTGCTGAAGGCAATATCACGCGCGAAACGCAGGCGCGTGTAACCGCTATCAATGCCCAAGCCGCCGCAACCGAGGCACTGAAAACGCGTGTCGGCAACGCGGAAAGCGGCATCACGTCATTGCGCGAAACCGTCAACCAGAAAGATAGTTCACGAGCGAGCGAGATTAACCAATTATCAGCGAAACTCAATAACTTATCTGTCGGCGGTAGAAACTTAATCAGAGATTCTGCGACGAAAGTTCAAAATTCCGACTATTTAATTCAGTCGTATCAGATGACTGATGATTCGTTACAAGAGGGCGAGCCGTTTACTGTAACGATTTGGGGGGATTTGGGAAGCGACCGCGAAGCGTTTTGGCCGTTCAACTCGAACGGTTGGAACTGGCTGGGTAAAACGAAGAAAGTGTCTGATGGCGTTTACAGGCTGTCCGCAACGTGGGGACGGTCGAAAAACAACCCATCAAACGACCGCTTATTGATTTATTGTGGACCTAATAGCGGTAGAACTGCCTCACGGATTGATCGTATTAAGCTGGAGCGTGGCACTGTTGCGACCGACTGGACGCCAGCGCCGGAGGACGATAGCGGATTACAGGAGGTTCGCGGCACGGTGCAGGTCGTTCAGAGGGTTTTAGCCCAAGCAACAGGCGATATCAAATCTCTTGGCGAGCGTGTCACGACAGTGCAAAGCAAAGCTGACGGCAACACGGCAGCGGTGCAAGCCCATGCCCGAAGTATCAACGGCTTGGAGGCGCAATACACGGTCAAGGTTGATGTTAACGGCAAAGTGGCTGGCTACGGCTTGGCAACCACGCCAAAAAACGGCACACCTGAAAGCAAGTTTATTGTGAATGCAGACCGTTTCGGCATCGGCGCACCGGGCAAAGCCGACGTTTTCCCATTCACGGTAGACACACGGCAAAACCGTGTCGGCGTGAACGGCGAACTGGTGGTAAACGGTAAGGCGATTGTCGATAGATTGAACTCCGGGGATATTCACGGCGATAAAATCACGGCAAACACGCTGAACGCAAACCGTCTAAAAGCTGGAAGCGTTACCGCGCGGGAAATGGCGGCTGGAAGTGTAACGGCTGAAAAACTGGCGGCAAACGCTGTTACAGCCAATAAGATGAACGTCAACGAACTGTCGGCGATTTCGTCGAATTTGGGCAGTATCAACGGCGGCAGCTTGGATATCGGCAGCGGGAACTTTACCGTAACGCCTGACGGTATACTTGAGGCTAAAAATGCTGTCATTCATGGCAGGATTGAAGCGGAATCAGGTTATTTCAATGGCACGGTCAAGGCATCGCACATTGAGGGTGACGTCCTGCGACTGCATCGCATGAGTAAGATTAATGCCAACACTTGGGAAATCAAAATTCAGGCGGATGAAGTGCCAACATTGATGCGTCCTGATTTCAAAATCTACACATCAAATGTTATGAAGTTCGGCTTCTACAACAACCGACACGCCTATGTTAACCCTGTATCGAAACTTGAGTTAAATGGAACGGTTATGCCTAAGAGTACGTTTAAAACAACGGAAATAACAGACGCCATAATCAATACAAGTAACTCCAGAGACTACATCGTCGCAAATGAAAGGCAAATACATTCATTTAACTGGATGATGCTCCGACGTGACGCAGTTAATACGATTCGGGTTACTTTGGGCGGAAATGAGACTTTCGATATGGATGTTCCTGTATTGATGACTTCATACCTTGCACAAAGCGACCCTGAGTATAAGGCGTTGATGGGTGGTGTTGAGTGGCGGAAGATTGGTAATCTTTCACGCGGACGGGCAAGTTCCGTTCAGCAGAAAGAAACCAAAATCCCACTTCCTGACAATATCTATGGTGTCAAATTCCACTATTCCGTCGGTAGTGCTGATAACCGTTTGGCAGGTTTGTTCTGGCGTGACAACAACGGAACAGAGACTGTCTTGCCGTATGGATATCATGGCAACCGGCGCGAGGGGTACTATGAGAAAACCAAAGATAACGTCGCAGCTTCTTCAAGCATCATCTTGAGGCGTGACGGCGCATGGGAGGGTCAGACTATTGATTTGACCGAAGTTTATGTTTTAGTCGCAACAGGGCGACAATTATAGAAAGGCTATATCATGACAAAGCAAGTTATTGCAATTAACCACGAAATCGAAGACGAAAGCACCGGCGCAGTGGCGAACTATCATGTAATCGAGTATGTGGGTATTGATTACAAGTACAACTCTGTTGTAGCGACCTTGAACGGCTACGTCTCGAAAAAGGCATACGAAGCAGGACGTAATCCGCTTTGTTCCCATTCTGTTACTGTGAACGGCTTACCTGACGGCGCGGAAGTATCACGCGCTTGGCTGTACAGTAAAGCCGTTGAGCAGGGGAATGAACAAAGCGTCTTTTCCGGTGCTGAACTGATTGAAGCCTGATTTAAATTTGAAACAACGCCCGTGATGATTCGCGGGCTTTTTTTATGGGCGGTCGTATGAGCGATTTAGAAGCAAAAATCAAAATAACCGTCGAAAACGGCACGGCGGCAGGGTTTAACCAAGCGGCAAACTCTGCGGAATCGGCGTCAAAGGCCATTGAAAACGCCATTGGTAACGTCAAAGCGCGATTGCAAACGCATTTTGACGATATGAAAAAGTCGATGGAGCAGGCGTTTCACGTTAATCCATCGACTTTTAAAACGCTTGGCGATGCACAAGAGGGGATGTTTAATAAAATCTCTTCTTCGGCGCGGAAAGTGTACGAAGAAACGCGTACACCGATGGAGCAGTTTAAGGCGAAGCTGGTAGAAGTTAATCAGTTGTTGAATCTTGGCGCGATTGACGTAGAAACCTACGAGCGCAAGGTTGAGCAACTGAATAGCGAGCTTGAGCAGACAGACGGCAAGGCTTCGGCGGCTGCTGGTGGGTTGGGTAAAATCGGATCAGTTCTGGCTGGATTCGCCTCACTGTCATTTGCCAAATCCATGCTTGACACTGCCGATGCCATGCAGTCAATCAACGCACAAGTCAGACAGGTTGTGTCGTCTGAAAGCGAGTATTTGGCAGTACAACGTCAGTTATTGGATGTAGCCAACAATACGCGTGCCTCATTGGAATCGACGGCGAATCTGTATGTTTCCACAAGTCGCGCATTGAAAGACTACGGCTACACTCAACAGGAGATTCTGACCTTTACCGAAGCAACCAATAACGCGATGGCTATCGGCGGCGTACAGGCGCAACAACAGGCTGCCGCGCTTATGCAGTTGTCGCAGGCTTTGGGTAGCGGCGTTTTACAGGGCGATGAATTTAAATCCATTGCCGAAGCCGCGCCGATTCTGCTTGATACGATTGCGGAATATATGGGCAAATCCCGCGCTGAGATTAAAAAGCTTGGCAGTGAGGGGCAGTTGACGGCGGATGTGATTTTTAAAGCCATATCCGGCGCGTCTGAGAAATTCGGCGAGCAGGCGGCCAAAATGCCTATGACGATGGGGCAGGCGTTGACGGTGTTCTCGAATAACTGGCAAAGCATGGTTTCCAAGCTGTTGAACGACAGCGGCGCAATGTCGGGGATTGCTGCGATTATTAAACTGATTGCGGATAACCTGAATTTGGTCGTCCCTATCGTCGCAGGTTTTGCCGTTGCTGTTGCTGCCGCTGTTGCGCCCACGCTGGCCTTGAATGTGGCTTTGCTGGCAAATCCGTTTGGGATTGTGGCTGTCGCAATCGGCGCGGTTATCGGCCTTATTTCCCAATTCGGCGATGAAATAGACGTTTTCGGCGATGGCTGGTCGAATCTTTCTGACGTGATACAGGCCGTCTGGCAAGTCATCACGGAAACCATCGGCGAAGCTGTCGATACTGTTAAATCATGGTTCGGCGAGTTGACGGCATGGGTTGACGAGAGTGTCGGCGGATGGTCGGCGGTATTTGAGCGCGTGATGAGCTTAATCTCAAGCACCATTGGGGCGTATGTCAACGTCTATATCAACACCTTCGCGACTGGCTGGATGTTGATTAAAGAAGCCGCCAACAATATGCCGCAATTCTTCGCCAATCTTGGCAAGGCTATTGGCAACGTGTTTATTTCCGCAATTGAGTGGATGGTAAACAAAGCCGTCGGCATGATTAACAGCATGATTGACTTTGCCAATAAAGCCGCATCGATGGTCGGCGTTTCGGGTATTGAAAAGCTGAACAATGTCTCGATGGGTCGAATGAATGACGGCGGGCTTGGCGGTCGTACTGCAGACAGCATGACGAAAGACCGCGCCGGTGCAATGGCAAATGCCATCAAGGAACGAGCGGCCAACATTCACGAAGCCAAAGCGATGAGAGGCGCACGAGGTGGCGGCGGTGGCGGAGGTTCTGCCAAAGCTCATGCGCCTGCCGGTGGCGGTGGTGGCGGTGGTTCAGGCCGTAAAGGCGGCGGACGTAAAGGCGGTGGAAAGGGTCATGCAGGCGGCTCAGGAGCGGCGCAAGACCCAATGCAAGGATGGGAAGAGGAAATCAAAGCCCAAAAACTTGCACACCGTGAAATGGAGCGCGAAACGCTCACTCATCAAGAATGGGATTTAGCACGTGAAGCCGCTTATTGGCGCGAAAAACTGGCAACGGTTGACGCTGGTAGTAAAACAGGCTTGAAACTGCGTGAAAAAATCCTGACCCTTGAAGACCAGTTATCGAAGCAGTCAACTGAAGCAAAAATGAATCAGGTGGCTGAATGGGAGAAGCTGGACAAGCATAAGCTTGAGATGGAGAAAGACGCGGCAGACCAAGCGTTATCGGAAGGCCGTATCTCGCAACTCGAACGCCTTGATTTGGAAATCGAGTTTGAAAACCGCCGTTATCAGATTGCCTATGACGCATTGCAAGAACGGATCGCGCTTGCTGAACAAGACCCGACTTATAGTCAGACGGCCATTGATAAGCTTAAAGGGCAGATGGCGGAACTTGGGCAAGGTCATGAACGGACGCAGGCGAAGAACGAGGGCAAACGCGAAAGCCAACGCCGGAAAGACGCGCCGAACGTCATGGAAATGCTTCAGGACGGTGGTAAGAACGTTTGGCAAGAAGCGCAACAGCAGATGGGGCAGGCGTTTACAGCTATGCTCACGCGTACGCAGAACTTCCGCACGGCCATGAATAACTTTTTCAAGAGTATGGGGCAGACCTTTATTCAAGAAATGGTTACAAAGCCTTTAATGGGCATGATGCAGCGCATGGTTCAGGAATCAGCGATTTACAAGATGATTTTCAGCACTAAGGACACGCTGGAAACAGCGGCGGCGGCTAAGACTGTGGCAACCAAGTCGACAGAAACGACGACAGTTGTTGGCAAAAATGCCGTTCAAGCGGCGTCAGGGGCTGCATCTTCACAAGCTGGTATTCCTTATGTTGGCCCGATTCTTGCTGTTGCTGCGATGGCAGCAATGATGGCAGCCGTGATGGGCTTGATGGGCGGTGGCGGCGGTTCTCAAACGACCACGACCACAACACGGATTCCATCGGCGGCAGGTGGTTGGGATATTCCGGCTGGTATCAACCCTCTTACTCAATTACACGAGAATGAGATGGTTTTGCCGGCTGAACACGCCCAAACAATCCGCGAAATGGCAGGCCAATCAGGAGGAGACGACAGCACGATTATCATCAACTCAACAGGCGGCGACTTTATTCATAAAAAGGATTTGGCGAAGCTTTTGAAACAGATGAAACGTGATTTCAAATTTGTTTAACGGTTAGGCCGTCTGAATGGTTCAGGCGGCTTTTTTCGTAAACGGACTTTTTGATAATTTTGTCAAAAAGTCCTTTTTCTTTGGAGATGAAAATGAGTAACTCATTGAAATGGGTTAAATATGTTTTGGACTGGCGTTTTCTGCCTGTACGTTTTCAGCAGTGGCTTTTCAGCACTGGTACGCGCGTTGTCGAGTTTGCCAGTGGGTTGTCGCTGATTGGTTATGCCGCTGTTTTCGCGTTTTCGCCTGTCGATATTTACGACTGGCCGATTTACT
>ERZ773027.516-NODE-516-length-24265-cov-4.039860_pt1 | contig 24265 bp, 23 predicted proteins | sample MGYA00511032_ERZ773027 | MGnify/ENA primary metagenome ERZ773027 (study PRJEB29015, sample SAMEA2738138) | human oral metagenome | biome: human oral; feature: human-associated habitat; material: saliva | place: China | collected 2190 ... | reverse complement strand
TTTTCGCTTTTGGCTTTTTCTTTATCTTCTTTATCCTTATTGCTAAACCAATTTCCAATATTATCAAACGCATTCATAACATTGTCAAACGGATTTACAACGGTATCAGCAATTTTTCCTAAAATGCTATCTTTACCACCTACTGCGTCAATAATGGCATTATCTATTTCATCTTTAAATTTAATACCACTTGCAACAGTATCTTCGCCAATTAAGCCAAAACTAGCACCACTTAAGGCACTTGCAATAGAGCTGTCAGCTTTACCTTTTACAGTATCACCATCAAAACCTAGTGCATTTGCTTTATCTTTATCATAGCCATCGTAAGCATCTGATAATGCCATACCAGCACTTATTGCTAAACCTACAGGTCCAGCTACTTTTGCTACGTTGCCTAAACCTTTTAATCCTGATTTAGCAACGCCACCTAATTTACTAAGTTTTCCTAGTTTCGCTGATTTAGCTTTAACTTTTCCTTTCTTACCTTTACGTTTTCCTTTTTTACCTTTACCACCATCGAACATATCAGTAAGATCTTCTAATAGTGAGGTTTCATCTTCCTTATCTTTTCCTTTCGTATCGTTTAAGCGTTTTAAATCATCAGCCAAGAATTTAAATTGATTACCTAGCTTTCTAATTTCTTGAGTAGAATCTTCTATTTTGTCAGCTACTCTATCAATGCCACTAACCATATCTTGAGATTTGTCGGTCAGTTGCCAAAAGCCATCTTCAGTTGATTTACGTGTGGCTTTCAATGATTCTAAAGAGTCTTTCCTATATTCTAACTCATCGTCATCATCACTTAATCTTTTTAAAACTTCCTTATCTTCATTTTCTGATAGTTTTTTCAGATAATCCCTAGTTTCTTCTTGTGTTCTACGATCAAGCTCTTCTTGTCTTAAATCTCTTAGTTGTTGCCTATGTGAATCTTTTCCACCCCTAAGATCTTTAAACATATCAGACATTTCAGATCGTGTAGTGCCACCTAAATTTAAGGCTAATTCTAAAACACCCCCACCTACTTTTTTACTTGCTGATTTAAGCTTGCTAGTTAGATTACCTGTTTTGTAATTATCTTTTAAAGTAGTAGGCGATCTTTTTAATCTATTTAATAACTTTTGATCTTTTTCCTGTATGATTTGCTGAATTTTATTCAAGCTTTCATATTGAACCGTTGTTTTATCACTTGTATCTTTTGCTACTTTATTTAAAAAATCAAAAATTTGATCATCATTTTTTGATAATAGTTGTTTAGCCTCTTTTTCTTTTCCTATTACCCTTAATAATTCAGCTAATTCTTTTTTCCTGATTTTTTGTTGCTGTTTTGTGATATTTTCCTGTTTTGCAAATAAATCTTTATAATCGCTTATAATATCACCAGCTTTAAAAGTAGTATCTGTATCAATATTATCCTTATTCTTTATAATAGTATTGATTAAATCAACTAACCTTAAAGCTTCATCTTTGGTAAATTTTAAATCTAAATCATATTTACCTGTCAATCTTAAAAATTCTTGTTGAGCTTTTGAATCTAAAGTTAGTTTATTGGCTGTTCTTAATACTTTAAAAACAGTTGTAAATTCAGTAATTATTGAAGAGGCATTATAAGTCCTTTCAATAATTTCTTTTGAAAAGTTAGCCCTATCGAGTAATTTAATATTTGCCATAATGCCCCTTGGATAATTATTGAGATTGGTTTTGTTGTTCTTTTAGCATTTCTACTAAATCATCAACATAGAACTGTAATTCTAACCAGTCCATTTTCTTAATATGGTAAGCATCAACTATATTATTTCTTGCGAGAAATGATGCTGTCTTTAAGAGATCTAGTCTGCTTACGAAAAGGTTCAGCTAATGCCGATACCCCCGCAATCGGAATAGTTACAGGATTATTACATTCAGTACAATTTACAGTTATTTTCTGATTACCAAAGTTTAGTAATGTATCTAATTCATCTAAAATCTCCATATCATCAATGTTAGTTGAATTTTTGATATAGTCTAATGCTTGGTCAAATTTCATATTTCTGACTTGTAAAGCTAATCTATTTAGTTTAGTATCTTCTAAGTTATCTTTTCTAAATTTTAAATAATCAGAAACAGTCATAGGTTTAAATTCTAATACCTTACTATCAGCCATTTCTACTAATACAGGAATTTCTTCAATGATTTCTAATTCCCCAAATTCAATGCTTGCCAATTCAGGTGTAACAGTAGTAGAATGATTACAATGAGGACATTCAAAATTCAATTTAAACTTAGGTGAATTGAATGTAGATAATTTACGCAACATCATAATATAATAAAAGTCTTGTAAGTCTAAATCTTGAACCTCAAAACCTTCTGTTTTAATACCTGCCAATGCTAATTTAATTTTATCTTCATCACCTAAACTTGTGTTCGCCCACTGTTCTAATTCACCGTATGAGAAAGTTTTATATGAAATCTTGCTGCCTTTAGGGTAAGGTAAAAATTTACTAGGTAATTCTTCAACAATAATATAAGGTGATAAAGACTCAATAGGTTGAACTTGCAACGTTGTGTCTGTATTTTTAATTTGATCTCTTGTAATAATTCTAACTTGGTCTAATTGTTCTTCATTCATTTTCTATTTACCTTTATTTTATAATTTCTTCATTCACAATATCTAAATCAACTTTAATAGTATTTAAACCTGAGCTAGAATCTCCATCAAAAGTTAATCTACCTGTTGGAATACATTTATAATATCGGTGCATTACCGCTTCTTTTTGCCTATTCAACCAAACTACCTGAAATTGAATTATTGATCTTTGAACAGGTAATACCCCAGCTGGACTACTGTATATTTGTCTATATTTTTCTTCAAACCACTTAAATAATGATCTATTATCATCATCTGGTATAGTTAAAGTCATAGTTGCACCTCCGTAACCTTGTGGAATTGAAAAGCTACGGTAAGGGGTTTCTATTGTATATGATTTTGTGTCGAAGAATGTAATATTTATATCAGTTGCTGGAATCCACTCTTTGAAATAAGAAGGTAATTCTGTTGAAGTACCATCATCTTCTAATCGTATATCCCACATATAATTGGTTGCCCAGTTTACTTGTCTTAATTGGTTCTGATTTTGTAAAAACATATAAAGTAAAAACCTCTAAAAAATAGGGGTATTGCTACCCCCTATATAAATTATCGTAAGGCTTTTTCGCTAAAGTCATCATAGCTAAAAGTCATAGTTGGTTTAAGTACGTCAGCACTACTTGAACCAAGTTCACCACCTGGTTCGTATTTATCTAAAAATACACCCATAAAAGTGTATTCGTAAATTTCATTATGCTCACGATCCATACGAACTAAGCGTACACCAAACTCAACATCTGCTTTAGTTTTTGCTTTACCTTCGCCTTGTGTATAGTTCATTTCTACAAGTTGTTGAATACCTTTACTGATTTTGTTATTTACAGTTTCAAATAATGTAACTGTAAATTCGCCATCAGGAATATATAAGCCTGGTTGGTGAACAGGTGGTAAACCCCTAACTTGGACAGATACTTTAGTACCGTCACGTTTTGGAATTGCTACCGATTCACAACGCAAGTTAATATCATCAGAATTCAAATCAACCCCACTCGGAATAGTGGTAAACTGAATATACCAGTGAACGTTATCAGCAAAATCACCTAACGCCCTAATCTGATTTAATTTAGGTCTCATTGATTACCTCTTATAATTGTTGTTGTGCTAAATCAAATGAAACGGTCTCATTGATTACCGCCATAGTAAAGTTGATCAACTCTACGCTTGCATTCGGACAAACGATCAAATCAACATTCATAATATTGTTTGCAATATCAGCTGGTAAGTTATTAGTTTCATCACATACGCATTGATATTTAGTTACACCACGTCTAGCTAAAACACGATCCATATAACTATTTACAATAGCTAATACGCTTGCACGAGTTGGGCTATCATTGAATTCAAATAGTTTAGATCTTAATGCTTTAGTTAATGCTGGACCAATGGTGATAAGTAACAAGCGAACATGAATACGGTCTAATTTACTTGGTTGTGATAATAATGTTTTTTGACCCCAAATTTTGATACCTTGGCCAGCATCAAAGATAATTGGGTTCACGCCATTATCATAAAGTAAATCTTGATCGCCATCAGTAAAGTGAACTTTAGTATCTAAAGCACTTACAACACCACGAGTATTACCTGCTACTGGATACCAAATTTCATAGTTTGAAGCTGTATCAATCATAGCTTTAATTGCAAAGCCATCAGGAGAAGTCCAAACTTCACGATCATTAAACTCATCATAAACTTTCAAATGTGGTGCATATAAACCAGCCCAACTTGAATTTAAGTTCAAGTCATATTTACGATAGTTCACAACTTCCTGTGCTGCTGTATCAACATTTGCCTGAGTAGTTAAAGGTGCTGATAATACCGCAAAAGCATCACCACGTTTCTTAACTAATTGCTCTAAGCGTTGTTGATATGCTGGCACAGTATAACCGCCATCACCAATAAACTTAAATTGATATTCGTTTGTATTTTCAAAGTAACGTAATGCTTTAATCATATCACCTGTAGTGATTGCTTCACCGTTGTTACCTTGTGCTAATGCTGTAGGTGTAATAACATCAGCTAACTGTAAACTTCCTTCTTGTAAGTTATCAGAAACTTCAATATATTCACGATCACGAATAACATCTTCAATATATAAGTTATTACCGTCTAAATCTCTTGCTTTCTTATCTTTAGAAACAATATAAGTTTTTAATGGATCGTTAAGATTGGATTTATGGAATACACGAATACAAGAAGTGTTAGGGATCTTAGTGTATTGTGTTGCTGGCCCAACAAAGAAATCACCTTTGGCATACTTACCAACTTTGATCGCTTCACCTGTGCCATCAATAGCATCTTTTTGTTTTGTATAGAATTCATACTTGCCACCATTTTCACGGATAAAGTATGTTTCATTTGGATCTAATTCTTTTGGTAAAGACCTAGAGAAAAGTTTTACAGGGAAACCGTTACCCCATTTTTGAGTTAAAGTTAAACTAAATACTTGTTTATCTTCAGACTCTTTGGCTTCTAATTCAACTTTCTCATCTTCTTTGTAGAAGTGGTTAGTAATATAAAGGTCGTTACCCCATACACCTTCGGAACTTGCTGTAATAAGTACACTTGGACTATTTGCAAATTCATAAGCTTGTGGGTTTTCAATACCTTTAGCTACTGCTACTGGTGCTGTATCTTTATACAGTTCTAAACCTGCACGTAAAGAGCCTTCAGCTTTTGGAACTACTACAAGTAAATTGTTAGTAGCTTCGAGGATTTTCAAAGCTGACCAGAAAGCTACGTTCATACCAACTTCAACTTTATTATTTGGTGTGAAAAGTTTAAGTAACTGTGCTTTACTTGTTACGTTATGTACTTTGTTTCGTTCGCCTTTAAAAGCTGGTAAAACAATTGCTGCACCATAACTTGTACCAACAGGAGCGTAAGCACTTAGATCCCTTTCACGATAATTGACATAAGCTCTACTCATTTATCTATTACCCTTTGATAGTTAATTTAAATACACCGTTTGGCAAATCTTCTTGCAATTCTGTTTCATTACAAACTACTTCGCCCCTTGGTGAAATACAGAATTCTTGATCACGGTATTTAACAAATACATCATAATCATTCCTGTTTACTAATTTAATTTTAGTAACTTCTTCTTTTGTAGGTTTAATAACCTCTTTAATTTCTTCTTTTACTACTACTTCACTAACTTGATCTTCGTTAGTAGCAATATCTTCAGTTGTCTTAATCTTTGGCATTTTTTAATAACTCCGTAATAGGTTTAAATGAATCATCAATAATCTCATTTCCATCACAATCATAAACGCTAAATCGTATTTCTTTTATTGTAGGTAACTGATCTTCAGGTAAATTTATAAATGATGCGAAAGAACCAGATATTTTACCTGATCCTGTTAATGACTTGTAATAATTTTGGTCGAGAGAAAAGTTTATACTTTGTAATTCATTTTCCCAAATAATAGAATATTCAAAAGGTGGGATAGAATCTTCTTTTGAAGTGTATATCTTTATTGTTGCGATTTTTCTTAAACCTAACTGTAAATTCCAATCTAATTCAAACTGTTCAAGCTCTATCATATTAGTGGAATAATAAGTAAAGTTGAAAGTAAATTCACATAAGGCTGTACTAAAATCAGTATTGCCATGTACATCACAATATAACCTATTAGGTCTGCCATTTAATGCACTTGGAATTAAGTTAGTTCTATTCCACGCTAACATGGGTAAAAGCTTCCTATCTTCAAAAATCTTTTTCTGGTCTAAATCAATAGGCTCACGATAAAATTGTTCAACCCTACCTGCTGTAATAGCCCTTTCATACATCTCTTCAGGGTCAAATACAAAGCTATGGATTGTTTTTTTGCATTTAGATAATACTGCTTGACTTAGTGCGTGGATTATATCTGTTGGAGTTATGGAAGTTTTGCTAGGTGTAGCCATCATTACTCCTGTACGTTAGTTATTCTAAATCTATATGCACTAAACTGATAATTACCAATCAATTCAGGATAATAGACTTTAAATTTTACTTGGTGCGTATCACTATCAACTAATAATACATCACCATGCTCGATAGGGATTTCAGCTATACAATAAACATAACCTGGGTCATCAGTTAAAAAGCTTGCTGATTGATTACTAATAGCTCTCCATTGCATAGTATTTAATAACACCCTAACCCTAACTAATTCTTCATAAGAATCATCAATTGATTGTTCTAAATTTAAATTAGTTTCCTGACCTATGTTGTGTTCAAACAAATCTACATCATCAATATTTTCAGCGGTAATTGGCTTATCATAAATACTAGTTGATGGTGTTCTTGATAAATCTGAACCGCCATAAATACCATAAACTTTATCCGTTACCCTATCTTTGTTTTTTCGATATAAGATACAGTCAATGCCTGTTGCTTTAATTGATGATATGATTAAATTGTTTGTATATTTAGTTGTAGCCCTTTCAATTACTTCATAAACATTTCTATTTCGCATAACTACATCCTAATTGCTAAATGATAAGAACTTGTTTCTCGGATTAAGTCCTGTGTAGCTTGTAATAGCTCTTTTCCTTCACTTAACAAATCAGTGGCATTGGTTGTAATAGGTATATCATTTAATACAAAACTAGCCCTACCGCTACCTATAGCGATCATAAATCTTGCAACAAATAGATCTACAAAGTTAGAACTAAAATCTAATGTTTCAATCCCTTCATCTTTGTAAGTATGAGGTGCGTAATAATCTACTGTGTAAATATCTTTAGGGTATTGGAAAGTTAAATAAGGTGCAATGTAACGCCACCTTAAACTAGTTGCAAATCTACCTACGCTTGCATTAAATAAAGGGTAAGCCTGATAACGCCTACGCCTAATGTTTGTAATATTCAATGGTATAACGCCATCACGCTCTACAGTAAATTCTTTATCATCGTATAAAATAAAGTCTTTCTGTTTACGAACTGGATTATACTGACTAAACCATTGCAATTCTGATTTTATGATAAGTTCTAATCTATTTTTGTCTATTTCAATATCTTCAATATCTAAAATATATTGACCTGTTCTTAATAAGGCTGTTTCAGTTAATTCTTGATAAGTTAGCATAATCCAATTTCCTTTATTTAGTATGTATCAGGCTTTTTCTACGTTTCATAGATATTTGCCTATTTCGTTTTGTACTAGATTTATTCGCTGATTTCTTAGCTGCTTTCTTTCTATTCAAAATTTCCTGTTGGCTCATTTTGACAAGCTTACCATCTTTCACTTTATAACCTTTAGGAACATCTTCATATTCCCATTTCCAAACAACTTCCTTCTTACCGTTGCGAATACGTTCTTTTCTTACTTTCTTTTTCTTAAACTCATAAAGAAATAAACTCATTATTTCCTCCTAGTCATTTTAGCAAATCGATCAATAGATTTTTTAGGTCTAGATAAATAAGACTTAACCCTTTGATCAGCTTTTAACATTCTGATTGAAATAAGTTTTTTGATAAAAGTAAGTAAATGTTTGCAAATAGAAGTATAATGATTAGGGTTTACTTCAGGTCTGGTAGTTGTTTTTCTTACATAAGGAATACGCGGGCCAAGTAAAGCTTTCTTATTACCTAGCCACCAGTGGTGGGCGAATCTAAAATCCTGACATCCACATCTTGTTAAAATATGGTGTTCACTAGTTGGCTTTTGAATAAAGTAAACTGATCCGTCTAAGTCTTTATACTTCATTGTACATTGTCTAGTACGCCTATCTGAACTTAATATACCATTGAATACTAACCTAACTTGGTAAGTAACGCCTTTTTCTGAACCACTAGCAACTACTGCTTGCATGAATAGCTGTTTATTTTGCCTAACATAACGCATAGCATATTTAAGAACTTTACCGCTAGGGTATTGTAAGTTCCTAAATTTATCTGTTTCAATTATTGCATCTACTAGTTTCATTGTTACTTACCTATTAAATTATTTATCTTTTTTGGTTGCTCTTTTAGGTTTAGCAACTTTTTCTTCTTCAGTGCTTTCAGTTTCTTCTACTGTATCTTCAGTAGTATCAGCTACTTCTTCAACTTTTTTAGGTTGTTCAGTTACTTTTGCTTTTTCTACAACTTTTTCTTCTTGTTCAATTGCTAAATCAAAGTCTAAAGTATCTTTGAAAATATCTAATACTTTTTGATAACCTTTTACTAACTGGCCATTTGGGAATACTAAACTAGATTTAGGCTTTAATACTAAAGTGTAAGCTGTAATGTTATTTAAAGCTAAACCACCTTCTGATTTATTTGTTAATTTCATTATTTTACCTTTCTTTTAAATTAAATACGTAAAAAAAAGGGGAGAAGAGATTTTAACCTCTCCTCCCCTTTAAAGGTTAGACTAACTTAAAATTAAGATTTTTTAATTTTAACTTTTAAGCCTAAGTTTGGATTCACAGTTTTAATACCTGCCCAAACACCAGCTGCCATTGTGTTACGGAATGGGTTGTTAGCATGTTGAACAGTATTAGTAACCATTAATGGCATAAATGGAGCATATACTAACGGAGCATTGAAGTAGTTGCTATCGTTGTTGTTAATACATACCATATCACCATCTTCTACGCCTTTAACATTAGTTGCACGGATTACAGGGATACCATCATAGTAACCGTAAAGACCTACAGCTACACGAGAAGCGTCTTCATCCATTACAAAGTCAGGCATACCACGTAAGGTAGCTGCTGCTGTTGAACCAACGATAATACGGTTGATTGCGTTAGCACCTGATGCTTTATGTAATGCGATTTCAGCTTCAGCGATAGTATCTACAAATGAAAGTTTGTGTTCGGCATAACTTACACTTGCTGGAGGTGTACGATCAAACTCGATAGTAGTTTGTTTAGCTGTAGTTGCTAATTCAGTTACCGCACGAGTGTTCATTACACGAGTTAATTCTTGTGTAAGGTCAGTCGCTACTTCATCAATCGCTGTTTTACCAAAACGATTTTGGAAAGCGAAAGATGCAAAGTGACCCATATCGGTCGCTAACGCCATAACTTCAGCTGTAATATCAGTTGTTTGTAATTGAGTTTGAACTTTAGTGATTTCGTTTGCACTATCTACATCACGATCAGCGATAATAGTAACAACTTTATCACCTGTGATAGTTGCTGTAGGATCTACAACGATTTTGTAAGCACCAGTTTGATAATCAATTGTACCTTCAAAACCAAATGCTACAAAGTGACCTTCGCCATCATCTTTACCAAAACCAACACCGTCAATAGCTACTTCAACATAGCGTGGACGAAGTGGTAAATATTTAGAATCAATGTTACCTTGTACAGTTTTAACTGTGCCACTTACTTTATTTGGTAAAGGTAATTTAACACGAGCTGCACCTAAAGTACCATCACCTGGGTTATCAAGATCACGTGGATCAGAGATTACGCCTTTAGTATTTTGGTAAGTTTTATCGTTAGTAGTAGTAGTTTTAAAGTAAACGATTGTGTGTTCTTCTTTAACAGGTTGTACACTTGCTAAAAGTGGAATAACAGAGTTAGCATTTGCTGCTACGATTACTTCACTAGCTACTTGTGGAACAGCACCCAAAGCACCTAAGTTAGACATAGATTCTTGGAATTTACGATAATCTTCAAATTGGTCTAATTGCTGACCAAGTGCTGCGATTTCAAAAGAGCTTAAAGATTCACCAATGCGAGTTTTTTGAGCACCTTTTTCGTATGCTTCAACTAATGTTTTATATTTTTTGTGATAGCCTTCAGCCATCAAATCTACTGATTGTTCGTTTAATTCACGATTTTTAGACATTCTTAATTCCTCTAGAGTTTAAGCTTTAATAAGTTTACTAAGTAAACGATTAGAACCTGCATTTACATTACGAGATTCTTTGAAAGATTTTTTACCAGCCATTTTACGGTTGCCTGATTTACCTTTGCTTTCAGCAATACGTTTCATGCGAGATAATCTACGTAAGGTTACAGAGCTTAAAGATTCACCGATTACTTCACCGTCTTCATCTTCTTCACCACCTTCAACGCCTTCTTCATCATCGCCATCTTCTTCAGTAATATCAACATCAGCATCGCCTTCAACGGTAGCTACGCCATCTAATACTGTTTCGATTTCTTCGTTAGATAAACCTTTAGCTTTAAGTAAGTTGATTGCTTCAGGATCAGCACCATATTCATCAGCTAATTCTTGTAATTCAGCTTGTTCAGATTCTTCAGCAAATTTCTCAATTTTAGCAAAAGCATCTTTAATTTCGTCAACAGTACCTAATTCACGGTATTGATCTAATTCTTCTTGTACTTCTTCTACAGTACCTAAAAGATCACGGATTTCTTCTGCTGAACCTAAGTCATCAAACTCAGCTAATTGAGTTTTAGCTTGTTCTAAGTCAGTACCAGCTTGATCATTTTCAGCTACTTTAGCTTCTAATTCAGCTTTTAATGCTTGTAAACGTTCAATTTCAGCGGTTAATTCTTCGATAGTTTCAGCACCTTCTTCTAGATTTTTCTCTAAATCTTCAGGTTCACCTAATTCTTCAAATTTTGCTAATTTTTTAGCTGATTCTTGTAATTTAGCCATAGTACCTAATGCACGATAGCCTTCTAATTCAACTTTATTAGCTGCTTCGTTTACTTTAGCTTCAGTTAAAGCCTTTTGTAATTCTTTAGCATCTTTAGCTGACAAGTTATATTGTTCAGTCAAGAAAGATACTTGTTTTTCTAAATGTTCTGTAATTACATTGACATCTGCCATTGTATTGTCCTCTTGAGTTTTATTTTCTTTGTTGTGTTTTTGTTCTTGTAAAATCGGTTTAGCTTGCTTGTATCCAGGATCGATAACAAAGTCGATTCTTTCTAAGCTAAAATCAGTCGGATCAACAATCTCCGCACCTGTAGGTGATTTATCTTCTTGTATCCCACCGTAAGCCCTAGTTGATACAGAAACCCTACTACCAGCCCTTAAAAGCGTATTTAATACTCTACCAGGTTCTGTGTTTAAGATTAAGTATTCAGCCATTCCAATATTATTCTCATCAATCCAAACTTTGCTTACAATGTGAGAATGAATACCATTTCTAACTTCATTATCAGTCATTTCAGGATCATGACCGATTGTACCGAACACTAATTTATTCTGTAGTCGTTCTTGAAATTCAGGATTGTTTATTGCATTTTCCCAAGCTTCTCTAGGATAATGAACATTATTTCTAGAAGTAGTATCAGGGAAAAAAGAAGGGCCAGATACCCTAGCTAAAATATGAACACCATCAACAACTGAACTGCCTTCTGATTCTTGTAAGACTTGAAAGCCTGAACCTTTTTTACTTTCCCAAATCGAATTAAAATAGTTCTTTTCAGTCATTTAATATTATCCATTATTAGTAGTAGTATTAAAGCGTTTCAAAATATACTGTAAAGATGCCTTGCGTGGAGCTGTGATAACTACATTAGAGCCTTCTAATTTAACACTTGCTTTACTTGAGAAACGAGATAATACTTCTTTTCTAATTTTAGCAAATTTCTTACTAGCATTTTCTAATGTAATAGTCTGTGTAGCATCGCTCATTTCACGATTCAACGCATCCACGGTAGAGGCAGACTCTAACAATGATTTAGCTTTATTTAATGCTGTTGCATACTTCTCTAATTTCATTTAGATTCCTCTATGTTATTTTGGTTAAGATCATCAGCTATTTGATTTGCGTCTTTAGCGGTCAAATCTTGCTCTTTCTTTTTAAAGACAGATAAAAACGGTGAATTTGCCGTTGATAAAGTGTCTTTGATAGTCTCGATTATTAAATTCTTATCAATTTCATAATCTGAGCCTTGTACAATATCTTCTAATCCTTCTAATAAGGCTTTTGTATTTTCGATTGAGGCTATAACTAAGTCTTGTGTTTCTAAATTTTGTAGCTCATCAACGTTTAAATTATTCCTTAGTTGAATATCAAGATCGGATATTAAGATATTTTTGTCAGGAAACTTTTCAGAAATATGCAATAATGCAATGAATTTCAAAGTCCTAACAATATTTTTAGAAATACGTTTCACCTTTTTGGCATAACGCACTGCTGTTTTAATGTTTTCTTTTGATTCAATAGAACCATCAAATAACTCTTTGCTGATACCTAGTGAATTTAACAACCTACCTAATGAATCTTGTACCGCTTGTAGATTAGAAGCATTGTTGGAAATATCACGCCCTGTATCAATCATAGTTGGGGTAGAACGTTCACCAGCAATTGGAATTACTTTAACACTTGCTAATTCTTGTAAAGTAACTTCAAGATTTTGTAAATTTTGTGTTTTGGTAAGGTTATCATTCAATAAGTCATTATAAGTCTGTGTAATTTCAGCCAACTGATCAACACTATAAGTCTGTGGCAATGGAATACCTACCATTTTTGGGGTAAGTACATCACCGATAGAACGATATACTGTGTATTTATCAAGTGCTAATACCTCTTTTAATTTATCCAATACAGGATAAATAAAAGATTGGCTTGTACGAACTTTTAATGACCTAGGCAAAATCTTAGCTAAAAAGTCAGGAGATTTTGATTTTATTGATTGTGTTTCGTCTTCAGGTAGTAATAATTTGCTAAATGTTAAGTCAATACTGAAATATACTAATTCAGTAATATCCATGTATTGATAGCCATATTTTTTCTTTCTACCGTTGGATAAGTAATTTGTTTGATTAGTGTACCCATAACCTTGACCTGCACTAAACGTGTCAATATCCATTACTTGATTGTTTACATAATAGAAAATCGGTTCATTTTTAGTATCAGTAATTGCTATAACTTGGTTAGGATATAGATCATCAACTAAATCAATAACGCCTTTACCTTCAGCAATAATAGGTCTTAATGGATATACACCATAATGCAATAAGTCAGGCATAATTGATTGTAGAATCTCTACAATGCCTAACTTATCAAATAATTTTTTAACTTCTCTCTCTACTTCTTCGTCTTTAGATACAGATACAATAACAGCATCAGCTGAACTTGTATCATTTAGAATATCGTTTGAAAGAATATCGTAAATCGCATTAACAATATAATTATTGCGATATTCAACCAGTTCTTTAAAGTATCTATCTCTTGTTTGAACTGTTGAACTTAAAGTAGAATTTAAGTAATTTAAAATAGATTGCAAAGAACTTGTACGCTTAAATTGAGCTAATTGATTTAAACCTGTAGCTAGTTCTTTACTTAGCGTGTTATCTGCTTTTGACATTATCTACTAGCTCCTAATAATTTGTTTTCAAAGCGTTTAAACATATTTGTACTTCCTGTTCTTGACATCATTCTAATACTTGTATCAAGGTTTTGAATATTTTGAGCACCTGCTGATTTACTTAGATTAGTTGAACAAGTCCAAATTGAACCACATAGACTATCTAGAATATCTTTTGAACCGTCAGAGTTATGAACAATAATACCGTTATCTAAAGCAAAATTATGTACAGTAGGCACTTCTAAATCATAAACTGGAATAGCTTGATCGCTTTTTATTATTTTTTTAGATATAATTTTCATAAGTTGTCTCCCAATTAAAATCTAAAAAATAATAATTATAGTCTTTACAGTTGCTAGAGAATCTACAAAAATTGTACCCACTTTCTATTGCCAATCTAGATTTTAACTTATCATCGTTTTGGTTTAAACTGTGAAAATAACAACCATCTAATTCAAGAATTAAATTATATTGTGGAAAGTAAAAATCAAATCTTTTATTATCTATAATATGCTGATATACAAAGTCTATTTCATTTTCTAATAGGTATAATATAAAATCCCTTTCAGGTTTTGATTGAAATTTATTAAGGTATGATTTTCCTTCTTTTTTCATTTCTGCTAAAACACTATTTACCTGTTCAGACATATACCAATCTAAACAAAAATGCTTGTTATCATGATTTTTCTTTCTTGGTTGTATTCCTGTTTTTGTTGGTCTAGGTCTATCTTGTTGTCTTCTAGCTTGCCTAAGTTCTTCTGTATATGAATTTTTTATTGAAGTAGCGTGTTTTATACAAAAATCTAAATCCTTATGCCTATACATATTTGAACAAGAATAAGAACAAAACTTTGTACTATGTTTTGCAATAGGCTTATTGCAATTTAAACAATATCTTTCTTTTATTTGAGACTTTTTATACTCATCTATACAGTCTTTATGATCTAAACTATATTTAGATACTTTTAATCTATCCCACTTAAGATCATCTAATTCTTTACATTTTCCACAATACTGACAAGAATAATCAACGTTATCTTTAAAATACTGGAAAAAATCTATATTATGCTTTCTTTGTAAATGTTGATTTAAAAATCTACACTCTTCGTTGCATATCGGGCATTTCCAAGTTAATTTTTTGTCTTTTACAATTACTTGATCATAAAACTGATCAACGCTTATTAATTTTTTAACTTTCATATTAAACTCCGCAAAGTAAAATCCAATAGCAACTAGTAATAATTGCGGTTATTACAAGGTAGCTACTCCTTTTCGTTGCATATTGAATTTAATATATTGTTATAATATCGTGTTCTTCTGTTAAGTCTTGTGCTTGAACATATCCTGTAGTAGTTAAAATTAAATGGTCTAAAGTACATTTCACTGTTTCTCCAGATTCTAATTCAATTTCAACATATTCAGTTATTTCTTTTGTTTTTCTTGGGTTAGAAAAATCAGTAAGCACCGTTTTTCCTAAATAGTTTGAAACAGTATAATATTTTGCACAATCATCATTTATTAATTGATCAAATCTTTTATACTCTATTTCCCTAGTTTCCTTATTCACTAGCATAACTCTAGTATCACCAAAAAAACAGGCATGATCGAACTTCTTGTCATTTTCCTCTAAATCCCTAACCTCTCTTTTCAATTTTTCAAGATTAGGTGCTTGTAAACGACCTTCTAAAATAATATTTCGTAAGTTGTTATATGGGTCTTTTGTTCTATCTACAGAAACTAAATCAGTAGTAAATCCTTTCAACATTAAATTTTGTCTTAAGTTAGTTGATTGGTAGCCATCAGTTGTTATCATTGCGATAGGATAACCTAAGTCTCTAGCTGTAACGATAAAGTCTTGAATCTTATAGATTGGCACTTCATGACCTGGAACAGCTCTAATTTCCATACACCACTCCGTAACGAACAATGGCACTTGGTCAATAGATTTTTTGCCTGTAATTGGGTCATAAATTTCACGTGTATCAAATCCTTTAAAGTAAGAACATGACATACCTGTACTATCTGATTTAATACCTAAGTCAATGTGTATAAATCTTGGTGAACTATTGATATAAGTCAATTTCTTAATATCAATGAACTTATCTAATGTTTGATCTTTATTAAAGAAATCTAATTCAATCATTTCCTGCTGAACAGGGTTAGGTTGATTAAATACTTCGTTGATTGTTTGTGCTGAACTAATAAACGAGAATGTACTGAATGTTGATACACCAGCCAAATCTCTTAATGCCTTAAGTATATTGAAATGAAATGCTTCCCAATGCTCCACTGGCACATCAATAATCCTTTCAGGACTTTTTACAGTCGCTAATCGGTATTCATTTGATTCATTTACAATAAATGGATCGACATATTCATCACCAGCATAAACTTTAAACATTTTGCCACTGTAAGCTCCTGTATGCCATTTTGCTTGCCAGTGAGTATATGAAAAGATAGTAAAGTCTTTAACGCCTTTTTTACGTTTTTCTTCAATCCTAGCATCTAAGAATGATCTATTACCTTTACTTGAACTATCTAATACAATATGACCAAATATTTCTCTATTTGAAGTAGCAAAACGTGAAGCCCTACGAACAGCAATTGTATCTAAGTTATCTTCAGCTTGACCACCTACTACCGTCATATCATTGATTTCTGAAAAAATTGCTCCAATCGTTGCTTGACCTAAAAAGTTTTCACCCCTAGAACCAACAGAAATATCAATGTTGTTGATAAAGTAAGTTTTACCTTTTTGCTTACCTTTGGTAACTAATACTTTTGATTTAAAGAAAGGGCTATTTGCTACCCAATCCTCAAACTGTGACCACAAAACACCTTTTGCTAGTTTCTGTGTGGCATTTACTAATGCAATTGAAATTACAGTAGATTCGACCAAACCATAATATTGGTGTGGGTTTTTTAAACAAAGTAATTTACATAAATCATACATTGAAACTAATAAAGCAAATGTTGATTTACCTAAACCAATACCACCTGATAATACTATTTCACCAACAGGGGAATGATAAGGTGTAGGAAATACTTCCCTAGCTGCCTCTTTCCAAATTGGATAAAGCGTATCACCTAGTGATTTACCTAAATAATATGGGTCATGTATAAAATCATCTATATCAGGCACGTTCTCTTGAAAGCCTGTTAATTTAGCTAAACTATGTAAGACATCAATGCTTACTGTTTCGCCATTTATTTCATAAGTTCTAACTTTTTTATCTTCCATTCTTTTCTTTAACCTCTAATTTTCAGTAAGTTCAATTAGATTGATAAAGTGGATAGAACCTACTTATTCTTTATTTCTTATTTAGGGAATAGACAAATAGGAAAGAAAATGAAGGATAAAATTATTAAGGGAAGAATGAAAAACCTTAATAATTAAAAGAACCTAGTTATCTACTCTCTAAATAAGAAAATAGGGATTGTACTTGGAGAATCATACAATCCCTGACTAGCCTAACGTGCCTAACGTATTGGCTACAACTGTTTATCGTTTTATTGTTATTGTTATTTGATCGGTTTAAATTTAGTAAGTAAGTCTCTAGCTTGATCTTGCATTTGTTTCTCATCCATGTGTTCATCAGTTTGATTAGACTGTGAATTTTCCAATAGAATGATTTTACTTTGTAGATCATCAATATTGATTGAATCACTAGTTGTCTTAACATAATTTAAACTTGCTTGTTGTGTTTGAATCGCTAGTTTGTAGCGTTCCATTTGTTCTTCAGGTGTAAGCATTTCAAATACTGATTCGTCAAAGATTAAATCTTCTAACGCCTCAATACACCTTGACATTTTTGCTACTCTTTTTACTTCCCTTTCTGCTGTTGAAAAAAGAAGTAAATTCAAACCTATAGATTTAGCTTTCAATTGATTAACATCAATTTTCTTTAGGTCTGATACCGTTGCAACTTCCATACTTGACATAGTTTTACCTTTTTTCTTAACCAAAATAATATAGGGAACGAACCTAGCATTTTCTAGGTATTTTACTCTTATCTATAATATACTTATTTTGTTAAAAAATTTTGCCTATCGTATTTTAGCGTATAATGCCCCTAAATCGTTCATATTCGCTTTATTTTTGACAAGATGATTTACCCTACATACTCGATAAAAAAGTTCGTATATGGGCTTTATATTGCGTTTTATGGCTATATGTTTTTATACAGTTTTTAGACTTGAATAAATTTTATACTTTTTACTTGCTTTTTTCTTAGTTGACTATACAAATTTATATAAAAATCATAAATCAATTATAACCTATCTAAATCAATCTATATTGCAATATTGTTTTTAGGTATATGATTGTATAGATTGATTGATAAAGTTCGTTAGAATTGATTTTAGGGCTATTCTCGTTGATATTTGAAAAGTAGTATTGATTGAATAGATTTCTTTCAATTAGATTAGTTAGATTTTACAAAAACTTCGTTTTTGTGGTTATGAACGAAGTGAATAACCTGTAACATGGTTACTTGGCTAGAATTGATAAGATTTAATAGTTTCTTAGCTCCTTCTGGTTTGATGCCATCGGAGCTAAGAAAGGTGAAGATTGAAAAGATTTATTTTATTTAATAAGTTTAGAATGGTGGAAAAGCCCACTCTCAATAGTGGGCTTTTCCCAAGTAATATATTTCTTTAACTTTTATTTTGACTTGAAGAAATTTAATTTATTAGACTTTACTTATCTTTTCTTGCGGTAGCAAGGATCTTATAAGTCTTTTCTAATCTTTCAATTTCTTTATGGTGAGTTGGCTGATTTCAGCCAACTCCAAAATCATATTAAAGATCCTTAAAGTATTCTTTTCAATTATGCAACTCATCTCTGGGGTCTGGGGTGCTTGGTGCGGTAGCACCCCTTGACCCCAGGATCAAGAATTAGGTTTTTTTTATTATATGACTTTTTCTATGTTATAATTAAAAAACTATAGAAACCCAAAAAAAGTCACATAATATAGATGGTAGTTTTTTTGTTGTATTTTTATAAAAACCTATAGAAGTCCAAAAAAACTACCTAAGACTAATTGAAAAAGTATAAAAATTAGCTTAAAATTGAGTAGATTTTAAAAATTAAGCAAAAAATGACTAAAAACAAGATAAACCTAGATAGCATAAGGGTTCAAAGCACTTTTTTCGAGGTACTTTTTTTTTCGGTCTGCTAGTAATAATAGTAATATAATATAAAAAAAAGTACCTAAAGTTCTTGCTTTTCTTTTTTACAAGTAGTAAAATTCAAAAATATTAGCAAAAGGAAAATTTTATCTTTCAATTTTGCTTTCGGGTATTGCAAAGCGATAGTTGGACGTGGGCAGCTTTTTTAGAAAAAGGTACTTAAATTTTAAGTTTTTAGCCTAGTTTTTGAATGCTAAAAATCAAAAAATCAAACAAAGCCAATTCCCACCTATGTTTATCTTACTTTCAAAATTTAGGTACATAGGTAAAATTTTAACAAAATACTATAAAATATGGTAAAGAAGATGGAGAAATTAGAACAATTAGAAAAACTGATTGAAGAAACAACTAAAGAGGCATTAGTAAAGTGGATTAAATCAGGTGGTGTAGGTAAAAAGTATCCACCTGAAGCAAGAAGATTCTGTATTCCTTGGGCAGCTGGTTCAGGAAAAACTAGCACAATTATTCAATTTATTGCTAAGAATTGGGAAGAAGGTATTATCTATTCAACTTGGACTATTGAAGAATTGGAGCGAGTTTATCAAGGAATTCTAAAAATAAATCCAGATATTGATAAATATATTTGTAGGTATCATTCAAAATCTGATCAATGGGAAAGTATCAATAAAGATCCAAATTTACTTACTAAATACAGAATTGTACTAGTTACAGATGTTAGCTTATTGACAATTCCACCTAGCGTGTTATTGAATAAGTCAAATTTCTTTTCAGAAACTAGACCAACTGAAAACATTAGGGCTTGGATCATTTTAGACGAGAAACCTACACTACAAAGGAAAATTACAGTAAATGAAGAGTCAATTAAAGCTCATTCTGTTGTATTATCAGAAATTGATCCTATCACTAATGACAAGGTTTTAGACTACTATTATCATCAATCTAAAACTGTAGTGAACGCACTGGAGGATATGACTAAGCAATTTACTAATTCAAGTCATATTGACGGTGACTTTAAAGAAGTTCCTGTATTGGGTTATGACTTAAAAAATAAAGTTCCAATTGAATCAGTAAAAAAAGTAAAAGTAGTAGATAAAAATTCAATGAAAGCTAGGGCTACTAAATTAGGTTTAGAGATGATTTATGAAGATGTAAAAGCTACTTCAAATTTATTATCTAATAAGCCTAGTTTAGAATATGCGGTAGAAATCCCTGAAATCAGTAAATTCTATGATATTACAGCTTTAGACAATCCACTTACCACCGTTCTTAATTTTGATGGTACAGGGGATATTATTTTATCTAAAGCTAGTGGGTGGACTATTGCAAAAAATGATTATCCATATAACTTTAAAGACTATGGTAGCATTGAAATACTTTTAGACTACAAGCCAATTCAGCGTAAGAAATCGACACTATGTAAAAGTGGTGATATGTTTGAAGTAGATTTAAGAAATGCTGAAGTTCAAGAAAACTTAGATAAAATTGCTCAATATATTGTCAAGTCGATTAATGAAGGTCAAAAACCTTTAGCTGTTACTTGGAAAGATATTAGTTCGTTTGTGGTGCATAATGCTGAAGATCAAATTGTGTACAACGCTAAATTGTCTATGAATGACCAAATTGAAGAAAAGTTAAAAGAACTAGGTTATGTAAAAGGTGAAGATTATTACTTAACTTATTGGATGTCAGGAAAAACAAGGGGAACAAATGAATTTATGGATGCTACTGAATTTTTAGCATTTGAACCATTATTTGTTACTACTAATGCTTTAAACGATTTAAATGTATCCTTAAAGACAGATCCTAACAACCCTATTACTAACCAAGATTTATTTTTAGCTGAATTTATTCAGGCGATTTATCGAACACAAATTAGATTAAATAAACCTATTAAAGTGAAAGTAACAGAACAGCTACTAGATACTATTTTTGATATGTATGATTACTTGAAAATTGAAGAAAAGAATGTAGGTGATACTGTTTCTTTGGCATTAATGAAAAAGATACTAAGAAAAAACCATTATGAAGATTTTGTTGCTATCTATAATGCTAACAAGATCATAAATAATGAGTACATTATTTTTTCTGATAATAAAGACTTGGAGAATACAGTTAAAAGAGCTAAAAGTTTTAAAACTGTAAACTATGAAAAACTTTTCATAGCACTTGTTGATATAGGCTTTAAGATTAAAGTAGGCGATAAGGATATTACAGATAAGTATAAATCTAAACAATAAAACTAAAGGCTAGATAGTTAAAATTCCTATCTAGCCTTTTTCTTTAATCTAAATATCAACGAGAATATGCCTAAATCGCTTGTATTTGCATTTTCTTTCTAAGGTAGGGTAATTAGTAGGCTTAAAATAAAACCCCTAAAATACCCCCTTATTTTTAGCTTAATGATTGTTTAACGTCAGCATTCCATTTGTCAAATGCCAAAGTCAATTTTAACGCTTTAATTGCTAGTTCATCAGGTGATTTGGAATTATGTTCTTTTGATACAGATAGTTGTTTAAGCATTTCAAAAGCCCTTTCATCAAAACTTTTAACACCATTTTCAGAATTAAAAATAGTTGCGTTAATTTCAGAAATAGATTGTGCGTTGAATGTTCTGTATTCCAAGCCTTTTAAGTTTAAAGATTTACCCATTTCTAATACATAACCTTTTTCTTGTTCAATATCCCATACTGATAACACTTCAGGATTTAAACAATGCAATTTCATATACATTAGAAACCTTGATTGGTCTAATTTAACAAAGCAATAAGAATTATCGCTTAATTCATTATGATCAACTACTTTATCCTTATGCCTTAAACTAGCAAATTTCCAAGTTAGCAAATTAGTATAAACTTTCCCTAATAAATCTGAATCTAATAAACTAGGAATAAGCTTAACTAATAGATCATTTTTATTCATACTACTTACCCAACAAACCTTTTAATTGGTCTTTAAGCGTATCAGGATCAATATCTTCACCTGTTGTAGAGACTTTAGCTTTTAGTTCTTCTAAGCGTTTACTTGTTCCTGTTGCTAAAACTTCTTTTACTTCATTAATTGTACTCGGCCCGATTCCTTTTAATGCTTTCAACGAATCAATATCATCAGGTAAATCAGTTGCACCAAATTCAGCCTCTAATTTTTCTTTAGCTGCATGAAAGCTTGCACTTCGGTTAGGCTCATCTAGTTTGTGATAATGTTCAACCAATAAATCTAAATGGGCTGATACTGCTTCAATTTTCTTACTCATATCTTGTTTCTCCTGTTTATGCCTACATACATTAGGCTAAAAGTTAATCATTTAAACAAAAAATTTCAAAATCCTTTAAAAATTTGCTACACTAAAGCATTATTAAAAGTATAGAATAATAGAAAAAGGAGGTTGAATGAAATTCACCTATAAAAAGGTAAAAGATAGAATACGCTATGTTACGATAAATTGCAAGGATAATTTTGAATACGAAAACCTTGTTAAATTCCTCACCTATAAAGAAAACGTAAGAAAAATGAACTATAGGACAGGACAGTTAATATGGGTAACAGAAGATAAGTTTAGTGGCATTAGTAAGAATGATGATAATTTACAAGTTAAAATTAAGTATGGGTTAAGTAAAGTAGTTGAATCTTGGCTAAAAAGTTTAGACTATGAATATACTACAGAAAACAAACCTGAAATATGCGGTATAAAGCCCTTAGAACGCTGGCTAACGCAATTTTCTAATCACCCTAAGCCTGAGTATGGGGAGATACAAAAAACCACAGCACGATTGATTGAGGGCGTTGATTATGGTATTGTTTCTTTAGGGGTCGGGTTTGGAAAAACTGAGTTAATGCTATCAATTGTAGATTCTTATTTGCAAAACTATACAAAGAATGCTATAATTATTACTTATTCAAGTAAAGTAATTGATGAAATTAAGTTAAGAGCTGAAAAATATGGTATTGAATCGGATAGGTTGAAGTTTATTCAACCTAGTGGATTTATGAAAAGAAACGAGGCAAGTAGTAAAGAGTTTATTGATTTTTGTAAAAATACAGAACTACTTATTGCTGATGAGGCACACCATTTTACCGCTAAATCATGGCAAGACCTTTTTAACTTAATTTTACCTAAGTTTATGTATGCGTTCACAGGTAGTGCTGATGTAAAAAATGGTAAAGAATTAAATTATAAGGCTTTAGAAAAAGGTAATCTTAGCTCACAAGCTAGTGAATTAATGGCTTATTGTGGTGAGATGATTATCCATAAAGAGTTACAAGTTCCAATTAGGGTTTATCACGTTTATAAATCCTTTACAAACCCTGATATATATGAAGATTATCTTGAAAGTAATCCTGATGATTTAAATAAATTGATACAATTTACTTTACAAGACCCTAGGTTAGCTAGTACAATAGCTGAAATTGTGAAAAAAGTTATACCAAGTGATTCAATGGTGTTTATTCCTGAAATATCTTTAATTGAAACAGGGGTGAAATTATCAGATCAATTGAATCGGTTAGGCATATCAACGGTCTATTATTCTGGTTCTTATGTAAATAGTCCAGTAGGAAAAATTAAGATAACGCTTGAAGAACTTAAAGAAATGGCTAGACAAAGGCATTTTAAAATCCTTATTTCAAATACGGTAGGGGTTGAGGGAATTGATATTCCTAATTTAAGTTCAATTATCCCACTAACAGGGGTAAGCTTTAAGTCAGTTATTCAGCCGATAGGTCGTAGTGCAAGGTCTAGTCTTGTTCATTGTGTGTTTATTTGGGATGAAACAAATCCATTATATATGCGACAGAACAAAGATAGATACAAGATAGTACGAAAATTAAACGTAGTATCTGAAAATAAAATAAGCCTTTAATTAGGCATTGATCTTTAAAAATTTGGAAAGAAAATTAGTGAATTGCTTTTTGTTTTCTTTTAAATGTAGAAAGTGTGATATAGTTAAACCTTTTAAATAAGATAAAATATACCTAAGATAATGAGAGAATAGTATGAAAACTAAAACGGTACATAAATCATATAGATTCAGGATATACCCTACTTTAGAACAGATAATCTTCTTCTCTAAGACTTTTGGTTGTGTTCGGAAAGTATATAATCTTATGTTGGAAGATAGAATAAGAAATTATGAAAAATATAAAGCAACTGGAATTAAAACCAAAGATCCTACTTATGCTAAGTATAAAGCAGAATATCCTTATTTAAAAGAAGTTGATAGTTTAGCTCTTGCTAATGCACAATTAAATTTAGAAAAGGCTTTTAAGAATTTTCTTA
>ERZ773027.513-NODE-513-length-24282-cov-7.877368_pt1 | contig 24282 bp, 17 predicted proteins | sample MGYA00511032_ERZ773027 | MGnify/ENA primary metagenome ERZ773027 (study PRJEB29015, sample SAMEA2738138) | human oral metagenome | biome: human oral; feature: human-associated habitat; material: saliva | place: China | collected 2190 ... | reverse complement strand
CATCAGGTGCACCCGCATCGATGAACGATGGTCTGTTGCCCTTCTTGCAGTTTGCGTAAAGCGTAAATTGAGAGATGAGGATAAGCTCACCGCCTACATCGTCTAGTGACAAATTGGTCTTGCCGTTCTCGTCCTCAAATATTCTAAGCTTAATCATCTTATCCACCATCTTATCAGCGATAGCCTTGTCGTCTTCCTTCGACACGCCGATGAGCACCATGAAACCCTTGCCAATCTTACCAATTTCATTGCCATTAACTACCACATTGGCATGGGTCACTCTCTGTATTACAAATTTCATATGTCCTAAAAGCTCCTTATTTCCTTGATTTTTCGCGAATATTTTCATAAAATTATAGCATTATATAGATATAATTACACGATTAAGAATATTCAATTGGAGGACATTATGAACCCATTTAAAAATACAATAGCACTCAATAAGATCAGATCTGGCTTTCGCAAATACATGAAGCATGTGCCAGCAATCAGAGCAGCACAAGCACAGGATGATCACGCTAAAGCACAGAGGCTCATTCGTAAAGCGGAGGATGAGTTTTGCGATTATACAGGTAAGACGCTCGGGATTACGGTTGATGTTATTAATCCAGAAAACATTCCTGCCAAGAGCCCGTTCCTCGTCGTTGCCAATCACCAAGGATACGCAGATATCTACGCGATGATTGCAGCTTTCCGTTCTACTCAGATAGGCTTTATCTCCAAGTCTGAGACTAAGAAGCTCAAGCCACTCGCTGATGTTATTCGAGGCACACAGTCGGTGTTTATCGACCGTGGCAATCCTCGTTCCGCTGTAAAGACTCTCGCAGAAGTTACCGACCTATTCAAGAAAGGCTATTCTTTCGTAATCTTCCCAGAGGGTACGAGGAGTCACAGTAACGACATGGGACATTTTAAAGAAGGCAGCTTCAAATTCGCCCAGAAGGCCGGCGTGCCAATCGTGCCGGTTTCGATTATCGATTCATATAAGATATTTGAGGAGCACAATACATTCACTGGTGGAACCATTAAGGTTGTAGTTCACCCGACTGTAAACCTCTCAGGCATGCCTAGACAGGAGCAGCTTGCTGCGCAGCACGAAGTTGAAGATACTATAAGGGCTGGGATAGAGCAGTATCGCTAGATATTAACTGCGCCCTCTGAATAGGAGCTGAGTTATTAAGTTTTAAATATTGGAATCACTATAAAACCACTGCAGCCGCACTTGCGACCACAGTGGTTTTTAATTTAATTAGAACTTTTTACTTATATGTCTAATTCTATTATTATTTATGCTCTCTTCCTTCTGTAAGTAGCAACCCCTGCGAGAGCTGCACCTGCGAGAACGAACATGATTGCAAATGCAACTGTGCTTGAGCTATCTCCTGTCTTTACGACCTTCGCACGTACTGGAGTCTTCTTAACTACTCCTGGCGTTCCAGGCTTTGGTGTCTTTTTAGATCCAGTTACTGTGAAGTATGTAGTTGCAGCATTTGCACACTTGAACTTAGCCTTAATAGTGTGCTTTCCTGTTCCTAGACTTCTGATATAGCTCTCCTTAAGTGTAAGTACGACACTTCCTGGCTGTGCTGTGTAATTTTCTTTATCTACAGCCTTTCCATCTATTTCGATTCCCTGGAATCTGTCGAATACTCTTTCGCCTGGCTGATTCATATCTACTAGAGGATTCTCTATTTTAAATAGCAGATCTCCACCATTCCATACCGCATCGTTACCAACTGTAAATCTGTATCCATCTTCAATCTGATCTGGTTCAGGCTGTGGTGTTGGTGTTGGCACAACAGGCTGAGGTGTTGGCTGTGGCTGTGGTGTAGGCACAACAGGCTGAGGCGTTGGCTGTGGCTGAGGTGTTGGCTGTGGCCTTACCACATCATTCTCGTCTGCTTCCTGAATAAGTCTAAATGAAATAGCAGGTGCATCCTTAAAGAAATCATCATATGTCTTACCACCGTCAACTGAGTACTTAAATATGTAACCGATTCTCTTTCCGGTCCTGTTCTCAGGAATTGTTACATAGCAATTACCAGCAGTGTTGTCCTTTACATTAAGAGTTGCCTCTATATTCGTCGGCTTAAAGTTTGCTGTGTTACCTCCGGATTCACCTGAATATAGCTTAAGCTTAATATCATGTCCATTATCAAGCTTTAAATTATATCCACTTGCACTTATTTTTAAGGTTTTCCCCTCTTTAGGAACCAAGTTAGTAGTTGGTACTCCTTCGTATTCAATGCCAACGCGGCTAAGAGTCTTTTCAACCTTGATATTTGATACTCTGATATCTTCAGTGTTCTTTATATTTTCATCGTTTACATCTACTAAAGAACCTTTCTTGAATACCACACCTGTATACTCTTTCTTCTGTCCTTCTAGAAAATGTATATAGATAGTGTCGTTTAGATATCCAAAGTCATCATGAGGTCCTAAATCAACTTCCCTGCCATCAGAAGTGAGCAACTTTAAACCTACTTTACGGTTCTGCGGAAATGGGTTAACTTTGATATTGCGATCGAACTTTACTCTAATCTCCTGTGGTGCAGCCCACCTTGCATCAACTGGCTTAGCATTAAACTCAGCTGCTGAAACGTTAGGCAGGAAAACGCCACTTGTAAGGAGCATCGTAGCCGATAAAATTAATGCTGAAAACTTCTTGAAAAAGTTTCTCATATTACGGTTCCTTTCGTCTTTCTTAATCATTTTGCTAATAACGTACTTGTATATTTTACTATAAATAAATATCCATTACCATAAATATGACTAAAATAGTCTTGATTAATCGTATTAATTCTATTAAAGTGCTATAATTTTAGGTCTTTCATTTTAAAATAATATTAGAAAAGCACCGCATCCATTGAGGATGCAGTGCTTTGCGATTATAGGATTCTTAAAAATCCATCTTTTTATTTTATCTATTAAACCCTTTTTCTTCTGTAATAGCAGATACCTGCAAGAGCTACGATCGCCATAATTAATATAGCTTCATATGCAAATGCTATATTTCTGTCACCTGTCTTTACGATACTTCTATGAACTCGTGCTTTCTTAGCAATCACTAGGTTTTTAGCTTTGCTCGAAGCACTTACGATTGACCCAGAGTTTCTCTGTGAATTATTACCAGCAACTGTAAATCTAGCTTCAACAGCCCCATTCTGGAAGTGAATCTTTGCAGTATGACTTCCGTTACTAAGAGTCTTGAGATAGCTGGACTTAAATTTGAGTCTCAAGCTTCCCTTAGTCTTAGTGTAATTATCAGCAGATATCAGAACTCCATCCACTGTAACGTGGGAGAAATTATCATATGTATCTTCGTCGCTGCTCTTTGCCTTTACTACTATTTCGAGAGCTTCATCACCGCTATTCCACTTTAGCGAATCCTTGTTTACAACGTAGTATTCCGCCTGCTCATTGCTGCCATACTCGATTACGTTGTTGTACATAGACATGGTATCCATCAGGAACTTAACCTTGTCTCCATCTTGGCTAAACTTAACCTTTACTGGCTTTCCTGCTTCATCGATGTAGTATACCTGCTTTACGGATTTTCCAGCGGGTACTTTGCGAGTTATTTCAAACGAACCATGTGCTAGCTTCGAGATTTCCACGCGCGCCATGTTAACGGTATCAATGTCAACAACCTCGTAATCTTTTCCTTCAAATCCCTTTACGGAGCTATTTGGAAGAACTCTCTCATTAAGGGCGTACTTACCCTCTGTTCCGAAGTTTAGACCGGTTAACTCTACGTTATCATCATAAGTTGATATCACAGTGTCATGCTTGTGGTCATCTGCCTTGTCAAACACGATAAGAGATAGCACATTTCTACAGCTGAGGTGGTCATAAGGATGCTTTCCAGAGTTCCATTCTGACTTGTCCTTTACAGTAAGAGGGAAGGAATCCATCGCATATGTGCCTCCCGAAACCTCGATCATGTAGTTATTATCTTCAATCAAATCGCACTCAATAAACCCATCCTCATCTGATGTCACCGTTACAATATCAATTGGACTTGTGAGCTTAAACTTTACGTTCGGTGCCGGCACATCGTTTCCTTGCTTATCCTTATAAAATACAGGCAGCTGAACCCTTACTCTTTTATGATTATCCGTACCATCTGCAGGCTTATTGCGTTTTATTAGCACTAGCTTATCGACAGTCTTACCGTCTATCTTGTAGTTCTGCGGCAGAGCTCCATCCTTATTTGAAGTGATGTATGCATTATCCATATCATATTCTTTGTCGTCGATAGAAATTATGTAGTTATTGTCTTTTACTAAAGTCAATTTCTTGAGCTTCGAATCTGCAGAAACAGCATCAGCCTCATGCTGCTGCGTTGTGCTGTTATATACGGAGAACTTAATCGCCTTATTGACAGGAACCTCTTTGCCGTTAACCTTTTCATATATAGGAAGATCCGCAAGCTTAACCTTTTCCGTCTCATACACCTTCGCATAATCAGACGGTTTGTATTTACCCTGTTCATTAGGCTTTGCAGTTGGTTCATCTTCCTTAGGTCCAGATTTATTCAGCTTCTTCCATAGGTCTGGATAGATATAAATATCCATTACCGTAGCCTTGGTGAGGTTCGGTTCAAAGTCTGTCTCAGGATATGAGATATATACGTCATCTTCCGAGTACTTGCTTATATCGACACCGTTGATGATAATCGGATTCTTTGCGTTAATGTCAAATACATTTCCTTTTTTTAACGAAACGTATACGTGCACATTCTTCTTCTGGAATTTAACGTCTACCGTATCGGCATAGTCTGGTTTAGACGAAGTTAGCTTTCCATCTGCCTCAGTTATATTAAGGCTTAGAGATACATTATTCTCTTTTGGCTTGGTATTCTCTCCGCTCTGACCGCCCTTCTTGATAAGCTCCCATGCCTCTGGATATATATAGAGGTCGAGCATTGCAGTCTTCTTGATCGAAGGATCAAAGTCGGACTCTGGATACGAGAAGTAAACAAGCGAGTCCTTATACTTATTGAGGTCAACCCCGTTGATAGAGATTGGCGCATCTCCATCCACCTCAACCTCAGATCCTGGCTTAAAGATGATATTAACTTTTACAAATTTCTTCTCATGCTTAGCCTTGATGCTTTCGACACTGCCTGGTGCAGTGCAAGTGATTGTTCCATCCTTGTCTGTGGCTTTGATTTCAACCTTTGAACCATTCGCAGTTGTCCCTGCCAATGTGTTCATAGGCATGAGTCCAGCGATGAGAAAAGCAGCCATCATAATGACAAGGGTTTTAATTAAATAATTTCTTGAAGTAGTCATTTAAAATACTTGTTCCCCCGAATATCGATATAGTGATAACTTAAAAGCTCTTAATCATAACTAATTAACTAGTCATGGTTAAGAGCTTGAGAATTTAGTTTACCATTTTACTATTTATTTATTAAATAGATATTTTCAATTCAGGTACTTTCTTTTTTTACTAAATCCTATTGTGTTTGCATTTTTGTGGCACTTGAATTTAAAGTAGTGAAATGATTTTTTCATTAAGTTTATCATACGTTTTTAAATCATCGTCTGTAATTCTTACGCCTGCATATTTAGCCAAATCACATAACATTTTAAATATATCCATAGGTGTTTTCTTTTCCGAATTGTATATAGATTCAGCTGTTATACAAGTTATATTATGAGCAGCTTTATTACGTACACTTTCTTCTATATCTCTTATTTTGTAAATACTATTTTTAATATTTAAGTCAATTCCTCCCTTGCCATAATCATCTATTATTTTTATATAATCGAATGATTTTGCGTACTTGTTGGTTTCTATTACCGTCGCCGAGCCCGACTTCTTGTCAAATCTAATTAGTGAATCTAAGTCAATAATTTGTGTTTTTTTAATTATCATTTCTAGAAGTCTTTGAAATACTGGTGAAATTGATCTTATAAAATCTGCATACTCCTCTTTTTCAAGCTTAATTCGCATAATCATCAGGTACTCGAAGACATTCCAGTGGTCTCCTTGCTTAATTGGATAGATATCATAATTTGCAGCCTTAGCTTTTTTATCGCACTCTGACTTATCTAGTTTCAACCTTGCAGCTCCTGCTTCCATCAGAAGAACTGCTTCTTTACTTATGTAGTCGCTATCATCACCTACAGCATCCAAAGCCGCTACGTAGTCATATGCCTCTATATGCTTTTTAATGATACTCTTTCTAATTTCAGCACTCAGGTTAGTAATCGGAGATTCTTCGCATCTATTTTTAAATGTTTCATCAGAGTTATCTAAATTCAGTTCCCACTGAAGCTCAACATCGTAGTCGCCTTTCACATCTTCATGTGTATTAACCTCTTTATTCGGGCTTGATACCTGAATCGGAATCATAGGTCTTTCAATAAATGCTGATAATGTATGTAAGGCACTTTTCATAGCAGGGGATCCTGAAGAGATATTAAGGAGTAACTCATCATCTTCATCAATATTATTACATAAATCTTCAAGTATCTCTTTAAAGTCCAAAAGGATAGGGTCAAACAGATGAACATTTACGAGCTCCTCTCTTATCATCCAATCGAACTCTATTTGCTTTCCAATCAAGTCTTGTAATTTATTTAGACAATATGAGTATCTATTGTCCTTGTCTTCATATCCATTTATCTCTTTTGAAAGAAATAGAATCACTTTGTCAGGTCGGTACACTCTAATTATGTGCAATAATGCACCGTCTCTCTGACTAGATATCGGATCTGTGCTTCCAACTGGTGAGAATAATATTCTTTTCATAATAACCTCTTTTCTTGTATCTGCAATAAAAGATCACACTATACTATAATAACTTCCTCTTCATATACGCTATACGATTCACCGAGCAGGAACACCTCATTGCTACTATTTAACCTATAAATTCTTACATTATCTTCGTTTGAAATTGTTTTCTTGATTCCTTCTATAATTTTTGAATACTGACTCCTGTTAATTAGTGCTTCAAAAGCAGACCTTTGAACTCTCGTTCCGTAGCTTTCTAATAGCTTAACCATCTTTGTGCGCCGTTTGTTATCTATTATATCGTAGATGATTAAAACAAGCTTCTTGTCAGCATCTTCTATTATATCAGTAAAATCATAGCGTTCTATGTTTATTAAGGACATCATTAAACTAGCGTATTATTACTGGCGCATATTCGTTAACATCTTCGTTTGCTATTGCAATTCTCATCCTACGGCATTGTTCTTGTATGGATTTTCTCATAGTTCTTTCAGCTTGATCATAGAGTAGATATCGACTTGTTCTGTTCATAGTCTTCTCAAACTTATTTATAAACTTAGATAGCCCTTCTTTCGTTAAGAATACACCTTGAGAATCGTCTGCGTATTCAAAATGTTCCGGTTTAATCTCATGTCCTTGCACCAAGCTGAGTACAGTTGAATCTACTATCACGCTTCTCCATTCTTCCATTAGGTCTGAAACCAAGGCAGGATGATTTGCATAATTTTTATGTAACACAGCATAATATGGTGACATTCCTTCATTCTCAACTTTTGGATATATCTCATACATCAATAATGTATATCCAAGGCTCAGCATAGAGTTAAATGGGTCTCTTGGCGGTCTTCTGCTTCTCCCATTAAATTTAAAATCAGGCTCTATTATTTCACTTAATGCCTCAAAGTACGTTCTTGCCGCCATTCCTTCATATCCTAATAATCTTTCCACTCCATCAGCAATCTCCACTTTATCACGGTATATTTTCATATCCTTTATAAGCATCTCTAGTTTGACAGTGTGTTCCTTCGCATATCTTCTAAGCACTACCTCTTGATTCCTAATCTTCGCAGAAATAATCCGCTTACATAATTCCAAACAAAACTGATTATCTCGAAATACATCTATTTGCTGTTCTAGTATCTCTACTTTATGATGAGCTGTTGATTCAAGCCTTCCAAAATATTTTCCTTTTCCTGAAAAGAAGCTGACAGATATACCGTTCGTTAGACAAAACTGAATACACTGTGTACTTAAAACGGCATTCCCAAATACAGTAATGCTTTCAACTGTTTGCTTAGGAACTGTTCTAATTGTTTCATCTCTATTCTTAATAGTAAGACGGCCTCCTTCGATTCCAACTTTCGTTTCACCGGTAGTCACATATATATGAGCCATATTCCCCTCCACAAATGAATAATTACAACTGCTTATTGGTTCGTCCCCTATCGGGGTATTCGTTTTCTAATAAAAGCCTAAATAGTGATTCATTAGCCCCAAACAGAGTTGTTTTCGTCCCCTATCGGGGTTTTCGTTTTCTAATCCTATCTCCTTTCCTTAAATTCTTTGACTCATGCACTTATGCATTGTTCTTTCTTTTATCAATTACAGCTACAACTATAGCCAGAATTATGATAAGTAGCTCTATTAGCATAAGTTCAAACTGCAAGACAAGTAAAATACCTAATACTGGAAATAGCATAAATAACGCTACAATATAAGCTACGCAAAAACCAGTCATACTCTCATCAGTATTTGAATCAATTCTACGCACAGTAAGAAGCAGATAGGCTAAAGTAAGCAATTCAATTAACAACATTCTTCTTAGCATGGTTGCACTATATCCAGAACTCCAAACCACATAGTAAGCAATTGATTGTAGTATAAGCATTATACTGCTACATGTTAACATCATTTGATTTTTCTTCATTTTCTCTTTCCACCTCTATTTTTTTCAAATAACGCAGTCAAGATCTCTCAAGACCAGACTAATAAAGTTTTCGTCCCCTATCAGGGTACTCATTTTCTAATGAAACAGTTAACACTGAAGTAGTACAGGAGGAGTCAGCGTTTTCGTCCCCTTTCGGGGTACTCGTTTTCTAATCTAAGTTCCGAATACACAAAATTGGAGACTAATGTTTCCGTCCCCTCTCGGGGTATTCATTTTCTAATCTAATCAGATTTCAAAGATATTCGGTGATGTTCATATCAAGTTTTCGTCCCCTCCCGAGGTACTCGTTTTCTAATTGGAAACTCTTAAAAAATATATTACAGACTTTAAAGGTTTTCGTCCCCTTTTGGGGTATTCGTTTTCTAATGATAGAAAGAACGGGCGAACAGTAGGAACGTTTCAGCTGTTTTCGTCCCCTCTCGGGGTATTCATTTTCTAATCTAGATACTTATTTTTATTAAAGCCAGATAGGAGGTAAGTTTTCGTCCCCTCTCGGGGTATTCGTTTTCTAATAAGACATGACAGAAAATGAATATGTTGGAATGTGCACGTTTTCGTCCCCTCTCGGGGTATTCGTTTTCTAATAATGATTAAAACGGACAAACAGGCGGAAATTAGGAAGTTTTCGTCCCCTCTCGGGGTACTCGTTTTCTAATATTGATACTATATTTTGATATGGACGGCACAATTGCGTTTTCGTCCCCTCTCGGGGTATTAGTTTTCTAATTTGTTTGATAGAGAAGAAATTGGAGTTTTAGACGAAGATGTTTTCGTCCCCTCTCGGGGTACTCGTTTTCTAATTTATCAGACTCACAGGTCCGCAGCTGATTCACGAGTTTTCGTCCCCTCTCGGGGTATTAGTTTTCTAATTGCGGTGAACTGTTCCTACTAGATGAAGGCAGAGAGTTTTCGTCCCCTATCGGGGTATTAGTTTTCTAATTATTAATATCGCTATTACTTGTGTTGCGGTTTATCACAGGTTTTCGTCCCCTATCGGGGTTTTCGTTTTCTAATTTGAAACAAATTATACATGGAATTACTTAACCTAGTTTTCGTCCCCTCGCGGGGCACTCGTTTTCTAATATAGGATGACGGAACGAGAACCCCAAATTTCAAGTTAAAGTTTTCGTCCCCTCCCGGGGTTTTCGTTTTCTAATGCAACTAGAACGACTAACAGCGACGACATGGAGGTTGTTTTCGTCCCCTCTCGGGGTACTCGTTTTCTAATAGGATTATCCAATTTACACGGTTAAAGAGGTATTTGGTTTTCGTCCCCTCTCGGGGTACTCGTTTTCTAATTGATAAGAGCTACAAGGAGCTAATGAGGTATGAAAAGTTTTCGTCCCCTATCGGGGTTTTCGTTTTCTAATGAACAGCAAGATTTACAGAAACATCTAATGTTTGTGATTAGTTTTCGTCCCCTCTCGGGGTATTAGTTTTCTAATGTTCGAGCTAGAAGATGATGCTGATGAAGATTATGTTTTCGTCCCCTCTCGGGGTATTAGTTTTCTAATTAGATTAATTATATTTTACAAAGCCAGATAGGAGGTAAGGTTTTCGTCCCCTCTCGGGGTATTCGTTTTCTAATTAATTGAATGATTGATTGGACGAGTATTATAGTAGCGTTTTCGTCCCCTCTCGGGGTACTCGTTTTCTAATTGTCCCGTAATGAGTTTGATTCGATTAAAGGAGATAAATATAGTTTTCATCCCCTCTCGGGGTACTCGTTTTCTAATCGATTAAACGTGACGGATATAGAGTTGTAGGTATTCGATAGTTTTCGTCCCCTCTCGGGGTACTCGTTTTCTAATCGTTTATATAAATTTTTCAGGCAAGCCGAGAGGTTTGTTTGTTTTCGTCCCCTCTCGGGGTACTCGTTTTCTAATCTTAATTAAAACAGGGCTCTTAATCACGTTTATTGTGGTTTTCGTCCCCTCTCGGGGTACTCGTTTTCTAATAAGTAGGACTACTAGCAACATTTATTGTGCTATTTTTTAGTTTTCGTCCCCTCTCGGGGTACTCGTTTTCTAATAACAAAGAAAGATATGAACCATACAATCTAGGTATAGAGTTTTCGTCCCCTCTCGGGGTACTCGTTTTCTAATCCTAGAAATAAATAGTAATACAATTAGTTATATTGGTTTTCGTCCCCTCTCGGGGTACTCGTTTTCGTCCCCTCTCGGGGTACTCGTTTTCTAATTATCTAACTGGCAAGTTACCTAAAGAAGTAATCTCGTTTTCGTCCCCTCTCGGGGTACTCGTTTTCTAATACGGTTACAGCAAAAGAATTTATCTATTCATTTGAAGGACTCCGTTTTCGTCCCCTCTCGGGGTACTCGTTTTCTAATTTATATGGTATTATGGATTTGTTTCAGATTATACAACATGTTTTCGTCCCCTCTCGGGGTACTCGTTTTCTAATAGCGTGTGTTGGACAAGTGTGATTTCAACGTATCCATATACATTTTGCGGCTTAAACTTATTTTTATCATTCTTATCCAACACACTTTCATAATAATCAGCTTAATCCGTTAGAATTTCAATAACGGCTTAAAGTTTAGTAATTGTTATCTCGCATGGTCCCATTTGTACTCGCTCACCGTCATATTCAGTCAATTTTACCATATGAGGCGATACTCCTAGCTTATGGTCATCATAATGTCGGTGTTTATCTCTCATGTTTTTACTTACCGTGTTATTAATAATATTGCCCATTATTTTAACCTTATCGGGTTCATTTTTAAGTAGAGAACTTGTAACCGTTTTTGTATGGTATCCTGCACCACCACCTAGATAAATGACTTTACCATAGTATGGATTTTCCTCCTTAAATTTAAGTAGGAACTCTTCATTATAATTATTAAGGAAGTTTTCAACTGCCTCTTCTATGTATGAGATACTTTTTTTGAATAGCGATGTATCAATAGTTAGATTAAACTCAATTTTCGTTTCCGGCCTAATACACTCTCTTAATATAGGTATCCGAGTTTTTCTAGCATAACCATCTAAATTAGCGTCTATCTTTTGACACAATGTAAGGTTGTCAAAAGATAACGGCTTACTATCAGATATTTTTAGTCCACTCATAATATCGTTAACTGCATCACCATAGTTACTGCCTTCTCTATCAATGGTTCTAAAATATTTTTTATCCAGCTTATCTTTTTCTCCATTAAGTTTATTATTATCTCCGGCATTAGGTTTTCGTAATGCGCTAATTATATCATCATTTGAGTGTGTATCTTTTTCAATACTTTGAGATAATAGTATATTTCTAATTGCTCCCTTTATGCTACTACCTGGTATATATGGCATGCCGTATCCGTCCTTTATAAAAGTCTGAATACTCTTAACCGTTTTTACCTGAGCTATATTCTCACAATCAAGAGAGTACTTAGCAGCTTGATGAGTTATATCACCCAATACTTTATTTTCTCTAGCCCATTCATATAACCCACCATGTGCGTTTGACAACATGTACTTTTCAAAAGAAACTAGAAGATTCTTTTTTCTTAAATAGGTAAACAACTTAACCTCATCAATTATATATGCTGTGTTATCTCTTCTATTTAAGATCCAGTCCTTTTTTCCAATTTCATGACCAGAACCTATATGAAGAGGCCCAAGTGTCTCAATCGTAATTTTATATCTCTCAAGATAGTTTTTATTTGCCATCGCTTACCTCCATAAAGATAGGATTTGCATAACGATACACAGGGTGTGTTCCCTTAATTGAAACATCCTTGATTACCCCCTTAAATGGTCTGCTAAAAACCGATCCCGCACGAAATAAGTAATAGTCTTGCTTCTTAACACTGGTATCGGCATATGTGGAAGAATTTATAAAACCACTTCTCTTGGATAAAATATAGTTTGCGTTTTCGCACACATTTTCAAGTTCCATATCATCACACATACCTATTGATAAGCTCATTACACTTGAGGATTCTCTTGCCCGCTCAATTTTATCAGTGAGGCTAGTTGGCAGCTTTACTTTTTCTGAATTGAATTTGCCGAGCCCGGAACTTACTTTCCCACCAATTCCTACATAGCTTAAACTATGAAGCAATTTAATAACAATATTAAGAGCTTCTTCATCACTATATCCAACGATTAGGTATAGACCGGCACATTCAGAAAATAAATAGGTTCCTACCGAATATGGTTTAGTATCCTCATTAGTCAGGATACTCGCTCTCGTTATAATATCAGACTTCCCAAGATTTGATACTATTTCAGATTCCGTTTTAATATCCATACTTCCATCTAGATATTCATCTATGAGGTTAACATTTATAAACTCTAATTTTTTTGCTTTTTTCTTGTCGTCTATATTTTTTTCGCTTTCGATATTTATCATTGGCTTGGGGATGTAATAGCTATCTCCGATAAAAGGAAATGCATCAGACAATTTTATCTTTTCGTTCTCTACATAAGATACAAGTTCTTCGATGCACTCCGATTTAACAGCTTCATGACACAGAGCAGAAAAAATTGTATCCGCATATAATTTGTTATCTGAATTTTCTAAGCTTCCATTACCAAAATGTACCGGTGTAGAGAAAATTAGCTTAAATCCTGTATAATCCATAACTAATTCCTTTTCAGTAATTCGTTGCACTTATCAAGTATCTCTTTATTTATGTCACCTACAACGCACTCCGCATTGATATTATCTATTGTCACTCTTCCATATCCGCGTGATCCATGACCTCCGATATAATCATAGCTCAAAAGTTTTAGTCCAAGAGCTACTGTCTCTATATCCTCAAGCAACTCTTTTTCATTCTCTTTTTCGGCATTATAGATTATCGTAAGTGGAAATTTTGCTCCTCTTACAACACGCTCAATTTGCCTTGGCTTCGCCACTGCAGTTATTAGATGAATTGTATTTTCCTCTTTAACCTCAGTACCATCTTCAACGCCATTCTTTTTAAGCTCTTCTATATTCTCCATTATCATATCTGAAAATATGAGTCTGCTCGGTTTTGGGTGATTGCCATTCTTATCTGCACCTGCACCAAATAACCTCGTAATCTTGTCATCCTGATTGTTAAATTCAGAAACAATATCACCATTGGAATATGCTTTTGCTACTAGGCTTCTGATTTTTCCCTTTAGAGAGCTTCCCGGAATATAAGGTATTCTTGAGAGTGCATCCTTTGCTACAGGAGAGTCCACAGCTCCTATCACTGAAAATCCATCAGAAGCTCCAATATGCATTCCTGTTTCTATATTAATTATTCCTGTTATTTTAATCTTGCTATACATTTTTTTACCTCCGTTATTAATCTCTTCCACCATAGAACTTATGAAACGCAACTAGCGACTCCATATATTTGCAGAATATAAGCGCCTGTTCTCTGCTGTTTCCTATGCTTTTCAGATGATTCATAATGTCTGCTTTTTCAATAAAATCTACGACAGTTTTCTGCTTTTCTTTTAAATCACGCCCATACTCATATGCAAATTTCATTCTCACATATTGAATGTAACCCATTATTTCATCAGAAAGCTCTTCCTCCCTATATTTAATAAGCTTATTATAAAGGGTATTGGTCAGCTCAAGCATGTTTCTAATCTTTGATGTAGTAATCATCGGAGTTTTTGAAGTTTCTTGGGAATTGTTTCCGCCTTTCTTCATAATCTTACTTTTGATTACCTCTTCAGCACAGCTTACAAAATTTAGTTGTGTTAGTCGTTCATTCTTCATTACTCTTCATCCTTTCTATGTAGATATACATAAATATAGATCGCAGTTATAAGTTCCCTTCTATTCTCGCCTTTCGGATCATTAGATATCCACTCATATAATTGTTTTGAAAATACTTTGTATTTTTCTTCATTTTCATCTGCATCTTTTATGTTCGCCTGCATCCTTCCTAGCAGGTATGCAAGTCTTGCAAGATTGATCTTGTCGTCAAGATTCCTTATGTATCTTAGAAGCTTATATATTGCAGCCATTCCTTTCTCATCATCATCTGAGAAGAACGAATCAATCAGGACATATTTTTCACCCATTACACGACTCTTGAAAACATCCCACTTATATGTCTGTTCACCACAGTCGAACTCGTGTTTGTAATCTTGGTTATAGGCATCCTCAAACAATGTGACTGCATTTTTATCTTGCACACTCTTTGAAGCTTCTTCGAGCAAGCCTGTCTGTCTTGCGATAGCCTTAACTGGAAATTTCTTTGGGAAAATGCCTATTCCAGCAGATATAGTCAGCGTTCCTTGTGAATACTTTTTCAGTGAATCAGATAAATCAATTGCGAGGCCTATTACATCATCCCACGCACCTACTATAAATACATCGTCTCCACCTGAATATACAATTGTCACATTTCGCTTTGCTGAGACCGACCCATCTATCATATACTCTCCATTTTCAAGAATATTATTGATATGGAGTTTGAAAAACATGCTTAATTTTCTAGAAAAGCTAGCTGTTCTTGACAGACTTGTGTGTTCGGGCTTAAACCCACTTATAAAAGTTTTGCCAAGATTATCTACATCAGCTCTTAGTACTCCTAGCTTATCAATTCCTGTTGAAGCTTTTGCTAGTGCCTCGAACGATGATTCTGACGAGTAATCGCCTACCCATAATCGAGTCGCTACATTTACTCCTGTGTACATTTTATTTTTGCTATAAGACCGCACATAACCGCTTCCGCTTGTAGACATTCTAATCTTTAAACTTTCTTCATCCTCCATAAGCATATACTTGTCAAATGGTAACTTTATGCAATTTTTTTCTTTATCTTTCTCATTGGTAACTGTTACAAATCCAAAAGATTTATTCAGAATATCTCTTGATATTCTCTTAAACGAATTACAATATTCACATATATCCTCATCAGTAAGATGATCGACTCTTCCACAAACTTTACACTCTCTAGTAAATTCTTCATTTCTAAAAGAGTTCATGTGTCTAATCTCATTTGCCGAATATCGAGATATTTTTTCATTTGATAACGCTTTAGAAACTTCTTTAAATAAATTTTCATATGAGCCTTTAGGATAGTTCTTTAGAGTGTTTGCTGAGCAAGCTTTATATCCCATAGCAACATACAAATCAATCCCGTAGTTATCAATAAACCATTTTTTAAGCTCTGCTTTGAATATCTTTATCTTTTCTATAACTTCATATGTGTTAGGAAGTAAGATATAAGCATGACCACCACCCGAGTAGATAAGGTTGGTTCTAGATAGATTAACCGCCTCCAGCAATTCGTCTACAATGTGTTCCAGCATTATTTCTAGATAAAACGACTTGGAACGTAAACTTTTCAAAGCTTCTGAACTGTCGACCTTATAGATAAAACTTTGAATTCCGGATATATCCATACTGAACATCAGAAAATAATCTTCATTATAAGCTTTGTTGCTATCCTCCATTAATGCCTTCTTATAACTCTTTACTTCTTTGCTTTCAAGATACTGATATACACAGCTACCTATGGCCGCAGTAATTTTCATTTGATCATAGAGAGATATGTCGGCTAGCTGATGAATATCTGATGCCGAAGACACATATGTAAGTTCTCCTTCGAGCAGTGACAATAATGAATTTATATATTCACCTGTTAACTCAAATTTCTTAATACCACTCTTGAGATTATTTATTATACTTTCATACTTCTCTTCAGAATAATTAATGGCATTATCTACCGGAAAATTTATTTCTCCATTTTCTTTTACTTGTTCTAGTTCATATACTTTTCTTTCATCATTGCCATTGATTATGTTAAATACTGATTGTAGAGGAATAGCCTTATTGCTTATATTTTTCTTTTCTTCTGTATTTTTACTGTGCTCTTCTGGCGATCTTCTAGAAACAATGCTATTTGCCCAACAAGTTATATATGCCAGTGAATCTTCTGCTATGTTTGCTTCTTTTAAAATATTATATTGTTGAAATTTAAGCTGCTCTAAAATGGATTCATTGTCGATTCCGGCATCCTTAATAAACCGATACCCTTCTTCACAATTACTTATTCCGACGTTATGTGTATATAGTATATTACCAATATCGTGGAACAATCCTCCAAGGATAACTTCAATCTGTTTAGCGTTCACAAATTACTCCTTTCTTAATTTTGGAAAGACATTTATAGCTCCCATTCCTATAGCCGTTTTAATACCTACTCCTGAATACTTTCCGCACTCACAGAGCATATTTATTAGATTTACGAACTGCTTATTCCCTCCAATTTTTATGGTTATGCTTCCAATAAATGAAGGAATCTTAACACCTTCAAGATGAAACATCTTACTTCTGAGGTTATACCCTACAATGCTTACATGCTCTCGTATTTCCTCCATTATTTCTTCTGAAAATATTTGAGTTCCCTGTGATACGCAATCATGTTTATTAATCAAACTCATGAAAATATGTTCAATCGTGGGATAGAACTGGTACCTTCCGTTAACTTTAAATGCAGTTGGTGTTAAGAAATTTATTCGTACTATCCTCGAACAATCCCCAAAATAAGTTTTATCTAGTATTTCTGAGTACTCTATGTTCTCAATCCCATATTTAAGAACTTTTAAGCTATCATCTTTGTATTCTAGGTAAATTTCATTAGGATTAGAAATAATTATCTTATCAATTATGTTTTCTTTAGCCTCTTTTGTAAGAGTTGTGATAACCCAATCGATTGTGTCTTTATTTATTTCAACATGCTGTGTATAAGGTCTTAAACCATTACTATGGAGTGATTCCACGTATTCAGTTGTCATAAATTGCATTAGTGCGCCGTGAAGAATAGACGATATGTTGATATCATATCCACTTTTATTTTCTAGAGTAATATTTAATTTACAGAACATAGTTCCTCCATACTACAAAATAATAAATAATACTGTAGTCTGATTATAGCATTTATGTATCTATTTAAATACATTTTAACCTTTTATACTATAAAAATTTTCTATTAACTTGTAATTTAATACATTGATATACAATCAGATTTAAAGTACTACACTCATATCCAAAGAATACCTTAATCAAATTAATATTATTTTCGCACTTAAAAAGGATTGGATGAACCAATCCTTTTTACCTATTTATTTTCTAATATGTATATCACTTAGAGCATCGTATTTTCTCTTTAATTTTTAGAAGATATCTCACACATATTAAAAGCGTTTCTTATCTCCCACTATGATCGAACCCCTTAGATACATAGTTGTTATCACCGTTTTCGTTATTTGGCACGATTACATGTGAGTTATTCAGAATCTCAATCTGCTTCTTCATATCATTAATGCATAGTACCGCCAGATTCATTCCGAAATCCTGTCTGAGCACTAGCCTCTGCACATCAATATCCTTGATATTCTCTGGCATTGGGTATGCAGGTACCATCCAGCCCTGCATACGGAGACGATCTGCCAGATCATAAAGTGTCCATTCCACATCGACATCGTCCTTAAGCTTCCAGCAGATGATTGGAATCTGTTCTGCGCCCTCAAGCACTTCAAAGATTCCCATCTTCTCAATCTCGGAAGCCATGTATCTAGCAACCTCTAGGGTCCGCTCATGGATTTCTTTGTATCCCTTAAATCCATTTCTGAGTAGCATATAATACTGTCCGACAATTTGTGATGCACTGCGAGAGAAGTTAATCGCCATAGTTGCTTCCTCGCCACCGAGGTAGCTTACCCAGAAGATTAATTCCTCAGGAAGAGCTTCCTTGCTGCGCCAAATTACCCAGCCAACTCCTGGATATACGAGTCCGTACTTATGTCCAGATGTGCTTATCGACCACACATTCTTGAGTCGGAAATCCCACTCTAGCTCGGGATCGATAAATGGAGCAACCATACCTCCGGAAGCTGCATCTACGTGAATACGAATTGGCATATCAGTATGCTCTTTATTGTATTTCTCAACAAGATTATCGAGAGCCTTTACATCGTCGTACTTTCCAGTATAGGTTATGCCCAGTATAGCTACTATTCCGATAGTGTATTCATCGACATAATCCATGACCGTGTCCATATTAAGCGACAGATGATCGAGGTCGATTGGCACAGTTCTCATCTCTATATCCCAGTAACGGCAGAACTTTTCCCAGCACACCTGATAAGCTGATGAGATTACGAGATTAGGTCTTCTCTTGGTAAATCTATCTACACCAGCTGCATCTGCCAGCTTTTTCCATCTAAATAGCATTGCTAGTCCGCCGAGCATGCACGCTTCAGAGGAGCCAACCGTGGAAGTTCCGAGTGGCTCTTCTTTTTTATCTACATTCCATAGCTTTCCAATAATATCTACACAGCGATTTTCAAGGTCTGCGGTCATAGGATATTCATCCTTATCAATCGCATTTTTCTCGAAATTCTCCGCCATAAGCTTTTTTACCTCTGGTTCCATATATGTCTGGCAGAATGTCGCAAGATTCTGAGTTGCATTACCCTCAATACTCAGATACTGTCTGATCATCTCTGCAGCCACTCCTGGAGCAACTGGCTCATCATTTATCTTATCCTTTGGCATTGCAGCACCGCTAGTCTCTGTACCGAAAATAGGTGTGCGGTAACCCGTATCATCATTCAAAGAAGATAGACTATCATTCAGTTTTACTTCGTTATTTTCCGAATTTCTCATTTCCGTACCTCTTTTCATCATTAATTGACAATGGTTTAAAACATTTTACTATCTTTTGTTTGAATACACCATATCTACTGATAAATGGTTACTTTTCATCACCTGTAGCTTTTCCGTTCGACGACCATCTATGCCTATTTGAATAGATAATCAATGGTGCAGCCATCGAAACGATAAAGCACACTATCAACACTATTTGATATACCCTGTTATCTGCAGCAGTAAGCTTTGATGAAGGGAAGAATGAAATAACCATAGTTATGATTGTCATGAACAGTCCAACTGCAGCAACGACGAGCTTTACCGTGCGTCCTCCAGGAATATGGAATTCACGCTTCATATCCCCCTTTCTTAGAATTAATACAAAGTAACCTAGGAAGAAGAGCACATACGCAGCTAGATAAATTACAACAGTAAGACCAATCGCTGTTAAGTATCCGACTGATGAATCAGAACCTCCAGCGAGTGCAATCGAACCGCATAATACAGCATCCCATATTGTAACAATTACAGCCTGAAGCATTATCGTGAATACAGATACGCCGTTCTTATTAGTCTCTTCAAATCTCGCTGGTAAAATTCCATCATAAGCGGCTTCTAAGAGTGCCTTTGATGGTCCTACAATCCATGCAGAAATCTCTGCAAATACTCCAAGTGCAAGCAAGAGCGCAACTACAAATACGATCCAGCTATACTGTTCTCCAAAATGATTTACATAGATATTCTCAAAAGTCTCAATTACTCCATAAGAGAGATTTCCATTTAAAGTCTTAGCTGGAAGAGTAGTTGCAACTGCTAGACCACCAACGGCATCCAAACAGATAGTAAGTACCGTAAGCATAATCATGACTTCAGGATACATTTTGTTTGGCTCCTTAAGTTCATGAACGTGTGATGCAGATGCTTCAACACCCATATAAGCGAGGATGAATGAAGCAAATATTACAAGCGTCTTAACATCTGAAAAATCTGGTACTAACGATTTAACGCTTAAATCTATTTGTGATTTTCCACCAGTCATGAAGTAGGCAACTAAGCCTATATTCAAAATTAGGATAGGAACCGCGATTCCTCCAATCAATCCAATCTTAGAAATCTTCTCAGTGTACTTCGTTCCTCCAAGCTGAGCAAATGTCAAAACCCACACGATAACCGCAACGCCGATGAACATTGCTAATGGATTTTTATATAAAGCATCTACCTTGAATACATAAGCTAAAGCAGCAAGGATGAAGAAGCACATTGTTACAAATCCAACCGTTATCTGGAACCATTGGAAGAACAATGCCGAAAAACCCCAGCGCTGACCCAGGGTATTCCCTACCCAAGAATATATGCCGCCTTTCTCCCAGCCTTCAACGGTAGCCATCTCAGCTGCACAAAGTGAAACAGGTAAAAACCAAAGTAAACCACCAACAACTAGGAAGAAAACCAGCTTAAACCCCGAAGATGCAAATGACGGATATTCATATACAGTCATAACCATTGAAGCAGTCATTGCGAAAAATCCAAAGACCCCAAGCTGATGTATTTTTCTTTTCTTATTTAATTCTTTATTATTCACATCAATACCCCTTTCTTGTCTTTATTTTTATCGCTATACTTAGGCCAAATATTAAGTATACTTAATAGCTCAAAATAATTAATCTTTTACACACTCGGTATATACCTATTTATTGGACAATTCAAGAAAAAAATTGTTTTTTTAATATTCAATCTCTGTATTTTAGCAAAATAAGGCCGAGATGGATACGTCAAGAAAAGTGCAGTTTCTAAACCCAAAGGCTAATAATCAAACCACTAATGCTTTCCCGTGCAAAAGGGATTGGGCAAGCTGCCCAATCCCTTTACATTTCGTAAGACCCTAAAATTCGCCCCTAAAAAACTTTGATGACCCCAAATGGCTTGGCTTCTCTTGACATAGTAAGCAAATTTATTATATTGACTTAAAGGCGTATCCCTTGTAAATAGCAGGATGCATTCACTAATATACCACAGAAGACTAATTTACCGAAATAGTTTCACACGCTCTTTTAATATTAGAAATATAACACAGTATTAAAGTGTATATTCACAAGCCCTTGATGTGTATCTCCGGTGTTTGAGAAATAAGGCCAACCAGATACTAATGTATTACCTACAACTCTAACACCATTTCTGCCAACTATTGCTTTCTTGGATATCCTTCCATTACCTGTCACCCATGCGGACTTTATACCAACAACTCTTCCATTCTTAATATATACTGATGCACCAACTACCGCTGCTGAACGTCTTCCAAAAATATCTGGGGTTGAGTAAATAACATTTGTAGCAGTCTTAACAACTGTTCTTCCTTTTCCAGCAGCATTAACCTTTTGCATAGGCATTGAAGCAAAGATAAGAGTAAAAATCATAATAACCACAAATGCCATACCTTTTTTAGAAACATTACTTCTCATGACAAACCTCCTTTAGAAGATCATACTGTAAAACAAATTAAGTAGTGCTATTATTGAACACTTCTACTTATCCCATTATAGTTCTTTTTTTATTTTTACACCACCTATAAACGGCGCTTCTATTAATCCCTGTCTCTTCTATGCACCCCTTAATAGTTTCATTTGGATTATACTTTCGGTACTTATCGACTAAATCCTTTTGTTTACTCTTCCCTTTAGGTCTTCCCTCTGGATTTTTAAAAGCTTTCCCTCTCTCTTTCATATCCCTTTTATCGCCTCTAATAATTTCAAGGTGCATTTTCTGTGACCTTCCATTTAGCTTTTTCTCTATCACTACCCCAGTCCAATAATTTATCTCTTTGATACTCGTATCGCAGTATTCTATATTATAAGATACAGTGCTAACTTCATATCATCTTTTGTTAATGGTTTTTATGTGAGATATTAGCTATCTGACTGAATATCACTTCCATTGACTTTCTCTTCAATCAGCAAACGGTTCTTCGATTTATCTTTAATTTTTCTTTTAATACATGTATGTCTTTCTCTTATATCAGCTATTTGTTATTTAGTTAAAGTATCCTTTCGTAGTTTTCGTTCAAGCCTTCTTCTTTATATCTGTGGCTCTACAACTCTCACATACCATTTTAGATACTTCTCTTGAGCTTATTTTCTAGTAATATCTGTTGGCTTAAAAGGTTTTTCTATATCTACTGCGTTCTTACAAAACATATTTCCTCCATAAGAAGAATATTTCAACACAATAGAATAGTTTGATTATATCATTAACTTGTATGTTTTAAAGAACAATTTAATAGTGTTGTATTGATGTTTTTTATTACCTAAAATTTCTAATAGATTAATATTTCCACTAAAAAATAGCAGCCGCAACGCAGCTGCTATTTCCAATATTTTAATTAAATTTAAACCAAATTTTCAAAGTGTTTTAATCAGTTCATAATTCAGCTACTAAACCAGCGTCATCTGCTCGCTATCAGCCTTTTCCTTCTTGGTCATAGGCTTCGAAGCATCATCCTCGTCGAGGACCTTTGCAAATGATACGATTTCGTCACCAGACTCAACCTTCATGATCTTAACACCCTGAGTTGTTCTGCCTGACTTCGATATCTCGTTAGCTCTGATTCTGATAATTACACCGTTCGAGTTGATCAGCATAATCTCATCATCCTTGCTTACAAGCGTTGCACCAACTAGCTCTCCAGTCTTTGAGAACTTAGTCTTATCGTAAGTCGAAACTCCCTTTCCACCTCTGGTCTGAAGTCTATACTCATCGAGGCTAGTTCTCTTACCAAAGCCCTTCTTAGTCATTACAAGCAGTTCACGCTCACCAGTGCTATCGAGCTCCATAGATACGACTTCATCGTCCTTATCTAGCGTGATAGCTCTTACACCGCCGGCACTTCTGCCCATGCTTCTAACATCATCCTCGTGGAATGTTATTGACTTACCCTTCTTGGTCACAACATATACACTCTCTTCACCGCTCGACTGACTTACAGAGATGAGCTTATCATCATCCTTAAGCGTGATAGCGATGAGTCCGGTCTTGCGGTTAGTATCGAACTGAGACATTGGAGTCTTCTTGATAGTTCCATTTCTAGTAACCATGATTAAATAATTGTCGTCTGCAAATTCCTTAACTGGTATAACCGCAGTTACTCGCTCGCCCTGATCGAGGTTCAGGAAGTTAATAACCGGAGTGCCCTTCGCAGTTCTCGATGCTTCAGGAATCTCGTAAGCCTTGATTTTATAAACCTTACCTAAATCTGTAAAGAACATCAGATAGTCGTGAGTCGACGTGATTATGAGATCCTTTACAAAGTCAGAGTCTCTAGTTGTGAGACCTACTATTCCCTTTCCACCGCGGCGCTGAGCCTTGTAAGTATTCTCAGGAACTCTCTTGATATATCCGAGATGTGTAAGCGTAACTGCAACATCCTCTTCATCTATCAAGTATTCTTCATCTATCCCACCATCATCAGCAACGATTTTGGTTCTTCTGCCATCACCGTACTTATGCTTGATTTCGGTAAGCTCATCCTTGATAACACCCATCAGTTTGTGCTCGTCAGCGAGGATTGATTTATAGTAAGCGATCTTCTGCATGAGTTCGTTATGCTCGTTCTCAATCTTCTCACGTTCCAGACCCTGCAGTCTAGCTAGTCTCATGTCTAAGATTGCCTGAGACTGAATCTCACTGAGACCGAATCTAACCATCAGCTTTTCCTTAGCATCATTGTAGCTAGAACGGATTACCTTGATTACTTCGTCTATATTATCTAGCGCAATCAGAAGACCTTCTAAGATATGTGCTCTTGACTCAGCTTTTGCGAGGTCGAACTTTGTCCTTCTTGTGATTACAATCTTCTGGTGCTTTAGATACTCATCGATAATCTCACACAATCTGAGAATCTTAGGTTCACCGTTAACTAGAGCTAGCATAATCATGCTGTAAGTGCTCTGAAGCTGAGTGTGCTTATATAGTCTGTTGAGAATCACATTAGGAT
>ERZ773027.512-NODE-512-length-24293-cov-6.141225_pt1 | contig 24293 bp, 18 predicted proteins | sample MGYA00511032_ERZ773027 | MGnify/ENA primary metagenome ERZ773027 (study PRJEB29015, sample SAMEA2738138) | human oral metagenome | biome: human oral; feature: human-associated habitat; material: saliva | place: China | collected 2190 ... | reverse complement strand
GGTTGTAGTCACCACCGTAGGCGAGCTGATAAATCTCGTCCTGCCAGTCGGTATTCGCCGTGCCGAGCTTCGAGGCCGTAGCGGGGGAGATACGCTGGATGAGCGTGCGGTACTCGTCAGCCGAGAGCACACGCACACGGCGAGCAGCTTCGGAGAGGGAGCTCTGTACGGAGACAGCGATCTGGGTCTTCTGCCCGACCTTACCACGCTTCGTGGTGATCATGATCACACCGTTGGAAGCACGGGAGCCGTAGATAGCCGTAGCCGAAGCATCCTTCAGCACGTTCATCGAAGCGATGTCCTGAGGGTTGATGGAGCTGAGGATACTAGGAGCACCGGCTACTGCGGTGTTCTCGATGGGTACCCCGTCGATGACGATCAGTGGGTCGTTGCTTGCGTTGAGCGAAGCACCGCCACGGATACGGATACGACCACCGGCACCCGGAGAGCCGTCAGGGGTGATCTGCACCCCAGCGACCTTCCCTACGAGGAGTTCGCCAGCCGTAGAGATAGCCCCCTTCTGGAAGTTCTTCTCGTTGATGGAGCTGACGGAGCCGGTGAGGTCCTTCTTCTGCATCGAGCCGTAGCCGACGACTACGATCTCCTTGAGGCTCTGAGCGCTCTCCTCGAGGACGATCTTCAGGGGGAAGGTAGCTGAGGCTAGGGGTACGGTCTTCGTGGTATAGCCGATGCTGGAGATGATGAGGTGTCCGCGCTTAGGAGCTCGTACAGTGAATCCTCCGTTGATATCGGTGATAGCACCTTGAGGTGTTTCCTTGACCTTGACGGAAGCTCCGATGACAGCTTCTCCCTTGTCGTCTACGACTACGCCCTTGACCTGGATCTCCTGCGCCAGTGCAGGTACCGCCAGTAGGAGTAGGGAGAGACAGAGGTAGGTAAGGCGTAAAATCTTCTTCATTTTACGTACTCTGTTTGTGATGGATTAGTAGATAGAGCAGGCTACCCGCCTCGGCCGGTGGAGCCGTGAGGTGAGTAGCCCGAGGGTATTATTTGCCCGAAGTAGGGATGATGGAGATGGCGAAGCCACCACCAGGAGCAGACTGCAGGGAGAGCTTAGAGCCCTTCTTGACCTTCACCTTGCGGATGGTATAGACCTCAGGGTTGGTCTTGTAGTTTGCCCCCTTGGCATCGGCGTAGATGGTAGCCGTATAGGTCTTACCAGCGTCGAGGAAGTCAAGCGAGAGCGTCGACTTGTGTCCGTCGTAGCCAGCGACATTGCCGACGAACCAGCTGTCCGAGTTCTTCGCCTTACGAGCGATCGTGATGTACTCACCTGGCTCAGCCTCGATGATCTTCGTGTCGTCCCAGTCTACAGCCACGTCCTTGATGAACTGGAAGGCATCCATGTGCTTCTCGTACACCTCGGGCAGGTCTGCTGCCATCTGCAGGGGACTGTACATCGTCACATAGCAGGCGAGCTGATTGCAGATGGTCGTGTTGACGTGAGAGTTGTTCTGTGGATTGTACTTGCTGATGTCCATCTGGAAGATACCAGGGGTATAGTCCATGGGCCCTCCGATCAGGCGGGTGAAGGGCAGTACCGTCAGATGGTTGGGCTTACTGCCGCCGAAGGCCTGGTACTCCTGGCCACGTGCCGACTCCTGTGCTATGAGGTTGGGGTAGGTACGACTGAGGCCTGTCATGTGTACAGACTCGTGAGCGTTGACGGAGATCTTGTGCTTAGCCGCTTCCTTCACTGCGTGTAGGTAGTGGTTGACCATACTCTGGCCGTAGTGGTATTCCCCTCGGGGGATGATGTTCCCTACATAGCCACTCTTGACAGCGGAATAACCGTTGTCGACCATGAACTTGTACGCCTTCTCCATGTGACGCTCATAGTTCCATACCGAGCTGGAAGTCTCGTGGTGCATGATGAGCTTCACGCCCTTGCTCTTGGCATAATCACGGAGCTCAGCGACGTCGAAGTCGGGGTAAGGGGTGACAAAGTCAAATACTCGGTCCTTGCTATTACCGAACCAATCCTCCCATCCGATATTCCATCCTTCGACCAGGACAGCATCGAAGCCGTGCTTGGCTGCGAAGTCGATGTACTCCTTCACATGCTTCGTGTTGGCAGCATGCTTACCATTGGGGCGTACCTTAGAGTAGTCGGTCTCTCCGATCTTCACGTAAGGTAGATCGTCGGTGTAGGCCCAAGAGCTCTTGCCGGTGATCATCTCCCACCAGACCCCTACATACTTAATAGGCTTGATCCAGTCGGTAGTCTCGTAGGCGCAGGGCTCGTTGAGGTTGTACGTCAGCTTCGAGGCCAGGATGTCTCGGGCGTCACGGCTAACGATAGCGGTACGCCAGGGCGTGTTGAAAGGCGCTTCGATGTGCCCGCGGTTGCCCTGAGCGTCAGGCGTGAGTTCGACACGGAAGACCATAGTCTTATCGTCCAGATCGAGGTTGATCGCTGGGAAGTCGATAAGAGCAGCTTCATGAAGGTTGATGTACACGCCCTTGTCTGTCTTGAGCATCAGTGGCGTCTGGACACCGGTCTTGGAGAAAGCTTTCTGGGAGGTATTCTCCGTGAATGCCTTGTCAAATAGGCCACGGATCTCCGAGAGACGGCTGTGCTGGTAGTCGTACTCCTCGGTGTCGTAGTCACCGGGGATCCAGTGCGCCTTGTGGTCGCCCGTCATAGCGAACTCGGTGAGCTCACGCTTGACGACGTAGAAGTTGCGGTCCTTGCCCCCTGGGAACTCATAGCGGAACCCCAGTCCGTCATCGAAGAGACGGAAGCGGATGGCTATGGGATCGCCGTTGCTCTTCTTCTTGAGCGTGACGAGGAGTTCGTTGTAGTGGTTGCGGATCGACTTGACTTCGCCCCAGACGGGCTTCCAAGTCTCATCGAAGGTAGATTCCTTTGTTCCCGTGACCTCGAGCCCCTTGTCGAAGGACTTCTTCGAGTCGGTCATCTCCAGACCCAGATGGCTGGGGCGGATGATCTCCTGCCCATCGGCGAAGGAGAGGCGGTACATAGGAGCACCGTCCGAACTCATCGAGAAGTGTAGCTGGAGGCTCTTGTTGGGAGAGCTGATGGTCTGCGCCAGGGCACTCCAGACTGCGGCTAAGGCGAGTGCTAGGGTGAGACCCCATTTTCTTGCTTGCTTCATACGTAGATTATTACTTAGTATATGTATCAGTTTGTGCAATCTCTTCTTCCTTCTGATCCAACCGAAGAACCCTTAAGAAAGCAACCCAAGGGGTTGCAAATATAATAAGAAAAAGTAACGGAAAAACCTCCAATTTTCTAAATAATTTTAGCAAGCAGGCACCTCTTTTTGTCATGTTGACGAAATACTGTCTCTGGGGTGCAAGGAATGGGCTCCCACCTCCGCCTCGTCACTAGAGGGTAAAGGAAGGATGCTTAGCTGGTTAGCTAGTGGCGCTACTGCTACCACCACGGAGGCACTACTGCTCCCTCTCCCGAAGCGCTACTAGCGCCTCCTCTCCCTTAAAAACACCCCTCTCCCGGCAAGAAGAATTAAAAAAGTAAACGGGTGAAGGGGGTAGAGCTGGCAGATATTTAATAGAAGGGTAGGGGAATGACGAGCCTTCGCCCAGCCCGTCAGCCTCTGTGAGCAGAGGGAAGGAGCCCCGTGCCCCGGAGGAATGATCCTAGCGAATGAACTATCTTTGCACAGATGCACTTATGGATAAGCATCATATATCATACCTCATAGATAGACCGAATAATGGGAAGTATCCTAGTCATCTTCATCGCTCTGACCGCCCTTGGTATCCTCGCTGCCCTCATAGGCTATGCGCAGGGACGTCTGCGTGCTCGCCGCATCGCTCGTGGCGAAGCTGTCGAACCTGAGAAAGAGTATACCCCGCCCTCGGGTGGATGCTGTGGACAGCATCTGACCTGTGAGCACGATAGCCTGCTGGCAGCCGTGAGCGAGCGTATCGAGTACTACGACGACGAGGAGCTCGACCGCTATGTCGGTACTCCAGCCTCTGGCTATGCTGAGGGAGAGGTGGAGGAGTTCCGCGAGATCCTCCTGTCGCTCGACGAAGAGGAAGTACCTGGCTGGGTACGTAGCCTCCAGCTCCGTGGGATCGAATTCCCCGAGAGCCTGCGCCCCGAGCTCTACCTCATCGTGTCGGAGAATAGAGATTACCACGCTATCGTCGGCCGTCACGAAGCTACGGCCATCGCCTAGCGACACCTGTCGCCATCATCGGGATGCCAAGCATCTTCTCCTACCAGTTCTTCCAGAACGCCCTCGGGGCTTCGCTTCTCACGGCCGTCATCTGTGGCCTAGTGGGGGCGTACATCGTCGTGCGTCGCATCGTCTTCGTCAGCGGGGGCATCACGCACGCTTCGTTTGGGGGGATAGGTCTGGGGCTGTACCTTGGCATCAATCCCATCCTCTCGGCTGCGGGAGCAGCCGTGCTAGCAGCCTTCTCCATCGGGAAGCTGAGCCGAAGTGAGGGGATCCGTGAGGATTCGGCCATCGCCAGCGTATGGGCGCTGGGTATGGCGCTGGGGGTGCTCTTCATGACCTTGACGCCAGGCTACGCCACGAGCCTCCCCTCATACCTCTTCGGGAATATCCTCCTCGTGACCTCGGGCGACCTCATTGCCCTTGGAGCGCTGGCCCTCGTACTGGTCCTGCTCTTCGTCCTCGGCTACCGACGTATCCTATATATTGCCTTCGATGCGGACTTCGCTCGGGTGCGGGGACTGAGGGTAGAGCTCTGGGAGCGCGTCCTACTCCTGCTCGTCGCCGTGAGCCTAGTACTGACGATCCGATCGGTGGGCATCATGCTCCTACTGAGTCTACTCACGCTCCCTCAGACGACGGTAGGCCTCTTCACCTCAGACTTTCGCCAGATCATCTTCGGCTCGATCATCCTGTCCGTCCTGGCGAATGTAGGCGGGCTTCTCCTGAGCTATTACGTCCTGAGCGTCCCTTCCGGCGTCCTCATCATCCTGCTCCTTTTCCTCTTCCTCGCTCTCGGCAAATGTCTCAGTGCTCTCCTCAGGAAAAGAAGCCTACGTCGCTGACGGCACACCTCGGGAGCCTCTGCCTGCTCCTCTGTACTCTCGCCTTCGGCTCTGCTTGCTCCCGCCAAGCTAATACCGCTGCCACCCGAAGCTGGCAGGCCTTCACCACCCGCTACAATGTACTCTATAATGCTAGGGAAGCCTACGAGGCGTCCTACCGAGCCTTCGTCGAGGCTACACGGGAGGACTACTCGGAGCGACTCTACCTCGACCCCTTAGCCCTCCGTCTGGAGCGAGGGGAGAAGGCAGGGGACTTCACCCGTGCGATCGAGAAGGCCGAGAAGGCTATCCGTGAGCACAGCATCACCCGTAAGCCCCAGAAGGCGCCAGGCTGGCGCCGAGATCCCGAGGCCGTGCGCCTGGAGGAAAAGACCGAGTACAATCCCGCCCTCTCCGAAGCGTGGCTCCTGCTCGGGAGCAGTTACCTCTACGAGGGACGTCTGGGGGAGGCTCGCTCCACCTTCGAGGACATCTCCCGTCGCTATGCTACCGAGCCCGAGGTGCGGGAGGTAGCCCGCCTCTGGCTCGTGCGCCTCGCTACCCTCTCGGGGGACTACCTAGAGGCCGAGGAGGAGCTCCGTCGGCTCGAGAAGGGTGGTGCTACCGCTGAGAAGCACGCCCCCTACCTCTATCATCAGGCCCGTGCCGAACTCTCCCTCGCTCGAGGGCGTGATGCCGAAGCCCTGCCTCACCTGAGCTTCGTCGCTGGGCGGGAGAAGCACCCCCTCCTTCGCTCTAGGCTTCTCTTCCTGCTCGGGCAAGTAGAGGAAGCTCTGGGGCACCGAGCCGAGGCCGAGCATGCCTTTGCCCGAGCTGAGCGGACGGCACCCCTACCTCCGCTGGAGCTCGCTGCTCACTTGAGACGCCTGGCTCTCGGGACTGAAGGGGACAGGGGTAGTGCACGCCTGAGGGCTCTTGTCTCCAAGCGTCGCTATGCTCCCTACCAAGATGAAGTCTATCTGGCGCTCGCTGGGCGCTACCTCGCCGAAGGGCTCAGAGCCGAGGCGAAGCAGAGCCTACAGCTCGCGGTGGATTCCTCCCAGCAGAAGGGACACGCTTGGGCTACAGCCTGGGCAGAACTCGGCCTCATGGCTCTCGAGGAGCGTCGCTACCCCGAGGCGCATGATGCCCTTGCTCTTGCTCTCCCTGTCCTCTCGCCCAAGCATCCCCATTACCCCCGTATCAAGGAGCTTCTCCCCGGGCTTCAGCTCCTTCGGAGAGAGGCGCTCCTCGTTCGGCGCTCCGATAGCCTCCTCCATCTGGCTAGCCTCACCGAGTCCGCCCGCTTAGCTCATATAGATAGCCTCATCGACCGAGTGCGCTCCCGTAGGAGTAGCCCGCTACCACGAGGGGGCTACCGAGGGGCGAACCTCAGCGTCCGCACCGAGATCGACGGGGGGAAGCGAGGCTTCTACTTCGATGATCCTAGGCAGGTCGCCGAGGGACGTCAGCACTTCCTCAGTCGCTGGGGCGACCGCCCCCTCACGGATGACTGGAATAGAGCTCGTCGTACCCCTGCACTGGATCCCCGCATGGGGCAGGCTAATGCGCCCCTTCCCGAAGCCGAGCCTTCGACTGAAGAAGTAGAAGCGGGCGCCGACTCACTTGATCGAGCCTTCTACCTCCGAGCTCTCCCGCTGACTAGAGAGGCGAAGGACAGCCTCTCGGCCCGTACCGCTACGGCTCTCTACAAGATGGCAGGCCTGCTCTCAGAGCGTCTCGAACTCCTCTCCGACGCTGACCTCCTCTATACTCGCCTCATCCGAGACTACCCGCTCTTCCCCGAGCGGGAGGAGGCTCTCTATAAGCATCTACTCCTAGCGCTCCGACAGGGGCACGAGGCGCAGGCCGAGGAGCTCCGCAGGCGCTACGTCAGGGTGTTCCCCTCGTCGCCCCGAGCTTCGCTCCTCGGGCGAGCTGATTATCTCTCCGAGCTTCGCCAGCTGGACACGCTCTCAGGGCGACTCTATGACGAGGCGTGGATCAGCTACCGAGCAGGTGAGCGTGAGGGGGTGCGCTCAGCACTGGAGCGCCTTCATCAGCTCCCCATGATCCCCGAGGACTTACGCCCGAAGGTCCTCCTGCTCTCCGCCCTCTCCGAGGCTAGCGCTGGCCGTGAAGCACAGCTGGAGCATCAGCTGTCGGCCTTCGTGGAGCAGTACCCTAGGGAGGAACTCCTGCCCTATGTCTCATCTCTTCTGGAGGGACTGAGAGCTGGGCGGGAACTGAAGGGCTGGCTCCGACCTTCTTCCCCCGAAGAGCCCTCCACGGTGGACTCGGTCACAACACTGACTGCCCCCCTCTTCCTCCCTTCCGAAGACGGGGAAGTCCCCAGCCTTGTCCTCCTCTACCCCGAGGGTGAGATCCAGCCTCATGAGGTGTACTTTGCCCTCAAGAGCTTCGGCTATTCGACCTTCACGCAGTGGGCGCTGAGCGTCGAAGCCTTGCCCCCGACGAGCGGGCTCACGGGCTACTTGATCCGAGGCTTCCGCTCTCAGGCTGAGGTCGCTACCTACCGGCGAAGGGCCGAGGAGAAGGGAGGCCTTCTCCCCTTGCTCCCCCGAGGGACGCTCCTTCTTCCCCTCACGGAGGCGAACCGCTCACGGCTCTCCAGCGAGACCCTAGAGACCTATCTCAGCTTCCTCAGAGCCCGCCCCTAGGTGGCAGATGTGCCGGTCTCTCACTCCCCGAAGTGCCTCGGGTGCAGAGATACTGCTAGAAAAAGCTTATTTTTGTGTGCCTTAGTGGCTTAGCTTGGTCGCTTCCCCGAGGGACTCTCCGAGCTAGGCAGGCTCTTATTTACATCACAATAAAGACTATACACGAGTTACTCATGGAGAAGGTAATACGTAGGGCACTCATCTCGGTGTACCACAAGGACGGACTAGCAGAGATATTAGCGCTCCTTCACAAGGAGGGAGTAGAATTCGTCTCGACCGGTGGGACTAGCGCGTTCATCGAGAGCTTGGGCTACCCATGCGTTGCCGTCGAAGACTTGACCAAGTATCCCTCGATGCTGGGAGGCCGAGTCAAGACCTTACACCCCGCTATCCAAGGGGGTATCCTCGCTCGACGTAGCCACGAAACAGACCAGAGGGAAGTCGCTGAGTACGGCCTCTCGCTTATTGATCTGGTCATCGTGGACCTATACCCCTTCGAAGCTACTGTCGCCTCTGGCGCTAGCGAAGAAGACATTATCGAGAAGATCGATATCGGGGGTATCAGCCTCATCCGTGGCGCTGCTAAGAACTTCGAGGATGTAGTCATCGTCCCTTCGCAGGCCGACTACTCGACCCTCCACGAGATCCTCTCTGCTCGTGGGGCACGTACCACGCTCCAGGAGCGTCGTCACTTCGCCCGCCGTGCCTTCGCCGTCAGTTCGCACTACGACTCGGCGATCTTCCGCTACTTCGATGGGGAAGAGCACTCAGCCCTTCGCCTCACCGCTGATGGCGCTAAGCACCTACGCTATGGGGAGAACCCCCATCAGAGAGGGATCTTCTACGGCGACCTCGAGCGCTACTTCGAGCAGCTACACGGCAAGGAACTCTCCTATAACAACCTCCAGGACATCGAGGCAGCCGTCTCCCTCATCCAGGACTTCTCAGAGCCTACGTTCGCCATCCTCAAGCACAACAACGCCTGTGGCTGTGCTTCTCGCCCCACACTCCTAGAGGCGTGGCAGGCAGCTCTGGCCGGTGATCCCGTCTCCGCCTTCGGAGGTGTGTTTGTGGCCAATCGCCCCGTAGACCTCGAGACAGCCGAAGAGATCAATAAGCTCTTCTTCGAGGTGCTGATCGCTCCGGACTTCACCGCCGAAGCCCTTCCCATCCTCGAGAGCAAGAAGAACCGCATCCTACTGCGCCAGCGTGAGGCTATCCACGCTACGTGGTCGTACCGATCGATGCTCGGTGGGGTGCTCGCTCAGGAGACCGACCGTGCTGTAGAGACTAGCGCCGAGATGAAGCCCGTTACTAAGGTAGCCCCCACGGACAAGGAGCTCGTCGACCTCGTCTTCGCGACGAAGCTCGTCAAGCATAGTAAGAGCAATGCGATCGTCCTCAGTAAGGACGGTCAGCTCATCGCCTCGGGCGTCGGACAGACCTCACGTGTCGATGCCCTCCAGCAAGCCATTGCGAAGGCTCGCCACTTCGGCTTTGACCTCCATGGGGCGGTACTCTCGAGTGATGCCTTCTTCCCCTTCGACGACTGTGTCACCCTCGCTGCTGAGGCCGGGATCACAGCCATAGCGCAGCCCGGGGGCTCCGTACGTGACGCCGACAGCATCGCTGCTGCTGATCGCCTCGGCGTAGCGATGGTGATGACGGGTGTGCGCCACTTCAAGCATTAGAATTAAGACAATACGACTAAGATAAGCATGGGACTTTTTTCCTTTAGGCAGGAGCTGGCGATGGACCTGGGTACTGCCAATACCATCATCATCAAGGATGACAAGATCGTCCTGGATGAGCCCTCTGTAGTAGCCTTCGACAACCGTACGGGCGAGATGATCGCCGTGGGCACCAAGGCCCGTGAGATGTACGAGAAGGGCAACGCAAATATCCGTACTATCCGCCCCTTGAAGGAAGGCGTGATCGCAGACTTCGACGCTGCTGAGCACATGATCCGAGGGATGATACGCATGATCAGCCGTCGTCGTGGGTGGTTCACTCCCTCGCTCCGTATGGTCGTCTGTATCCCATCAGGGAGCACAGAGGTAGAGATCCGAGCTGTCCGTGACTCCAATGAGCATGCAGGTGGACGTGATGTCTACATGATCTACGAGCCCATGGCTGCTGCTATCGGTGTCGGCATAGACGTGCTCGCTCCAGAGGGGCACATGATCGTAGATATAGGTGGCGGTACTACTGAGATCGCTGTCATCTCCCTAGGAGGGATCGTCGAGGATCAGTCCATCGACACCGCTGGCGACGAGCTCACCCAGGACATCATGGACCATATGCGTGACCGCCATCAGATCAAGGTAGGGGAGCGTACCGCCGAGCAGATCAAGATCCAGGTAGGAGCGGTATATGCCGACCTCGACGATGCTCCTGCTGACTTCACGGTATGGGGTGCGAACATGATGGACACCATGCCCCGCAAGGTAGACGTCAACTATCGTGAGATCTGCGAATGCCTAGACAATTCGATCGGGAAGATCGAGAGTGCCATCCTACGTACCCTAGAGGCTACTCCTCCTGAGCTCTATGCCGACATCGTGGCTAACGGCGTCGTACTGACGGGGGGCGGTGCACTCCTGCGTGGTCTGGACAAGCGTCTCAGTGAGCGCTTTGGCCTGCAGTTCAAGATCGCTGAGAACCCTCTTCACTCCGTCGCTATCGGTACCGGTATCGCGCTGAAGAACGTCCATAACTTCAACTTCCTCTTCCGCTAAGCCTCTCGTCCTAGCTTCGTCTCCGTGGATAAGCTCCTAGAGTTCCTCCAGAAGTATCGGCACTGGTTCGTCTTCATCCTTTTGGAGGCGATAGCCCTCGGTACGCTCCTCAATGGTACGCTCTATTCACGTAGTCTCGGTTGGTATGCCACCAGTAGCGTCTTCGGTCGGGTAGGCGAACTGATGACAGAAGCCTGGAGCTACATCGACCTCAGGCCCAAGAACGAAGAGCTCCTTCGGGAGAACGCTCGACTCCGAGCAGCCTATACGCTCCTCTCTCGGCAGATGCAGGATGCGGAGGCACATGGTCGCCTCCCACACCTGCATGCTACCGACAGTCTCCCTGTAGACCCTGCCTCAGTGATCATCGCTCGGGTGGTCAATCGGATCTCCCCTCAAGGCGATATCTACTATACGATCAACAAAGGACGCCGGGATGGTGTCGAGCCCGATATGGGGGTGATGAGCGCTTCGGGGGTCGTGGGAGCGGTGATGACCGTCTCCGATCACTATTCGCTAGTGATCCCTGTGCTCAATCCCAAGATACGCCTCTCCTGTACCCTCCTGGGGCAGGAAGTGAGCGGGACACTCACCGCCACCTCCAATCCCAATGCCAACCATGCGATGCTGAGCAACGTACCCCCACATGCCCAGCCCCATCTGGGGGATACGATCACCACGAGTGGCTACTCCTATCTCTTCCCTGAGGGGATGATGGTGGGGACGGTATCCGATACGATCCCCGTCCGGGTCAAGGGTAGTGCTGGGACCTTCGCCAACTATCAGGTGCGTCTAGCTACCAACTTCCAGAGCCTACGCTATGTCTACATCATCCGAGAAAGGCCCGCACGGGAGGTGCGAGCCCTCGAAGACTCCATAAGCCCCAAAGATGAATAGTCCCTATCTGCGCTTTGCTCTCTTCTCGGTGCTCTTCGTAGCGCTGCAGGTGTGGGTCTTGAGTCCCATCGCCCTCTTCCGTGTAGCCACCCCTTATCTCTATCCTTTTCTCCTCCTCCTGCTACCAGTAGGTACGAGTAGGAGTGTGCTCTGTGTCGTGGGCTTCGTCTTAGGCTTCTTGATCGACTTCTTCGGCCTGACGCCAGGCTTGCATGCCTCGGCTCTGACCCTGACGGCCTTCCTGCGTCAGCCCATCCTCTACCTCCTGACGGAGAAGAATACCCCCGAGCATCTCCTGCCCCTCTTCCCCACGCTACGGGGCGGGGCGGTACTACTCCTCACCCTCCTCCTTCTCATCCACCATGTGCTCCTCTATAGCCTCGAGGCAGGGATGGGTCTAGCGAGCTGGCATCTGCTCCTTAGCTTCGGGGCAGGCTATGCCTTCTCTTGGGTACTCTCGGTGATGACGCTCTTCTTCTTCGGCACAGGAGAGGGGGCACGTGCCAAGTAATCACTCCCTATGGTCAACGACGAGCTCTTCCGTAGACGCTGGCTGGTCATCGGGCTCACCTTCGCCATCGTCGGTATCTTCATCGCTCGACTCTTCTCCCTGCAGATCGTCAGCAATGACTATAAGCAGCGGGCAGAGAACAATGCCTATTATATCCTCACCACCATACCTGCCCGTGGGGTCATCTTCGACCGCAAGGGTGAGCTCCTAGTAGCTAATCGTCCGATCTATGATCTGATGATCGTCAATCACGAGGCTAAGGGCAAGCTCGACACCACACTACTGGCCTCGACGCTGGGCCTTCCCCGTGAGGAGATCGTCCAGAAGCTCGAAGCCGTCCGTGACCGAAGAGTCAATCGGGGCTACAATCCCTATACCCCCCAGGTCTTCCTCTCCCAGCTTGAGCCCGAGGAAGTAGGGCGCTTCGAGGAGCAGCTGTATAAGTTCCCCGGCTTCTCGGTACGCTCCCGCACGATCCGTCAGTACAACTACCATCATGCTGCCCATCTGCTGGGCTACCTCTCTGAGGCAAGTACCAGTGACCTCCAGCGAGATAGCTCGATCATGCGAGGCGACTTCGTGGGGCGCAGTGGCGTAGAGCGTACCTATGAGGAGGTGCTCCGAGGCGTGAAGGGCGAAGAGATCTTCTACCGCGATGCCCGTGGCCGTATCCAGGGGCGTCTCGATGCGGGAGCACATGACAGAGCCCCCGTGGCAGGTAGAGACCTCACCCTCTCCATCGATGCTGGCCTGCAGGAGCTAGGCGAGCGTATGATGCGGGGCAAGCGTGGGGCTATCGTCGCTATCGAGCCTGAGACAGGTGAGATACTAGCCCTCGTCACAGCTCCCAACTACGACCCTGAGCTCCTCGCTGGCAAAAGTAAGGGGGAGAACCACCGCATGCTCGAGGAGACCTTCGGTAAGCCTCTACTTAACCGTGCGATCCAGGGGAACTATCCCCCAGGCTCTACCTTCAAGCCCGCCCAAGGAGCGATCTTCCTCGAGGAAGGCTCCATCAACCCCTCCATGGCACTCTCGTGCTACCACGGCTATCCGCCCCTAGGCAATCGTCCGAAGTGTCACAGCCATCCCAGCCCCATCTCCCTCGTCCCTGCCCTTGCCACGTCGTGTAATGCCTACTTCTGCTGGGGCCTACACTTCATGCTCGACGACCGTAAGCGCTACCCCTCGGCAGCCGTTGCCCTAGAGCACTGGAAGCAACGTATCGTCTCCCTCGGCTACGGCTACCGCCTCGGTGTCGACCTCGTCGGAGAGAAGCGTGGCTACATCCCGAATAGTGGGGTCTATGACAAGGTCTATAAGGGGCGCTGGAACGCTAGCTCCATCATCTCTATCGCCATCGGACAGGGGGAAGTACTCGCTACTCCTCTACAGATAGCTAACCTCGCCGCCGTCATTGCCAACCGAGGCTACTACGTCCGCCCGCACGTCGTCCATTCGATCAAGGGAATTCCCATCGATACCATGTATCGTAACCATCAGCCCACGGGTATCTCTCGGGAGCACTGGGAGTATATCGTCGCTGGTATGGCTGGGGCGGTCACGGGGGGTACATGCCGAGGGGCAAACTTCGCCCCCGGGGAGATCGAAGTCTGTGGTAAGACGGGTACGGCGGAGAATCCTCATGGTAAGGACCACTCGGCCTTCATCGGCTTCGCCCCACGTACCCAGCCCAAGATCGCTGTGTCGGTCTATGTCGAGAACGGGGGCTTCGGGGCGCAGTTCGGCGTGCCCATTGGGCGGGTGATGATGGAGTACTACCTGCGTGGCGGTAAGCTATCGGGCTCAGGCGAAGCCATTGCCTCTTCGATGGAGCACCGGACGATCTCCTATATCAATGATATCTAACCCATAGCCCTAGCCGCCTCACGCATGCGACAGTCTTCTTCCTCCCCCTCCTTCATCAGGAGCATTGACTGGGTGACGATCCTGATGTACCTGCTCCTAGTCTTCTTCGGATGGCTCTCCATCTGCGGGGCGTCGTACAACTTCGAGACGGAGGAGCTTCTTAGTCCTGGGGGGCGCCCGATGATGCAACTGCTTTGGATCGGGCTCGGTGTACTCATCGGCTTCGCTGTCCTCTCGCTCAATACCGACATCTACGAGGTGGGGGCACCGCTCTTCTATGGGGCGATGATGCTCCTGCTGATGGTGACCATCGTCATCGCCCCCGATATCAAGGGCTCTCGCTCGTGGCTTGTGCTGGGCCCTGTACGCCTACAGCCGGCGGAGTTTGCTAAGGTAGCTACGGCGCTTACTCTGGCCTGGCTATGCAATCAGTACGAGTTCAAGATCGACTCCATCCGTAGCTACCTCAAGATCTTCGGGATTATCTTCTTCCCCATCCTGCTGATCCTACTGCAGCAGGAGACGGGCTCTGCCCTTGTCTTCCTAGCCCTCTTCCTTGCGCTCTATCGAGAAGGCTTCTCGGGGCTCTTCATGGGGCTCAGTGCTTCGGCAGCGGTCTACTTCATCTCAGCGCTCGTGCTGGAGGATACCCTGTGGTGGGAACGTACGGATGCAGACTTCTTCTTCGTCTGCAATGCGATCCTTGTCTTCTCCGCAGCTCTCTTCGGCGTCTATACCCATGATTGGCGCAACCGCTGGCGCTACCTCCTCTACGGGGCGGGCATCGTCGCTGGGGTCTACCTCATAGCAGGGGTGGTGAACTTCTTCGTGAGTTTCAACCTCGTCTATGTAGCCCTTGGACTTGTCCTCCTCCTCGTCGGCTACTTCGCTTATCTAGCACTGAGAGAATACCTCCTTCGCTACCTTCTCTTGGCGGTCTTTGCCCTAGGTTCGCTGGGCTTCTTCTTCTCGGTGAACTATGTCTTCAATGATATTCTCCAGCCTCACCAGCAGGTGCGTATCAAGATCGCCCTCGGCATCGAGAGCGACCTCAAGGGCAAGGGGTACAACGTCGACCAGTCGAAGATCGCCATAGGCTCGGGGGGCTTGACGGGGAAGGGCTTCCTCAAGGGGACGCAGACCAAGCTGAACTATGTCCCCGAGCAAGAGACGGACTTCATCTTCTGCACCGTAGGCGAAGAGTCGGGCTTCATCGGCTCCTCGGCTCTCCTCATAGCCTACGCTATCTTCATCCTACGCATCGTCGCACTAGCCGAGCGCCAAGTGACGAAGTTCGGGCGGGTCTATGGCTATTGTGTGGCCTCGATCTTCCTCTTCCATCTCTTCATCAATGTCGGGATGGTGCTGGGGCTCGTCCCCGTGATTGGGATTCCCTTGCCCTTCTTCAGTTACGGGGGCTCTTCGCTCTGGGGCTTCACCTTTCTCCTCTTCATCTTCCTCGGCATCGACGCCCGTCGCAAGCAGTACACCGGCCACTAGCCACACGGCTACGGCAAGGGAATGTGTACTGATGGTGTACAGCAAAAAGTTGGCAGTAGGGCGGGGTGGTACACCCCAAACAGCTATGTCCAAAGGTCTCAGTAATCTGGAGCGCCTTCGTATCCTCGAAGAACACCTTGCCTCCGCCCCCAGCAAGTACACCATCGAAAAGAAGTCCCCCCCCTCCCTCGCTTTCTGCATTCCAGCTTGCTCCCCAGGCAATACCTATAGCCTTGCTGTACCAAGAGCTCGGCAATAGCCGACTCTAAGGTGCATTCAGTGAAGGGGTAGATAACTATTCGTGCTTCTTTGCTTTGTACTGTTGATTGGGGTGGTTAGGCGTGTCTGGGAAACGCATCTCTAATTTACCAGACTCCGTGAGCGGTGGGAGAACCTTGTTACGCAGGTAATCTTTCTTGCGCCCTAAATAGATTGTTATATCCTGGACTGTTCTCCAGACATCACCACAATAAGCCAAGATTAGTTCCTCTCGCTTTTGGACGCTGAGCTTTTTAGGGACAGCTTGCAACCTTTCCTCTTCTGAGCTTACAACCTTTGCTCCATTAGCTTGCAACCTTTCCTCTTCTGAGCTTGCAACCTTTCCTCCATTAGCTTGCAACCTTAATGCCTTGAGTCTATAGACACAGCCTCTTCCATAGCCTTCTGCAATAAGCACCCCTGTTTGACACAGCTTCTGCAGTTTATCTGTAATGTCTGTCCTATGCAGAGGGAGCTTTTTGCTCAGCACTTGGTGATTGACTACACCTTCGGTAAAAGCTGTAATTAGAAGAATGCGATCGTTCTCATCCATGGAGTCAAAAGTGTCGCCTAGACCACGCTTGAGCTCCTTAAGCACTTGCGGGTCGAAGAGTAGCTCCAGAGGCATCACCAGCTCTACCTTGTTCGGTCGGAAGCGTTCCTCGGGATAAGGTGTCTTCCAGTGCAAGGCTTGCCATCCACGCAATATCTTGTCCACACCACTGCCTGCCTTTTCTACTGCACCCATCATCATGAACATCTGCTGAAGTGAGGTATTGCGACAAACACTCTCTCCTCCGCGAAAGAACTGGTCACGCGTAATGAGTAGAACGCCAGGATTGGAGAAGACAATCCGGTTAGGGTACTTATCTATCTTAAGGGAAGCCTCCTCGCTATAGTCAGCATGCACACAAAGATTAGCGAAGGCTTCTCGAAGAGCTACGTGTGCCAAGGTATGATCTTGCCGCTGTCCATCTTCCAAGTGAAAGGGTGTAGGCAAGGCCTCTTGTAGCCTTGGTAACACTCTGCGATAGAATTGGAATAGGTTGGCTTCCCAGGTACCATCAGGACAGATGCGATTACTCCACCGATCTGCATTGGGCTCATACTCCTTGTAATCAGGGAAGAAGTGCGGAGCACAATCTTTAATTGCTATGGAAGTGCCAAACATGAGTAAGCCAGCTAGCGTAAAGCCCTCTTCTCCAGTTTCTCTGTCCTTACGATAAGCACCGAGCTTACGCATCAGCCCCTCATTGTCCTCTGTGATCCAAGGATGATCTGGTCGCACCGTAGCAAAAAGTCTGCGATACTGCTCGAAGGAAGGTAGATCGATATCCTCCCAAGTGAAGCCCTTCAGGATGCGGCCATCTGCAGGACGAGATAGGTCGGCATCTGCCATCATACGGCGTACCTCCGCAGCGGTGCAGAGAAAATCTCCAGAGTCATTGCGTCGGTATGTGCCTTCGTCAGCAACACGCTTATAATAGACGGGACGTTGCTCCCGCAAGGCTTGTGGCACGTGTATCGTCAGGACAAACGAGCCCTGCACGTCTACAATCTGTACATCATCATTCGTCTGTAGGCAATGGCTAATGGTCTCTCGGCTTTGGACTAAAGACCAGAAGGTCATCTTCAGTTTCTCCACTTCCTCTCGGCTGAGCCTGCTGAGGCTTAAGCGCCCATCAGTGTCTTCCTTAACCCCCAACACAATCATCCCGCCATGCGTATTGGCAAAGGCAGAGTAAGTAGGCCACAGCTCTTTGGGGAATCCTCCCTTAGCGTGCTTAAACTCTATTTCTTCGTTCTCCCCGATATTGAGTAGCTTGTAGATACGTGCTTCTGGGTCGGTTGGGTGCACTGTTGTGATAGCAGTAGATTCGTCGCCGGTATTAAGCTTGGTCATAATATTCTGGGAATAACGTGAGCTGTTCACTGGATGCCTGAGTCTTTTTCTTGCGAGCAGGAAGGGATTGAGGTGTGCCATTTAATTGCAACTCATGGACTTCTAGTACCTCGTATCCAGAGATAACCTCTTCTCCTTTATCGTTTATTTTACGCTTTTCTTGTAATAAGCATCGGATTGCGCTGCCATTAGAGAATGACACTTTCCTAGTATACACACCATCTAAGAAATCTGCATCGTGGATACTAAATGAGATAGATTCTTGATTATAAATGCCTTTCCACTTTGTCTTTCCCTTCTTTAGCACAGGAGACACAATCTCTATATAGGCATCGTCCACCTCAGTCGGATCTAGATCTGTTGAATTGAGCAGGTAAGAATGGAATTGAGCACGAGGCACTTCTCCTTTCCTCACATACTCAGATGACGTAGGCTCTTCTTTCTGTATGAACTCTACTGCTTTAAGATTGTCTATGGCCTCCGTGTGCTGATAATAATTGGAACGTTTACGCCTAACAGCAGTGTCAATATCCTGCCTGTCAAACTTCCTAGGGCTAGCCTTAATAGAATCAATTTCTGATTGTAGAATGAGACTTTCTCTCTCATTACGCCGGTGCTCTAGTTCCTTTATTTCTGGGGATTTAATCCATTCCTCAATCTCATGTCGTACTAAAGTTGAAATTGCCTCTGTTGGTACTGAACTTAGTATATTGGCTACTATTGTCACGATTACAGGTATTAGGATTTCTTTCTTCCCTTCAGCCTTCAGCCAAGCTTTAATTCCACCTTCATTTAGCGCAATCGTTTTAACCGAGACCTCTACATTGAGTTGCTTAGCCACATAATCAATCAAGCCTACCAGCTCTTGCTGACAAGCATAAAAGGCTTCGGCATCTATCGCATGACTACCTTTATCTAGATAGTAATGAATTTCTAAGGTTTTAGCCTCAAGTAGTTTTGCTCCCATACTCCTTCCTTGATTTGGGTGAGTAATAATTTCTACATCCGCTCTAGACACGAGAGCTGACGTTCGAGATTATCTTGAAAATTATATAGTTTCCGCACTTGCTCCTCGTACCTCTTGCAGAGGAAATAGGGGGGGGCGTAGTTCATCAAAGAGGGATCGGCTTTGCTTGGCTCCACGCGCTTATACTCCGAGGATTCTATAGCGCCACAGAGCCTGTTTGCACTCTTCCACAGCGTCTCTTCTATGGGCTTCGTTATCTTACTCTCTGCGTTTGTCTTTGCCATATAATCGATGTCCTGTAGAGGGAGTACTCGGCACGTCTCCTCTTTGCTCTACAAAGATACGAAGTAAAGAAGATTAGGCACTATACAATGCTCTGTGCTCTACTGAAAAAGAGCCTCTGGAGAGAAAACCCTGTAAGGGATGATCGAGGGGGGATATCTTTGAGGTATTAGCAGGAGAGACTATTTGGCTCTCATAGATACCGCCCGGGCTCAGCGTCTCGAGAGAGAGGCTGAGCCCGGGCGGGATTTTGGGGGAGGGGGGGCGGTTACTTGCCGAAGAAGAGGCGGTCGAGGGCGTAGGCGACGCCGTCTTCGTTGTTGGTCTTGGTGACGAAGTTCGCTTGCTGACGGATGTCTTCGGGGGCATTGCCCATGGCGACACCCATACCAGCCAGCTGGATCATCTCTAGGTCATTGTAGTTGTCACCGATGGCGGTGAGGTCGGCAGGTGTCCTACCGAGGACATCGAGGAGGCGAGCGAGCGAACTGCCCTTATTCACCCCGAGGGGGACGATCTCGAGGAAGTAGTCGCTGGAGCGGAAGGCCCCTACACGATCGCCGAGACGCTCCTTGATCGCTGCTTCGAGGGGAATAAGTTTCTCCAGTGGGCCTACGGCAAGGCACTTGGGAAGACGCTCATCGACAGCACCGACGAAGTTACTTACCTTCCGAAGGGGCATACCCGTGAGGACGACCTCCTTCTCAGCATAGGGGTCATTCTCCTGCTCGCTGAGGATACACTCTTCGGTGTAGGTCAGGATGTTCACGCCGAACTCCTGTGTCAGCGCATAGACCTCGGGGATGAGATCGTCGTCGAGGAGCTGTGAGCTGAGCACGTGACCCGTGGAGGCGTCGATGATCTTCCCGCCGTTGAAGGGCATGAGGTAGCCCTTATTGTTTGCAAGCTGGAGTGCCTCGGCGAACTGTCGGAGGGCAGGGGTAGGGCGACCCGAAGCGAGGATCAGGCGGGTGTCATAGTCGTGCTGGACTCGGAGTAAGGCCTCACGTACGGTGTCGGTCAGTACATGCTCCTTGGTGATCAGCGTCCCATCAATGTCTAGTGCAAGTAGTCTCATCTATTCTATATGTCTGTGTCTTAGTGTAAAGAGAACCGCCCGAAGGGTGGATATGTTGCGCTCGCCTTGGCTCAGGTCGGGGAGGCGGGGCTATGCCTCGGGAGGACAAAGATACGCACCCTTTGGGAGGGGGTGATCATGGGGTGGAGAAGGGACCCATTCATGGGGTCTTCGACCGACCCATTCATGGGTCACCCGGGCGACCCATGAATGGGTGACTTTTGCGACCTATGGTAGGTCGCTGAAAAAACCTACTGTGGGTCGGTCGACCGACCTACAGTAGGTCGTCGAGGCGACCCACAGTAGGTTTTATTTCGGGGCTATCTTGGGGTGGCTTCCTCCCCCCTAGCTCCGAGGAAGGAGGAGGGATGGGCGAGGGTGCTTCGGCTTTTTGGTATAACTTTGTAAAAGAGAAACTAATAGAACGGGCGAAGCTACCTCACGAGTGCCTTCGTCCAATAGCTACCACATGAGAAGAACCGATACCTCTGAGGCTCTCTTCGAGCGAGCCTCCCGCTATATCCCTGGCGGTGTCAATAGCCCCGTGCGAGCCTTCCGTGCCGTCGGGCTCACCCCGCTGTATATAGACCATGGACGTGGTGCCCACGTCTTCGATGCCGACGGCAATGAGTACATCGACTACATTAGTTCGTGGGGGCCGCTCCTCTTAGGTCACGCCTTCCCTCCTATTCAGGAAGCCATACGGCAGGAGCTGGAGAAGGGGACGAGCTACGGGGCTTGTAATGCCCGTGAGGTCGAGATGGCCGAACTGATCTGCACGAAGTTCTTCCCCTCGGTTGAGCGGGTGCGTATGGTCAATTCGGGTACGGAGGCGACGATGAGCGCCGTGCGACTAGCCCGAGGCTATACGGGGCGAGATAAGATCATCAAGTTCGAAGGCTGTTACCACGGGCACGCCGATACCTTCCTCATCTCCGCAGGCTCAGGGCTGGCTACCTTCGGCCAGAGCTCCAGTGCCGGAGTCACCGAGCATATCATCGAGGATACGCTCGTGGCTACCTACAACGATATCGAGAGTGTCCGCCGACTCCTCGAGGAATATCGGGGGCAGGTGGCTGCCGTCATCCTCGAGCCGATCATGGGCAATATGGGGCTGATCCCCCCCGCTCCGAGCTTCCTCGAGGAGCTAAGACGACTAACCGAGCTGGAGGATGTCCTGCTGATCTTCGACGAGGTGATCAGTGGCTTCCGTGCTGCACGTGGGGGCGCTCAGGAGCTCTATGGTGTGCGCCCAGACCTCACCTGCCTGGGGAAGATCATCGGGGGTGGTCTCCCCGTGGGCGCCTTCGGAGGTCGAGCTGATATCATGGAGCGCTTAGCACCGCTGGGCGATGTATATCAGGCAGGGACGCTCTCGGGCAATCCCCTAGCGCTGGCAGCAGGGATCACGATGCTCCAGACCCTAGCCGAGCCCGACTTCTACACCCGACTGGAGGAGAAGGGACAAGCCTTCGAAGCGACCATCCGCCCCATACTCGACCGCTACGCCGACCGCCTAAGCTACAATCGAGTTGGCTCGCTCTCTACGATCTTCTTCCGTCCTGGGGGAGTGCGCTCCAACTCCGATGCTAAGGAGGCCGACACGGCTACCTATGCCCGCTACTTCCGTGGGATGATCGAGCGGGGGATCTACCTGCCGCCCTCCCAATTTGAATGTATCTTCCTCTCCATGGCGCATACTCAGGAGGACTTTGACCGCACGGCTTCGGCCATGGACGAAGTGCTCCGTGAAGTCCTTGGTTAATTCCTCCATAGCATTAGATCCTATGCACTACCTACAGCTGACCATCAGCTACCGATATGATAGCACCAGCTCAGGTCTTAGCGAAGAAGACCTAGCCGACTGGCTCATCTCTGAGCTCGGTACGGTGGGCTTCGATAGCTTCGAGCAAGAGCCCAGCGTGATCCGAGCCTTTGTCCCCCGTGACGAGTATGATGCTACGAGCACGAAGGAGGTGCTTGACACCTTCCCCGTGGCGGGCTTTGCCTACACCCTCGACCTCGAGGAACTCCCCGACATCAACTGGAATGAGGAGTGGGAGAAGAACTACTTCCAGCCCATCCTCCTCGGTGAAGGTGCGTGCCTCATCCGAGCACCCTTCCATGCCTCACAGCCCGAGGTGGGGATGGAGATCATCATCAATCCCAAGATGGCCTTCGGCACAGGCAACCATGAGACGACCTCACTCGTCGGCGAGTGGATCCTCTCGCATTCGGTCGAGGGACGGCGTGTGCTCGACATGGGCTGCGGTACAGGGATCCTCGGGCTCATTGCCCTCAAGCGTGGAGCTCGACATCTCACGGCGATCGACATCGACCCTTGGGCCTATGCCAACGTCCAAGAGAATGCGACCCTCTCCTCCCTCTCCATCGATGAGATCATCTGTGGCGATGCCTCGGCCCTCGAGGGGAGGGCAGGCTATGATCTGATCCTAGCGAATATCACCCGCAACATCCTGCTGGAGGATATGCCCCGCTACCGTGCTGTTATGCTCCCTGGTGCTAGCCTCGTACTGAGTGGCTTCTATGAGGAAGATATCCCTCTGCTACGTGCCCGAGGTGAAGAGCTTGGCCTCACCTTCGTCATGAGCGAGGTGCGCCACCGCTGGAGCCTAGTGGAGCTTCGCCTTCAAGCCTAACGAAAGACAATAGACCCTCTATCAAACAATACACTTATGAAACCAAACAAGTATTTCCGTTCGCTCGCTCTGGCGACACTTGCCCTAGTGACAGCAGGCAGTGCCGTAGCAGCCCCACGCCACGGCCGTCCACGCATCGTCGTGACGATGATGGTAGACCAGATGACTTGGGATTACCTCTACCGCTATCAGCATCGCTTCGTCGAGGGGGGCTTCAAGCGTCTGATGACGCAGGGCTTCAACTGCGAGAATACACGTATCAATTACCTCCCAGCCTACACCGCCATCGGTCACAGCTCGGTGCACACAGGGAGTGTACCCTCCATCCACGGCATCGCAGGTAATGACTTCTTCAAGGATGGTAAGCCCATCTACTGCACGCAGGATACGACCGTCTCCTCCGTCGGTGCGCCTAATAGCTTCAGCGGACAGATGTCCCCTCGCAACCTACTCACCACGACCATCGCCGATGAGCTACGTATCGCTACGAACTTCCGCTCTCGCACCATCGGGGTGGCCATCAAGGATCGTGCTTCGATCCTGCCCGCAGGTCATACGACCAACGGTGCCTATTGGCTCGACGACAAGACGGGTAACTTCATCACCAGCACCTACTACCGCTCTGAGCTCCCCGACTGGGTCAAGCGCTTCAATGCCCGTGGTCGTGTCGCTGAGCTCCTCAAGGACGGCTGGAGCACGCTCTATCCGATGAATACCTATCTGGAGAGTACGGCTGATGCTACGGAGTATGAGCAGCCTTGGGACAAGGAAGGGAAGTTCCCCGCTACGCTCCCCCTCAATACCGCTGAGCTCTCTAAGAAGAATGGTCCTGGGGTCATTCGTACCACCCCCTTCGGCAATACCCTCACCTTCGAGATGGCTAAGGCAGCGATCGAAGGCGAAAGCCTAGGTGCTCGCCTCGATGAGACGGACTTCCTAGCTATGAGCCACTCGGCTACGGACTATGTCGGCCACCGCTATGGTACCTTCGCCGTGGAGACCGAGGATACCTACCTGCGCCTAGACAAGGATCTGGCAGACTTCCTGAGCTACCTCGATGGGAAGTTCGGTCGTGATGGTTACCTCTTCGTCTTGACGGCAGACCACGCTGCTGCACACAACCTGACCTTCAACCGTGATCATAAGATCCCAGGTCAGGCCTATCGTAGTGACCAAGCTCGCCAGATCATTGACTCGGCTGCTCGTGCCTTCATCGGGAAGGATGTCAAGGTACTGCAGGCCTATCTGAACTATCAGGCTTTCTTCAACAACGACCGCATCGACTCGCTCGGCATCGACCGTATGGGCCTCCTTCGTGCCGTCAGCAAGGCCCTCCGTGATCGCCTACCAGGGACGGCTTATGCTGTGCCCGCTGAAGAGGTGGCTACAGCTACCATCCCCGAAGCGATCAAGACACGTATCATCAACGGCTACCGCAAGGGTCGTAGCGGGGATATCTTCCTTGTACCCGACCCAGGATGGTACTCACGCTCCAACGGCGCTCTCCCTCAGGGTACGACCCACGGAGTATGGTCGCCCTACGACACGCACATCCCTCTGATCTTCATGGGGCATGGCATCCGTCCAGGGCATCTCTATCGTGAGACCTACATCACCGACATCGCAGCTACGCTGGCTGCCCTGCTGAAGACGCAGTATCCTACGGGCTGTATTGGCTTCCCTATTACCGAAGCCTTTGCTCCCGAGAAGGCACCACAGCCTCGTCGTAAGTAGATCCTATCCCTAAAGCGGAAACTAAGAAGCCACCCCGAGAAGAGCGAACTCTTCTCGGGGTGGCTTCTTTCTTGTGGGGTCATTCCCCTCGGTCTAGGTTATCTAAAGATGGCCCTAGGATAGCCCCAAATAAAACCTACCGTGGGTCGCATGAGCGACCCACGGTAGGTCGGTGAGACGACCCACAGTGGTTTT
>ERZ773027.508-NODE-508-length-24329-cov-5.800816_pt1 | contig 24329 bp, 25 predicted proteins | sample MGYA00511032_ERZ773027 | MGnify/ENA primary metagenome ERZ773027 (study PRJEB29015, sample SAMEA2738138) | human oral metagenome | biome: human oral; feature: human-associated habitat; material: saliva | place: China | collected 2190 ... | reverse complement strand
TATATACATTATTTTTTATGACTTAATTATACAATAGCCATATTGTAAACTTCAATAATAAATATCTTTTACAAATAAACCACATGAAAAGGTGAAAATCTTTTCTTGAGTATTTGATTTCACAGACAGCATCACTTATAATCATTTATTAAATTTTTCTTATAAAGTTAATCAATAGAAAATACAGCGTTACAATACACAAAACCCGAGTTCCAATCTTCAATAGATTCATCATAGGCTACTCCTGGACTGAATTTATAGACCCCCATCTTGTCACTAGAAGTATGAAATGCTATAAAATCATCAAATTCTATTCTCTTTGGACTGGTTTCATCTATTTCAAAAATTGGTGTTTCATCATCAAGTTCATCAAAGTAAAAATCCCACTGAACACTAGGAACTGCATCCAGTTGGCCAGCAAACATAAAACCTAACTTATAAAAGTCTTTAGATAATATTCCTATATCCTCTTTATCAAATATACTTGGAATAAAGCATACACTGGCCTTATTTATATCTACACCAAAGCTCTCTATAAAGTTAAGAGTGTCAGAATCTAAATGCTTCTTTAAAGCTAGGTTTAGGTCCTTATCTTCTGAAAGATCATTATTTATATAGTATTCAATAGTTTTTTCCTTATCTAGGCTAATTACCCAAGGATATAAGTTCAAATTTTCCATAAATCTCCCTATAATTTTATTATTTACCTAACTACAGCGTTCCTTGTTGTTTATTTACTATACATTTATATCAGCTATTGAATATAAACAAGCCTTACCAGCAAGAGCAATCCTGTCATCCTCTATTCTACAATATAGGGTACCCCCCCTACTAGATGCCTGGTAGGCAACTAGGTCATTTTTACCCAATATATCCGCCCAATATGGGATGATATGGCAATGTCCCGAACCACAAACAGGGTCCTCCGGTACATTTAATTTAGGGGCAAAACTCCTTGATACACAGTCAAAGTCCTTACCAGGTGCAGATACGTGTAGAAGAAGTCCATCAAGCTCCTTTACCTTTTCCATATCAAGATTTAAGTTTCTTACAGCCTGTTCATCATCAATTATACATAGTAGGTCACGGGCCATATATGCCTTTAGAGGCTGGCATCCAATAGTATCTGTCATGGCCTGTGTAACTGGAACCTCTTTAAGGTCATACTTAGGAAAATCTAATTCATAAAGGTCCTTATCTCTCATAACTATCAATTCCCCACTTAGGGTATCAAAAGAAACCCGGTCTAGGTCTCTGTCATAGTAATTCATGATTACGAATGCTGTTCCAAGTGTCGCATGTCCACAAAGGTCAATTTCCCCACCTGGTGTAAACCACCTAAGATGGTACTTGCCTTCATCAACTTTAACCGCAAAGGCTGTTTCAGATAAGTTGTTCTCTCTTGTTATGTTCATCATAAGATCTTCTGAAAGCCATTCTTCCATAACACAAACTGCTGCTGGGTTACCAGAAAACACCTTATCTGCAAATGCGTCTACTATATACTGTCTCATCTTTTCTACCTCCAAAAAATGTAATCTACCTTTAATTATTTATTAACTACATTATACTACTTTTTAAAAATTCTCGTAAGTAGAATTTATGTTAAATTATAAGTTCTTTTCCTGATTTACTATAAATGAATCACGGCAGACCTATCTTTCTCGTAGGCCGTATCATGGTAGAGGTAGCCTCCATGAATTTTATTCTCTAAACTTGTCATTATAAGTGGTAGAGTCAGTGTCTTAATAAAAAATAAGCCCATCCAAGTGAAAAATATCCAAAGTTTCATGCTGTCTAGGCCAGCAAAAAAGAACTGATAAAGTACCCATCCACCAAAGCCTACATTAAGCATGGTTGCAAGACTGGCTAATAAGATATTAGTCTTTATCCTGTTGCAATATACTTTAGCAGCAAATAAGGATAAGAGGGAAATATTATATACACAAATTGCTTTGTATCCCTTCCTATAGATAACCAGGGTTTTTCTATTATAAAATCGTATTAATCCATTTCTAACAGAAAAAGAATTGATCCAAACGTGGCTTAGGCTATCTATTTCATCCCACCCCACTAGGAGGTCAATTTTTCTCAGGTATATCCCATCCTTACATAGATATATTTTATAGCCAAAAATAGAGAATATTACCACAATGACTAGGGTCAAACCTAGTGTAATATATGTTAACTGGTCCTGGCTAATAGTAAAATTATAACCAAGAAAAAGAGCGCTTATAGGCTTACCATTTGATATAAATTTTACTACTCCTATAGTAAGCAAGATTATAAACAAGTAAAATCTATAATAAATACTATGGAATTTGATCTTATTTTTCATTATTTTTTTGTCCCTTCAAATATTTACCAGTTTATTACTGATTATATTTGATTTTATCATATTCCATGTCTTTACTTCTAGTCCCAAGTCCTATTTTCCAAACTACCACTAGGGCTAATATAAAAGACATAAAGTCTGCCACTGGCTGTAGTAGGAAAATACCGACCTGACCAAAGGCCCCTGTAAGTATATATAAAAGAGGTATGTAAAAGATACCCTGACGTGAGACAGAAATAAGAGAGGACCAGAAATACTGGCCTATATTCTGCATAAGCATGCTAGCCAGGGCAAAATACCCCAATAGTGGTAGGCTTATACATTGAAGGTTTAGTAACTTCTTGCTATATAGGATCACCTGGCTATCCCTTGTCATAGTCATAATTAGCTCTTCTGAGAATATATACAAACCTAGGGCAGATATAATTAAAAAAACAGTTGCCCCTAAAACTGCCAGTTTAAAGGCTTTTTTCACCCTATCATACTGGTTTGCCCCATAATTCATAGCACAAATTGGCTGAAATCCCTGACCCCAGCCTATCATTATCAAATATGCGAGGGCTAGGATTCTTGAACTAATAGTCAAGGCTGCAAGGAGTCCATCACCGTATCTTGCTGCAGATATGTTGAGAAGAATCAGGGCTACACTAGTGATAGATTGACGCAAAAAATTTGGCATTCCACCCGCCAAAATATGGTAGACCCTCTCCCTATTTACCCTTGCATTTTTTAAGCTTGCCCTAATATTCCCGTTTTTCATAGACAGACCTGTGAGTACAACACAACTCACTACTTGTCCTATCAAGGTAGCATAGCCAGCCCCGATAAATCCAAATCCTAGACCAAACATTAAAATAGGATCTAAGACCATATTTACCAGCATGCCTGAAAGTAGGCCTAGCATACCATCCTTAACATTACCGCAAAGCCTTAGCTGGTTATATAGGGTGATGGAGTATAGGGCAAACGGTATGGTTAGGACTATTACCTTAAGGTAGTCCACAGTAAATCCCATCAGACTCTCTGATGCACTTCCTCCTATAAAGCTAGCAAGTGGTGATATATGTATCCAAGAAATTAGGGCTATAAGAATCCCTACTCCTAGTGCAAATAGCATTCCAATAGAGGATATTTTCTCCGCCTCTTTCTCACTACCCTGTCCGATTCTTTTTGACATTATATTTCCACTACCATAACCAAACCAAAATCCAATGGCCTGAACAAAACCCATAAAGCTAAAGACTATCCCTATTGCTGCTGTCATTGACTTATTATCAAGGATACCGACAAAAAATGTATCGGTCAAATTGTATATTACCATTACCAGCATGCCTATTATAGTAGGTATGGATGTTTTTACTAATAGGGGCAAGATGGGATCATTTAGGATAGACTTCCTCCTTAGCTCCTTTTTTTCTATATCTGAAACCATATTACATACCTCTTACTGTTCCCTTATCACCGTCAACCTCTATCATATCCCCGTCCTTAAACCTAGAAGTAGCAAAACCAACTCCAAGTACGGCTGGTATATTAAACTCTCTTGCAACGATAGCTGCATGACTCAAGGCCCCTCCAGTATCGGCAACTACACCACTTGCAAGTTTAAATAATGGTGTCCATTCTGGGTCTGTCAAGTGGCAAACTAGGATATCACCCTTTTGCATCTTGTAGAATTCATCTGTATCTCGTATAATACAAACCCTACCAAGTACGCTTCCTGTGCTTCCACTTACACCCTTTAGGATATCACCTTTGGCATCAAATACTTGAAGCTTAGATTCCTCCCATACCCTTGTAGCTAGTGGGAAATTTTCCTGCCTCCTCCTTATATTTTCCTTGTCCTCATCACTTAAGTAGCCCCTATCCATAGCCTTTACTAGGTCCTTTAAAAATAGGTTGGCAACACCACTCCTATAGTCTTCACTGTCAAGAAGAAGCAGATTTATCCTTCTAACACACCTTCTTACATAGAAAAATAGACTTTCCCATAGGTACTGACTTTCCTCACGAACTATATGGAAGTACCTAAAGTTTTCAATGTCTTTTTCAAGCTTGCTATACTTATTGCCATAAATGGACTTAAGCTTTTCCATAAGATCATTATAATCTTTTTTAGAAGTATTTAACTCGTTTTTATTGTCTAGGTTTAACATTGGCCTTATTATATTTACTATCCTGTCTGGCTCTTCAAAAAAAGTCTTTGCCTCAAGGCAATAGCAATTATAATCAGACTTATAGCCACTGTTTTTAAGGAATTCATCAGTCATTCTTCTAAAACCTTCAAATTTTGCGTGAAGGTCATTATAGCTAGCACCTGATAGAACGGCTTCCTTTAATTGGGTGTCTTCGAGTATCCTTTGGCCAATAAGAGAAATTTCATTATTAACTAGGGCTGTCTTATTATCTAAGCCCCAATAAAGGTCAAAGGCTGTGTAACTAAGGTCAACCTTCTTTATTATCTTACTGTACTTATCAAAAACTATCATAGTTGGGAAAAGGGCATATTTAAACCTATCATAGGCTAGTTTTTTAGTCAGCTGGTAGCTATATTTCAAAAAACTACTAGCCTCACTCAGGCTCATTTGATCAAAATCTATATCCTTGATTTTATTTAGGTCATCCTCATACTGGGCCATAAATTCTCTACACATATCTGAGCAATAGTCAAAGTCTTTTAGCTTTTTTACTAGCTTTAGAATTTTAAAGATATTTTTGTTTATTGATTTAGACCCATCTGGTAGGGTCTGGATACCGTCCTGGTCCATTTGTGGATTTGCATTTATTACTAGGCCACCTTCAGCAAAGATCTTACCCTTTTGATCATTTATAGCAATCATAAAATCATAGTCTAGGGGCCTGTAGGCAAAAGGCATTTTCTCTAAAAGAAAGCCCAGATTTTCACGTGTTCCCTTACTTAGCTTCATATCCTTTAGGTAGGCCTTAACCTTGTCCTCATCAATTTCATTATTTTTAAGGGTAGTTATTGCCCTAGCCTGCAAAATATATATTTGACCATCCCTAATGGCCCACTCTACATCCATAGGCATGTCATAATGGTCCTCTATATTTAGACCCGCCTTAATAAGGCCCCTGATTTCATCATCATTCAAGGCCCTCTCACTTTTCTTAGCTGCCTCAACTTCAACTTCTACAGTATTCTTATCACCGTATATTATTTGACTGGCCTTACTACCAATACTTATGTCTAAAATTTCGCCTTTCTTATTTACCACATAGGTATCGGGAGTTACCCTACCGCTTACAACACTTTCGCCTAGTCCATAGCTTGCATTAATCTGCATTTCATCTTCTTTTTTGCTTACTGGGTTAACTGTAAATAAAACTCCAGCCTTCTGACTCTCCACCATCTCCTGAATTACTACCGCAATGGAAACAGCCAACTGGTCATAGCCTTGGTGAAGCCTATAGGATACAGCCCTATTGCCCCACAAGGATGCATAGCAGTTACGGATCTGGACTAGGAGGTTGTCTATCCCTCTTACATTTAAGTATGTTTCCTGTTGGCCTGCAAAACTGGCATCAGGTAGGTCCTCCGCTGTGGCAGAAGAACGTACGGCTACCCTTACATTTTCACCAAGCATGGAATACTTATATTCTATCTCCTTTCGAACCTCTTCTGAAAATTCTCCATTTTTAATAAGCTGACGAAAAGATGCTGCGGCCTCTATTAGCTTATTTTCATCATTTGCTGCGTCTTCGATACTTTTTTTAATAATAGGTTCAATATTATTGTTTCTTAGGTAGTCCTTGTAGGAATCAGCTGTCAATACAAAACCTCTTGGTACATTTATATTTGCAGCCGTCATCTCACCTAAGTTTGCACCTTTTCCACCTGCTATCGAAATATCTTCTTTTTTTAGATTAATAAAGTCTACTATCATTTTTTGTCCCCCTTTAATGCCTTAAAGATCAATATACCTATTTACTATAGATACAATATATGTTTCAAGTATTCCTTCAAAATAATCATCATCAAAATGCTTGTATTCTGAACAGAGTAAAAAGCTACCCACAAAAGCATTAGATAGACCCCTTTGGTCTGCATTTTTTACAGCAGAATTTTCATTCCAGTAGTCAACAAGCTTTTTTAAAAAATCTCCATACAGTTTTTCTATCCTATCCACCTCACTAAGCTTGTCTTTTTTAAATATATCAAAGGCGTCCTCGTAGATTGGTTGAGTCTTTATTTTTATCATTAGGTCTAATGAGTACTTGTATATTACTTGAGATAAAAAGCCTATAGGATCCTCTAGTGACTGCGGAAATATAGCTTCTATTCCAGTCAGTTTTTGTCTTGACCTATATGCCATTAAGTCGATAATTAATGACTCCTTGTCCTTCCAAAAGTTATAGAAACTACCCTGGGCTATTCCTACTCTCCTTGTAAGCTCTCCTATACTTAAAGACTTGGTCCCCTTGTCATGAAATAGGTCTAGGGCCGTTTCCATGATTTTTTCTTTTATTTCTAACTTTTCTTCTTCAGTGAATGCTCTAGCCATCATTAACCTCCTGTTAACCAATGAATATTTATATATTTATTCATAGATATTATAAGTCTAATAAATATAAAAGTCAATGAAAATCTTTATCTTTATTGTTTGATTGTTGAGCTTTTATTAATTATTCGTATTAAAAAAACACCTCATACAAGTCTTATAGTTTGACTTATAGAGGCGTTCTTTTATGTTCTAGTTTTATATTCTAGTTTTATATTCTAGTTTTATATTCTAGTTTTATATTCCAAAATTACTTGTTCTTTCTTCTTAGTAGGGCTCCCGCAACTGTTAGACTCAAACCTGGAATAAGTGTTGAAGTCCCTGTCATACCTGTCTTAACTAGCCTTGGCTTCTCTTTTACATATCTTGGTTTTGGCTGTGGCTTTGGCTCTGGCTTTGGTTCAGGCTTTGGTTCAAGCTTTGGCTCTGGCTTTGGTTCAGGCTTTGGCTCTGGCTTTGGTTCAGGCTGTGGTTGCGGCTGCGGCTGTGGTTGTGGCTGCGGTTGTGGCTGCGGCTGCGGTTGTGGCTGCGGCTGTGGTTGCGGCTGCGGCTGCGGTTGTGGCTGCTCAATATAGAAAATTACATTGTTGCCCTGACTGTAGCTATATGGCACACCTGCTAAAAAAGGAGAAACCTCATCATTTAGTGGTGTAAAAGTGAACTTATCATTTGAACGAGTTACAATTACAGGACTATTACTCTTTTCAATATCTTCCTTGTTAGTGCCACGAGCTCGTGTTATTTTTTCAGTACTTGCAAGTGGAAGTTCAGAGTTTGGTCCACTTAAGACATATTTGTATCCTTCAGGTAAATCTGGTAAAAGCGTTGGCGCTGCCTTAGTTGCATCTATAGGGTCATTATTATATGTCACTCTATTACCAACAGTATTTCCTGTAGCCTTATCTACATACCTTATATTACCTAACCTTGTATAATATACACTTTCTTCTACATCGATATTTCCATTATCTGGATCAAAATCTATTGCAGATGACTCCTTCTTATCAGCATATAAACCAGGTACTATCGGTGTTGGAATACTTGGTAGAGTGGCTGTATCACCACTTACAGTTACACGTGATGACCCGCTTGTACTTGCTGGTGTGCTGACACTTGCTGGTGCACTTGTGCTTGCTGGTGTACTGACACTTGCTGGCCCACTTGCACTTGCTGGTGTACTTGCGCTTGCTGGAGCACTTGTACTTGCTGATGTACTTGCGTTTGCTGGTGCACTTATGCTTGCTGGTGCACTGACACTTGTTGGTGCACTGACACTTGTTGGTGCACTAGATACTGCTGTACCTCCAGTTGAAGGTAAACTAGCATCTTCTGCAGCGTAAACTTCGTTACCATTTAAACTTAAGGCAAAAAGTATACCTGCAACAACAGATGTGGTACCAATTGCATAAGTTCTTTTTGACAACCTATCCTTTCTTTTAAACATATGATTCCCCTCCTATTTTTTTCTATTTTAAAAGCCAAATAAACTAAACTTTTAATCATTTAATTGTGTGTGTTGAATTTACAAAAATTAAACAAAAAAACTTAGAAAGTAACTTTTATAAAGCAACCAAAATCTAGTAATAAATATTATTTAAGCTTTTGATATTACTTGTCATCTATTAAAATCAATATATATTTAACATCTTTTGTTCAAAAACAGTACTGATTTAAAAAAATAAATTAAATAGTAACATTCGCATTATATTATATTTACCCTAAGACTCTTTTTTTAATCAATAAAAAGTAGTATAATTCTATTAAAGGAGGTGGACTATATGAGTGCACATAAAATTTTAAACGATCCATTCCTTAATAAGGGTACTGCCTTTACTATGGAAGAAAGAAAAGAGCTTGGACTAATAGGTCTTTTGCCACCTTATGTTCAAACTATAGAAGAACAAGCAACTCAAACTTATGCTCAGTTGCAGACAAAGTCAAGTGATCTAGAAAAAAGACTTTTCCTTATGGAAATATTTAATACCAATCGCAGGCTTTTCTACTACTTGTTTTCTCATCATTTAGAAGAGTTTAATCCTATAGTATATGATCCAACAATTGCAGAAACTATAGAAGGATATAGTAATTTTTTTGTTGATCCACAATATGCAGGCTATCTAGATATAAATCATCCTGAAGATATTGAAGTAAGCTTGATAAATGCTGCTGGTGGTCGAGAAATACGACTTATTGTAGTGACAGATGCAGAAGAAATTCTAGGAATTGGCGATTGGGGAACAAATGGTGTAGATATATCAGTCGGAAAACTAATGGTATACACTGGTGCTGCCGGTATCGATCCTTCAATGGTTTTACCATTGGTTATTGATGCTGGAACAAACCGTGAAGAACTACGCAATGACCCAAATTATTTAGGTAATCGTCATGAACGCATACGTGGTGATCGTTACTATAATTTTATCGATAATTTTGTTAACACTGCAGAAAGACTCTTCCCTAAACTTTACCTTCATTGGGAAGACTTTGGCCGATCTAATGCTGCAAATATACTTGAAAAATACCGCAAACAAATTCCTACCTTCAATGATGATATACAAGGTACTGGTATAGTCACACTAGGTGGTATCTTTGGATCTCTTGCAGTTACCGGAGAAAAGCTGACAGACCAAACCTACCTTTGCTTTGGAGGTGGAACTGCTGGTGCAGGTATTGCCTCTAGGGTCCATCGTGAAATGGTCACTCTTGGTCTTTCAGAAGAAGAAGCCTATAAACGTTTCTTTATGGTAGACAAACAGGGTCTTTTATTTGATGATATGGATGATTTAACACCAGAACAGAGACCTTTTGCAAAAAATCGTGCTGACTTTGCCAATACAGACACGCTTACTAGCCTTTTAGAGGTTATAAAGACCGTTAAACCAACTATTTTGGTAGGAACATCTACCCAACCAAATACCTTCACTAAAGAAGTTGTGGAAGCAATGTGTCAAAATGCAGACCGACCTATGATTTTTCCTCTTTCAAACCCAACTAAATTGGCAGAAGCAAGGGCTGAGGATTTGATTAGATGGTCAGATGGAAAGGCTCTTGTTGCTACAGGTATACCTGCAGACACAGTTACTTATAAGGGAGTTGACTATGTAATTGGTCAGGCTAATAATGCTCTAATATACCCAGGACTAGGACTTGGAATGTTAGCTTCAGAAGCTAGCCTTTTAACTGATGAAATGATCGGTGAAGCTGCTCATTCTTTGAGTGGTATTATAGATATGACTAAACCAGGAGCACCTGTATTACCACCATTTAAATATGTCGCAGAAGTATCTTTAAAGGTTGCTGAAGCAGTAGCTAAGAAAGCACAGGAGCAAGGACTTGCACAATCTAAAGAAAAAGATATGGCAAAAGCCGTACGTGATTTTAAGTGGACTCCAGAATATCGTTAATATTTTTCTTATGATGCTAATATATTAAAAAGCCGGACAATGCCCGGCTTTTTTAATATTGTTATACTCACTATATTCTATAAGATAGGTAAGCTTATTTAATTTTATTTATCTGAGATCTAATCAACTTGTTCCTAAAAATGATTGCAAGTCCAATAGGTAATATAAATAGGGGTAGACAGGTTAGCCCTCCAGCTATAATTATCGATATTCTAGTCATCTTTGTATGTCTTCCCTGGGAAATACTATTAAGAAAATCTGTAGCGGCATTTATGACCTCTATTCCACCCAATCCAACAAGCAGGGATAGTTCTATTGCCAATACTAAAAATATTATTAACAGCATTATCATAGCTGCCATATCGCATATTTTCATCTTAGTTTTCAGATCAATTTCCTGATTTTGATCCACCTTACTAAACCATTTTATCGCTCTTTCTTCTTTTGTCATCTATTTTACTCCTTCTTGTATCAAACAAAGATTATATATCGCTTGAATTTTCGCTTGATTCATAACTAGCTTTATAGGCCTGTATCAAAAATCCTATAAAGGCCTTCATTTGGATCTTCTATCATACCGACCTTGTTACCAAATTCCATTACTTTTCCACTGGTATATGGTTCCCACTTAGGAAGCCCACCACCATTAGGATCTCCTGTCTTCACAAAGTTAAGCCAGTAGGACACCATAGTATTAGAAAGGCTTCTGTCAGTCCCATCATATAGGTAGGGTGCTGTCCACAAGTTACCGTAGGCATATGGTAGCTCGCCAGTATGGTTTGATCCGATAGACTTATTTTCCTTAGTAAAATAATACCTGTAGACGGGCTCCCTCTTAACAGCTAGCCTAGACCAAACATCATGGCCATAACCAAAGGTAGCCGCATTATAAATTTTCCTTTGGTTATTTTCTGCTTCCTCGTCCGTATTTGCAGGATATGCCTTGATAATTTCCCTATAGGCCCTTGGATATATTGCCTTAATACTCTCTTTATATGTATCCTTATTGGTCTTTTTATCTACAAGCATAAAAAGATCTCCATCCTTCTTGTTATAGCCTGTCAATAAGGCCTTTTCATTGTGTTCACCTGCTAAATATGATTCATAAGGTGACTTCTTTAAGGCGTAACCATCATTGGTCATAGCATTTAGGGTACCATACAGGGTACTCGTATTTGCAATCTTTTCTGCAGGAACCTTCCTTAAATCTACAGGACTAGATACTCCTAACTCATCCCTAAGGGTTTTGCCATGCTTGATAGCGTCTGCAAAGTTCTTGTATGAATGTGGAGGCTTTTTACCAGTTATAGATGAACTTTCTGAAATAGCATACCTAAATAGGCCTTTTGTTAGTGGCGATACGCACATAGCGTTAACTGAAGACGAACCTGCAGACTCACCTGCTATAGTTATCTTGTTGGGATCACCACCAAAACTTTTTATGTTCTTATTTACCCATTCAAGCGCCTTTACCTGGTCTAAAAATCCATACATACCTGTAGTATTATTTGCTGACTCCCTAGCTAAATTTTCATCAGCATAAAAGCCCAAGGCACCCAGCCTATAGCTAAATGTCACAAAAATTACATCCTTCTTAGCGTATGACTCACCATTGTAATCTTGCCACCAAGACTGGCCAGTAGTCAATGACCCTCCATGTATATAGAATACTACTGGTAGGTTTTTCTTGTCCCCAGCAGGCTTCCAAACATTCAGGTATAGACAGTCTTCACTCATCTTTGGAAGATACCTGTTTTTTATAGTCCTAGTTACATTATGGTAGAATAATATATCACTAGCTGTTGAAATAAGGTTGTTTTGTCTCTTTTGCATTGCCATAGGCTTAAAGTGGTCGGCCTTTAAAAGTCCTTCATACTTATCGGGAGCTTGTGGCTCTTTCCATCTTAGGTCACCAACAGGAGCCTTTGCATACGGTATACCAGCATATACTTCCACTGATTCATCCCTGTTGTAAACACCAGTCAGCTTCCCTTCAGCTACTTTTATCTGGCTAGTTTCCTTGGCACCCTCATAGGTAGCAGGTACCAATTTTTCCTTTGGTAGGCTTATAAATGTTGCCAAAACTGATAGGATGACCAGGCCTAAAAAAGCCCTTCCACCTCTTTTTGTTTTATGCCTATATATACCACATACTATTGATGTTGCAAGGACAAGACCTAGTCCCAACCAGGCATTCCTATTTAGAAATAGGTAGGTCTCGCATAGAATTGTAAATATCACTAGAAAAATGTAAAATATAATTCCTCTAATTTTCACTTATATCCCTCCTTAAAGGTCCTCTTAGTCTTTATTTCTAATTGTAATATACGTTTATAAGTATAATTATATTCTAAATTTTGGGTTATTTCTAGTGAAAAAATAGGAAAACCACCAGGCTATGCTGGTGGTCGTAAATTTAAGTATTCAAATCCCTCTACTTAATCATCCCAAACAAGTCATTAAGTGCCTCAGCCATAGTCGGATGAGTGAATATCTGATTAGCCAACAAAGTATACGGCTGTTTCATAATCATAGCTAATACAACAATATTGATAACCTCATGGGATTCTTCTCCAAAGAGAACAACTCCTAAAATCTGGTCTGTATCAGCGTCTACAACTGCCTTGTATATACCAGTCTGGTTTCCTAGAATCTTTGCCTTTGGAATTGCAGTTACAGGCAGCTTTGCCACCTTAACCTTGTATCCTGCCTCTCTTGCTTCCCTTTCACTAAGACCAACTTTGGAGAATGTTGGATGTAAAAATGCTGAGAAAGCTATTGGCTGTCTGTCATCCCTAGTATATTCACCCTTGCCGTCTAGATAGCTTTTAACAATACGGTAGTCATCCAAAGATACGTATGTAAACTGAGGTCCACCATTGACATCTCCCATAGCAAATATATGGTCCTTGTTAGTCTGCAGGTGCTTATTTACTTCTATAAAGCCTCTTTCAGATACCTTTATGCCTGCTGCTCCTAAGTTGAGTTCTTCAGTATTTGCCCTTCTTCCTGTAGCAACTAAAAGGGCCTCTGTAGCGATCTCTTCTTTTTTACCATTTACTGAATACTCAATTCTAACAGTTTTTTCACCCTGCTCAACTTTTTCAATACCAGCATTGAAAATAAAGTCTACTCCTAGTGACTTGTAGGATTCAAATACTTCCTGAGCCACATCCTCATCTTCTCTTGGCAAGATCTTGTCTCCCATATCTATTATCGTAACCTTTGTCCCAAATTTAGCATATGACGCCGCAAATTCAAGGCCTATAAATCCACTTCCTAATATTGCTAGTGACTCTGGAAATTCTTCTAAATCCATCAGCGTTTCACTAGAGTGGACCCTATTACTTATTTCTAGACCTTCTACACTAGGTACAAATGGCCTTGCTCCTGTATTGATAAATATCCTTTCACCATACACCTGGTAATCACCACCATCGGTCTTTATATTGATAGTATGGTCGTCTATAAAAGAACCAAGTCCATCTATTACTTCTACATTCTCATTACTTGCAACCTTGTCATAGTTAACCTGATTTAGCTTACTTATCAGGGCCTTTTTGCCTACCACAGACTCTTTATAATAGTCTCGATTACTTATATCACTAAAAGGTCTTCTATCAGCCTTAGTTGCTAAGAATTTAGACGGTATACACCCAACGTTAATGCAAGTTCCACCATACATCTTAGGAGATTTTTCTACCAATATAGTCTTTTCACCCTTGCTCCCTAGGTAATTGGCCAAGGTTTTTCCTGCCTTACCAAATCCAATAATTATATTATCAACTTTTTTGTTCACAATCATAGTCCTCCTTAGCTATTATTTATTATATCATATATTTTATTTGTTTATATATTTAAATACATATTGTTTTTTTTAAATACCAGCTAAAATTAGTATCTCATTAAGAATTTACTATTTTAAGCTGACCCCTTATTTTTAGTTTTAATACCTATTATTTTTCATAATCTTTACTCAAACTATCTTAGACCTATCTTACAATCTTTACCCTCTGGTCTATATCTTCCTTATCTTTCTCTTCGGGCTCACTAACTATTCCTCCAAAAGGCATTTGGGCCACTAACCTATATTGGCTAGGTATATTAAACAAGTCCTTCACCTTATCATCTATCACTGGATTGTAGTGCTGAAGTGAAGCCCCAACCTTTAGTTCCCTTAAAACAGTCCATACTGCAAGCTGTAGCATTCCATTTGCCTGGTTTGCCCAAACTGGGAAGTTGTCTGCATATGCACTGAACTTTTCTTGTAGGCCCTTTACAGTTTCCTCGTCGTATAAAAATAGGACTGTACCTGCTCCTGCCTTAAATGAATCTATCTTTTCTCTAGATACCTTTCCTCCATATACCTCATATATTTCATCCCATAAGAGGTCGTGTTTTTTTCCAAAGGCAATTACTACCCTTGCACTCTTCATATTGAATGCATCTGGAACCAGCTCAGTAACTTCCTTGATTTTCTCTTCGATTTCCTTTTCTAGAACTGGTATATTCTTGTCTATATTATAATATGTCCTTCTCTTTTCTAATGATTTTGTAATGCTCATAAGTTACCTCCTCTATCATTATTTTACTCTTTCTTTAACCTTCGAATGTATACTTTACCTATCTAATAATCTACTTCTTGATAGTAAGCCTGTCTCCCTCAGTCAATTTAGCAGCTGTCCGGTTACCAAAGACTCTTACTAGGCTTACTCCTGCCCCGTCAATAGTCCTATATCTTTTTACCTTCTTTTTAACTCTTCTTTCCATCTATTTCATCACCTGCTTCTTAGTGGATATGTCCTCTTAATCTGAATTTATTTTACAGAATAGTCAGCATATTTGATAAATACCACAAAATAAGCATAATAAACTGTTTTTATTTTAGGCAATTCTTTTAGACCTACCTTTAAAATACAGTTTTAATGATGAAATGGTTTGTTAAAAGGCCTCCTTATGGGTCTTAATCAAAAAAAATATTTTCTAGACTTCCAGTAATACCTTCTGCTTAAGATTAATAGACCAAAACCTAAAGTACAATAAATTATATTTAAAATCTTACTCTTAGTACCATAAACAGTTACACCTGCATCAGATATGGTTTCACCTGAAATAGGCTCCATCTTTTTATCTTCTATGGCACTTCTGACCCAATCATCTGTGATATTATCATTATTTTCACCCTTAATGTTTGAAAGCATAAGATCAAGGACTTTTTTATCCCTCACCTTATATACCGTATCCTTTATAAGCTGGCTATTGCCTAGGTTGTCAAAATAGTAATATTGACCATTTTTCTCCCAAAGTGTTCCTACTATTTCATGGTCTATATCCCCAACTTTTTTCCATCCATCCTTTTTATCAAAAGCTACTAGGATTGTATGTTTAATATAGGCCCTTGGTATTCGGTGTTTGCCATACCTAACTTCTTCAAAGGAATTTAGGTAATAGAGCCTGTCATTGTCTGCAAAAACATTATCAGTTAAGGCCCTTACATCTCCACTAAATGGATTGTCCCCAGACCTTTCTATTTTCTGTTTTTTTGAGTTGTAGAAATATAGTCCATCCTTTGATGTAAAAAACATACTATGGGCATGCTTGCTGTTATTCCCAATGTACTTATATGGGGCATGGTCTTTGTCAAACATATATGTTTTATTAAAGACATGACCAGTCTTTTTGTCGTATAGGAAATAATCTTCCTGTGGAATTTCCAAATACTCCAGTTGACCAGAGTTTTCTATAGGTAAAATTTCATCCTTGTAATATACATTTTCTGCATCACAGAAAAACTCTCCCTTTTCTGAGACCGTCCTTATAGTATGAGGATCTGCATTTTTCAAAGCCTTCCCCATATAGTAAAGCCTATTACCCGACCTTGCAAAAAAACTGAGCTTATCAAATTTCACAACATCCTTCACTCCTTCAAGCTTTTGATATGGATATATGTAGGATTGCGGCTTTTTGTTATTTGTAAGAGTGTAGACTATTGACTGAAATGCTTCTACAATTACTGGTAAGTTTGGATTTCTTACAGAATTATTAGAGCAAAAATATGTATTTTTACCGTCACTATAGTAGCCGTTACCTATATACTTAATAGTCTTGGCATTTAGGTCACCTATTTTCTGATTTCCAAAGTATACATGGTCTTTATCAACACCCACGCTATTATTATAAATAGGGTCAGAATCAACTAGCTTAAAGGTTTTTGCATCTGCACCCTCTACTTGGTAGTATCCTCCACTTGGAATCATGGCATATATCTTGCCATCGTACTTATAGTAAATACTGTATTTAATTCTTTCCCCCTTAGTATCTATGCTTGTATAATTATCATCATTGCGTGCCAAGCTGAATAAAAATAAGGCACAGGCAAATATTACCATAAGAGGTAGGCCTAATTTAATGGCTAAGTAATTTGGTTTTATTTCTTCATAATCATGCATATTTATATCTATCCTTATCTATATTTTGATTTATATCTTTCTAATAATCCTCTTTGTCTTTTCTATTGGCAAGGGAACATCTTCTTCACTAAAATACTCAATTTCCTCTACCTCTACAACTGTCTCATGGTTATCCCTACCTGCTGGAACAATAACCAAGTCCCCAACCTCTATGCTATCATCATCCGTAATATAATAGTAGGTCTTATATCCCCCACTAAAGCTTACACTACAATAAATGTAGTCTGATTTACGTCTTATAACCCTATTGTAATTTGATTTAGAGAAAATTTCTCCAAATCCATAATAATACATTAAATCAATTACCTTTTCAATAAAGTCTCCGAAGTCATCTGGTAGACCTTTTTTATCAAAACTACCACATATTGTACGGCTTGTTCCATTCTTGCAGTCTATGGTGATAATATAGTCCTTCTCAACATCCAAAGTGTCTATAATATCTTCTGGGTTCCCTTCAATACAAGAAAATAAGGTTACTGGGTCAAAGCTGTCCAATAAAGTTTTTACCATCTCTTCAAACTCAATTTTACGAGTAACCTTACGTCCACTTGTAATTTGCTGAATATGCTCAAGGGTATCCGACCTTCTATCAATAATTAATCGTTCACTATATTTCCAGGTTAAGCCTTCCCTCTTTTCTTCGTCCACTTCTTCATATTCCCATTCATAGCTAGGCTCTATTATTGTAGTTCTAAGATAGTCTAAGGTAATTCTATTTATAAGGTCTGGCTTGCTCCTCCCATCAAATACAAACAAGTCCTCAATACCTAGCACATCACGAACAAGGTCAGAAAGGTCTTGTCCCTCGTAATCAATCCTCGTACAAAGTGACCCGGTATATATGCTCACCTTACCGTCCTTACCTCTTATCTCTAGGTCCCAAATCCCAACATCTGTAGCCTTACTAACTGTATCTTTATAATCGAAAAAAACTGTAAATCCAGCGAGCAACTTTTCAGCCTCTTTTCCAGATATTTTAAATTCCTCAGTTCTCATTTTTTCTAGTTCTTGCTTGTAAATAACATGGTCATATCCAATTAAGCTTACCTCTCCCTTATCATTAATAGTAAGTTCTTGTTGCACTTCTTCGTCATAAGCTGGCTTATAAAATGTAGAGCAATTATTGGATATGAGTCTTACTTCTTTAATTGTATTTTTATGCAAATCCAATCCCCCCCAACTTGTTAGTTAGAATTCACAGTATCTATCACTACTTACCAAGCTTCATTTGTTCCTTCTTTATAAAAATTCCTATGAGCAAGGTAACTGCTATATATCCCACAATTGCTGGTAGGCCTGCTTCTACACCGAAATTACCTCCTGTAAGTAGCTTACTTGTAGACTTAATTGGAATGATAATGTATGATTCGTTGCTCATTCCATTTACTATATCCCCTACTCCAAATACTCCACCAATTATAAGGGTATTCCATAGTGTGTGCGCTAATGCTCCTGGATAGATGGAGGCAGATTTAACTGCATAAAAGGTGAACATGACTGCAGCAGACGAACCGGCCAAGACTAATAGTACTAGGTCTAGAAGGTCAAAGGTCTGCATATTCATGATATGGAGAAAGGCAAATAAGATTGCTGGTATAATCACTGCAAGCTTTAAGCCAAGGGTTTTCTCCATATACCTAAAAATCATACCCCTGAATACTAGCTCCTCACATATTCCTGCTGTAATACCTAGACTAAAAAAAGCGCCTATCAGGGATATCCAAAATCTTCCCGGCCTTGCTATATATGCTTTACCTGGAAGTATATAGGCATAGAAGAGAAGAACTAGGATTGGCAAGGCAATAGAAATCAGGATCAATTTTATATCTATCTTCCTAAACTTAATCCCAAGTTCATTTGGGTTGATTTTTAGTAACTTTCCTGATACAAACCAGGCTAGGACAATGGTAACTGCAATCCTTACAAGAGCTGGTATTATAAGTTGTAAATACTGGCCAGAAAGGCATTGTTTAGCTATGTTTTCTGCAATACCACCTATTATTAGTACTATGATAGAAAGTGCGATGACCCCTATATTTTTTCCTATCACTTTAATTTTTTCCATCTATAATCTCCTTATTATATAACCTTCTCATGTACAGGCTTTATATGAGGCCTTCCACTAGTATTTCTTCAAGATTAATCTTCAAATTTTTTATATCTAATAGTGATGGATCTAGGTGACACAAGAAGTGCCATTCTTCGCTTTCCTTTTTTCTGTATATAATTGCTTCACCATCTTCACTTCCGAAAAAGCTTCTTCCCACCTCATATCCTTTACTTTCTAAGAATTCCTTTATCAAACTATATTTAGCTTCTCTTTCTTCAATATAGGACTTCAATTCTTCGTTGTCGATTATATAAGCATCTATTTTTGAGAATCCCTCTATTATTTTATCTTTTGTGACTGATAGGTTAGAAATTTCTTTCCAAATAATTTCAACATTCTCTTCAGGTTCAAACATAAACCTGGACAAGGGAACAATATTTCCATTATAGACAATTTCCATATAATCTGGTATGTTCTTAGGATTGAAATATTCATTTTCTAGACCATCTTCCTTTTCTATAGTGTATCCGGGTATTTTAGTTACAAAGTCCCTTCCCTCATCTAAAGAATCAAATGCTACTAAATCTTTTGAGTAGTTATTTTGATATAGTTCTAATATATACATTTGTTAACCTCCAATTTTTAATAAATAATTTATCTTCCAAAACTTCTACATATTTTTTTTCGTCAGGAAAAACCTCTTATCGTAAAACCTCATTATTTTCATATATTTTATACAATAGTACATATATTAACCAAAAATTTTTTCTAGCCACCTCTTTATATCATCAATTGTCTTATCGGATGACAAATCCATTTGTCTACAATTTATCTCATAAAGCAATATCACATTCTTTTCTCTACTAAAATGACTTCTAAGCCAGGCTATAAATCTTGCAAGTTCATATAATTCTCTATCAGAATTAAAGTAGTCTATTACAAACGTACAACGATTTTTATCAATTTTTAGTTCAAATTGATATGGTTTGGAATAGTTCTCCCAGGAAATATCAAAGGTCCTGGCAGTAGTACTTACTTCAATATTGGTGCCGGGATATTTTGTATTGATATCTTCATTAAAATTCTCAACATCAAACTCGTGATTAATTTCTTCATTTAAGTGAACATATAATGTTATAGACATATATTTTCCTTCTCTCTTTATTTTTTTGACTTATAAAATTCAAAATATTTTGGATCGTCATATTCGAAGTATCTATACTTAACACCTTTTTGTTTGACAAGATTATCCCAGATTTAAAAAGCTATATCATGATTTCCAGCATCTTTACCATAGTTTATAACTGCTTCATATCTATCACTATCTAACAGCATTTTTTTATACCTCCTAATAGTTAAGTACATTTCCTACCTATAATTATATACCAAGTACCTATTAAATTCATATTAATTCGTAGTAATTTTTCTTGTATTATAAATACAATTTTAGCTAAATATACAGTATTTCATAGACTTCATAAATCATAAAAAAGACAGAATAAGAATTCTGCCTCTCATAAATGCTATTTAGTTGTATATTGCCTCGATAAACTTGAATTTGTCTATACAGTCCACTTCAATCTAATAGGATATAATTCAATGACATAGTGCGCCTCGTATATATCAGTTGTAGGGTGTGAATCCGCAATGCAGATGTGAACATCTTCAATATTTAATGCTCTGTAGTAATTTTCAGTTTTTATTTTGTCCATAATCATATCTCCACAAATGCCCTAAACCACATGACGGATTTACCGAAAATATGCCTCTTATTTCTAACATCCGTTCTAGTTGTATAGTTGTAAGCGAGGCAAACTATTTTCTCTCTGAAAAAGAGCCCATTCGCTACAAATCGGCAAATTTACGGTAAAATTTCAAGCCAGTAGCCATCTGGGTCTTGAATGAAATAGATTCCCATAGCCTCATTTTCAAAGCAAATGCATTCCATCTCCTTATGCTTTTTATGTGCTTCTTCAAAATTTTCCGCCTGAAATGCCAAGTGGAATTCACACTCTCCCAAATCGTAGGCCTGAGGATGGTCTCTCAGCCAGGTAAGTTCCAACTCAAAATCACCGACATCACTCTTTAAGTACACTATGATAAACCCGTCTCCGGTCATTCGTCTCACCTCGTGTAAATCAAGTGCTTCATTATAGAATCGGATGGATCGATCCAAATTCGTTACATTTAAATTCTCGTGAATCATCTTAAACTTCATAGCTCTTCTCCTTTTATTGCTTCCGTATGATTCTTATTTATACAAAATAGATAAATATAAATTCAGTATCTGATTTAAATATCTTGCAAACATATCTGAATCATATCAATTGCCGCCTTTTCGTACTTAAATTATATATTTTTTAAGCACAAAAATCAATGCTACTTCCATCTATATTTATTCTCTAAATTTCAATCATAAAAGAATATTTGTAAAAATAACTATCTGCCTGTGCATGCTTAATGAACGGATATAGGTAACATGATATAACTATTCTTCTTCAAAAGGATTTAATTATTGCTTATCCTCTAAATTTTCGTTTTCGCCTTCCTTACTTATACTTCCAAGGATCACCCCGGCCCCCATGCCAATGCACATGCAAATTGGCATCCATAATCCAATATTATGAGTTGCTACACCAACTGCACAGCCTATAGATAACCCAATAGACATACCTACTACTAAACCTTCTCCATCTATCTTACGACTGTCTTTACTTGTATTCTTATTCATATTTCTCTCCTTCTGCGAATTATTATTATCCTTACAACTTCTAATTTTTCTCTGCTTAAAAATAAATACCATTATATAATTCCTAAACTCTTTAGCAAACTTTATGACAAGTTCATAATCAAGTGCAGTGGCTAAGGTTTCATCATTATTATTAGCTGTTGATGTCAAATTATATGATCCGTGCATTACATAGTCCATATCTATGATACAAAACTTCAACATACGGTCCATACTGCAATGCTCAATAAAACATAGTCTTCTTCCCCTTTATCTCCAGGAAGAAATGTATCCTCTTCTTTTTTGCAATAGGCATCTATTCCACCCCAATGCCTTAAACACAGTGTCCACTGGATTATTTACATATCGACATTAAGTTTGGACAAAAGTGTCACATTTTCTACATGAACCGAGTGAACACTAAGTATGTCAAGTGAACCTGTCTGTATGTTGGAACATATCGACTAAACTATTTAACGATATCATAATGTTATCGTTAAAAGGTATTACCTCGACAAACCGAGAATTGTAAGCATCAAGGTCTATAAAAATAAGGTCCGCATTCTTCCTCATGTGTCTTCATATATGTCCATGACCAATCGGGTGCTACTACATATATTTCGCTAAATTTATCTATATATTCGGAATCCATTTCTTTCTCAAGAAATTTAAGAGATGGTTCATCTTCCCATAGCGAAAAATACTTAGCTTTAGATTTATCCATTTTATCAAATTCTTTTCTTGCACTATCCCCAATTAAGTACTTATCTTTATCAATAATCTCCCAAGAAAAAATGTGCCAAAGAAAGTTGCCACTTCCCGTAACTTTCTTTCTTAAAAGTGATTTTGATACATGATTAGCAAAATGATATAACCATTCTTTTTCAAAATCCATAGTAATCCTCCTCAAACTCTTCTTTTTCTTCGTTTTTTAAAATAAATTCCATTATATAATCCCATAAACTCTTTTACAAACTTTTTGACAAGTTCACAATCAAGTGCAATGGATAATGTTTCTTCACTATAATTAGCTGTTGGTGTCCAATTATATGATCCGTGCATTACACAGTCTATATCTATGATACAAAACTTATCATGCATACGGTTATATCCTCTGTTTCCCCATCTCGGAACAACCACAACATCGAACTTATTTTCTTTCAGTTTTAAAATCATATTTGTATTTGAGCCTTCCTGCGAGACTATTATTCTTATATTTAATCCTTGCTCCTTTTTCGCTAACAACTCTTGATAAATAGCTTCATTAAAATACCATGCAAAAGCTGTCCAAATTATAAACTTCGCATCTCTAATTCTCCGAATCATTTCTTCTTGAATTGCATTAAAACTGTATTATGCTCTATTACAAGATTTTGGTCCCTTTTGTCTCTTGATATATCTGATAATTATCTTTCCTGATAGGATTCCAATATACAAATACATATTTTGACACACCAAAAATAGTGTGATGGTCTTTTTTTTGAAGTTTTAGATTTTTCACAAAGAAATAAAACATACTTTCATAGATTCCCGCTCCATAGAAAGGGGGAATCAGTGCAGGCATACTAAAGTGAATCTTTCTATCCGGGAAACATAATTTCATTTCTGAAATCATCCCACGCTTTATATCTACTGCCTGAATATAGTAGAGATTATCCAACGTATTTGTATACACTAATTTTCCTCCCGAATAGTATTTGAATATATTAGTGTCTGTAATTTCGATTCTTTTTTTTCTGATGAATAAGAGGATGGAAAGTATAAAAATAGATCCCATAATTATTCCGGTTGTATGTCGATAATTAAGAGTAGGGTCTATTTCATTAAGTAATAGTTTGTAGATAACTACGCCTATAAACGTAGAATACATTGCAATACCAATTACTGCAAAAAAACTCAAAGGTGTTCCATAAAAAGTAAATTCTCTATTTTTCATAAAGTTTCCTTTCAGTGCCCAAACAGGCTTTCCTTGAAAAAATGTCAAAAACTGTAGCTCTAGTCCAAAATAAGGTTCTCTTCCGCCCTGAATTTCAGCAGTATATGTAAATGCCTCAGCAGTTTTATGAACCTACCCTTGCATTTGAGTTTCGCAATAAGGACATAATACATTTAGCGTAGAGAAGTGCAACTTTGTCTTATCTTCAATATCCACTCTATAATATCTGCCACAATTTATTCATTTGTTATTAACATCATAGCGATAAATTGTGCGATCATAGCTTTTTTGATGACCGCAACTTGTACACTTAAAATATACATTATCATCATCTGCAACTATCATCCCTAATCCTTGACATTTAGGACATTTGACTTGCATTCCTGATTCCATGGCACTATAGACACTGTATTTAAAATAGGCTTCATCAATTGTGCGTCTCATAGTCTTCAAAACTCCTTCCTAGACAAATACACGTATATCTATTACTCACGATTCCTTCCTTTTTTGTTATTGAAAGCATAGCTATATTGGCTGCAACCCGATACCAATAAATTTTCTATGCTCGTTCTCTTAGGCGTATCCTGCATGTGTGGTACATCTACTTTCACGTGCTACTGTATAGTTCGTGAAAGCAAAACTACGCACTCAGCGATTCGCTGTTACCGCATCACTATCGCTCTGCGACAGCTATCGCATAAAGTATTCGTAATTAATGACTTCGGTCTACTCCCTTGTCATTAAAACGACTGCTTCAACATGATACGTCCCTGGGAACATGTCTACAGGTTGCACTGCACCTAGTTTATAACCTAGACTTCTCATGATTTCCATATCTCTAGCTAATGTAGCTGGATTACAACTAACATAAACTATTTTTTCTATA
>ERZ773027.505-NODE-505-length-24374-cov-37.292364_pt1 | contig 24374 bp, 16 predicted proteins | sample MGYA00511032_ERZ773027 | MGnify/ENA primary metagenome ERZ773027 (study PRJEB29015, sample SAMEA2738138) | human oral metagenome | biome: human oral; feature: human-associated habitat; material: saliva | place: China | collected 2190 ... | reverse complement strand
GCGAACAGTCCGGCCATATTGCCGGTGTTGGTTTTGACCTGTACCTGCGCCTGGTCGGCGAGGCGGTGGCGAACTACCGCGGCGAGAAGGAAGAGCGCGAGGTCGAGACGAAGATTGACCTGCCCGTCAATGCGCATATTCCTCACACCTACATTGATTCTGAGCGTCTGCGTTTGCAGGCGTACCGCCAGATTGCTGCCGCCGATACCGAAGAGAAGATTGCGGAGGCACGCGAGGAGCTGGTCGACCGTTACGGCGAACTGCCGGAGGCAGTAGAGAACCTGCTTGCCGTGGCGACGGTGCGTATGCACGCCCGTGCCGCCGGTATTCACGAGCTGGTGGTGTTGGGTCCGAAGGTGCGCGTGGTGACCGCTACGCCGCTGCCGGAGTCCCGCCAGATGCGTCTGAAGCGCGTGTACCCGGGGTCCACGCACGCCCAGCCGAAGGGTATGGACACTTGGCTGACTCTGGTGCCGCGCCCGAAGACCATGCCGGTTGGCGGCAAGGACCTGGTGGACGGCGCGATGCTGCAGTGGGCCGAGAAGTTCATCAACTCGATTTATGCCGAGAAACCGCAGGCTCTCGAAGAGTAGGGGAGCGCCCCGTCTAACCGGCATGCCCCAAGCAAATGCTCGCCGTGCAGGTTGCCACAATATGGCATATCTGCACGGCGAGTGCGTTTGCCCCGTAGCGGCGGCATAGCTCACAATTAAGGCATGACTTCAAAGGTGAACTATGCATCTCAGCGAATTGTAATTATTGGTGGTGGCCCCGGTGGCTATGAGGCAGCGATGGTGGCTGCCGCATCCAACGCGGACGTGACTCTGATTGAACGCAATGCCATTGGTGGCTCCGCCGTTCTGACCGACGTTGTGCCCTCTAAGACCCTGATTGCTACGGCGGATATGATGACCCGCTTCTCCGAGGCAGGTAGCTTGGGCATTGAGAACACGAAGGGCAAGGCACCTCAGCTGCGTGTTGATATGGACCGCGTGAACCGCCGAGTCCGCGACCTGGCTCAGCAGCAGTCCGCCGACATCAAGCGTGCCCTGGCTTCTGCGGGCGTGAAGATTATTCACGGTACCGGTAAGCTTCTGGACCGCCACACCGTCCAGGTGACTGATGAGGCGGGTCTGGTCTACCCCCTGCAGGCGGACTTTGTGCTGCTGTCGGTGGGTACGCATCCGCGTGAAATGGCGACCGGTATGCCTGACGGCGAGCGCATCCTGACCTGGACTCAGCTGTACAACCTCTCCGAGGTTCCCGAGGAGCTGATTGTGATTGGTTCGGGTGTGACCGGTGCGGAGTTCGCCTCGGCATATAACGGTCTGGGTTCTAAGGTGACTCTGGTGTCTTCGCGTGACCGCGTGCTTCCGGGTGAGGACGAGGATGCAGCCCGCGTGCTGGAGGACGTCTTTGAGCGTCGCGGCGTGCGAGTGATGCCGCGTTCTCGTGCCGCTGCTGTTGAGCGCACTGAGGACGGTACCGGCGTGATTGTGACCCTGTCGGACGGCCGTAAGGTCTCCGGCACTCACTGCCTGGTGGCTATTGGTTCGATTCCGAACACTGAAGATTTGGGCTTGGAAAATGTCGGCGTTGAACAGACCCCGAGCGGCCACATTAAGGTGGACGGTGTGTCCCGTACGAGCGTGAACAGCATTTACGCCGCTGGTGACTGCACGGGCGTGTACCCGTTGGCTTCCGTGGCTGCGATGCAGGGCCGTATTGCTATGGCGCACATCCTCGGTGACGCGGTGCGTCCGCTGCGCACCGATAAGGTTGCCGCGAACATCTTCACCTCCCCGGAGATTGCGACCGTTGGTGTGAGTGAGAAGGATCTGTCTGAGGGTGCCTACCGTGGTGATGCTGTGACCCTGCAGCTGAGCACCAACCCGCGCGCGAAGATGATGGCGATGCGCGATGGCTTCGTGAAGATTTTTGCTCGCCGCCACTCCGGCACTGTCATCGGTGGCGTGGTGGTTGGTCAGCGTGCTTCTGAGCTGATTTACCCCATTGCCCTGGCGGTGGAGAAGAAGCTCGCGGTGGATGACCTGGCGGATACCTTCACGGTTTACCCCTCGCTCTCTGGCTCTATTGCTGAGGCTGCTCGCAAGCTGCACACTCGAGGCCTGTAAGCATCAACCTGTTAGGCGCTGAGCCGGGCGTTGCCCGCCTGGCGCAGTACCTCGGAAGAAAACATTAAAGCGGTGGGGGTCGCCTCCTGAATCTAAGGAATTCAGGAGGCGACCCCCACCGCTTTGCCGTCAGAGGCGTTAGCTGCTCGAAGCGTTACTTCGTGGTGCTGACAGCGTTCATGTCCACGTCACGGGTTTCGTGAGTGAGCAGGATGAAGACAACGCTCAGGATCGAGGCGAACGCCAGGTAGCCGCCCACAGCGCCCACACCGTAAGAGGTGTTCAGCCACACTGCCACGAACGGGGTCAGCGCCGCACCGAGGATGGACGCCACGTTGTAGGCGATACCGCTGGCGGTGTAGCGCACGTTGGTGGGGTACAGCTCCGGCAGGTATGCGGACATGGAACCGAAGGACAGACCCATCAGGCACATACCGATAAAGATGAAGAGGGTAACCACAGTTGCGTTCGCGTTCTGACCGGTACCAACGACGGAGGGGGAGATGAACAGACCGAAGGACAGACCGAAGACCGCCATAGCGACGGTGGTCCACAGCTGCTGGGTGCGGCGGCCGTACTTATCAGCCAGCCAACCCGAGATCGGGATGAAGATCGCGAAGCCGGTAATGGAAATCAGCTGAATAATCAGGAACTCGCGGTAGGGGATAGCCAGACCGCCCTTATCAACCTTGCCGATGCCGTAGGAGAGAACCCACGCGGTCATCAGGTAGAACAGCACGTAGCACGCCACCATGATGAAGGTACCCTGAATCATGGGCCACCAGGCGACCTTGAACGCCTCAACGAGCGGGGTCTTAACCTTCTCGTTGTTAGCGGCAGCCTTGGCGAAGACGGGGGTCTCCTCCAGCTTGAAACGCACGTACAGGCCGACAGCGACCATCACGATGGACATCAGGAACGGAATACGCCAACCCCAGATGAGGAAGGGGTGATCAAAGTTCTTAGCGTCGGTTGCGGAGTTGAAGGAAATCCAGCTGGTCAGCAGTAGCATGAAGCCGTTGGCTAACACGAAGCCGATGGGGGCACCGAGCTGCGGCCACATGGCGGCGCGGGCACGCTTGCCGTCCTCAGCGTATTCGCTGGCGAGCAGTGCCGCACCGGACCATTCGCCGCCCAGACCCAGGCCCTGGCAGAAACGCATAATGGTCAGCATAGTCGGTGCCCACAGGCCTATCTGGTGGTAGGTGGGCAGCAGACCGATGATGAAGGTCGCCAGACCCATGGTCAGTAGCGCACCGACGAGGGTTGCTTTACGACCGATCTTGTCACCGAAGTGACCGAAGACAATGGAACCGAGGGGACGCGCGATGAAGGCGACGCCGAAGGTTGCGAAGGATGCCAGAAGCTCGGTGGTTGCGTCCTTCGAGGGGAAGAACAGCACGGGGAACACTGCCACTGCTGCGGTGGCGTAAATGTAGAAATCGTAGAACTCGATGGTGGTACCAACGAGCGAGGCGAGAATAACTCGACTGCGAGGAGTCGTATTCTTCACCGATGCAGCGGACGCTTTCGCGTCGGGTGCAGAGGTGCTCATGAGGAAAACTCCCGAAAAGGTGAACTGTGTGTACAGATGGAGCCGGGGCGTCCGTTACCGATCAGCGCGTGAGGCGGGTGTGCCGTAGGCGCGTACCGGGTGCCGCGACCGCACCGGGTGGGGTGCGGCGGGCGTAGGAATCTGAAAGGCCCCTCTAAAGTGCAACATTATAACTCTGTTCAGAAAAGACCCAACAAATACAGCCACTATTTGGACGTAATCGCAATAGATAGTCGCTCAAACCCCACAGAAACAAACAAGAGCGGACATAGAAAATCCCCCGGAAAGATACGAGACATGACCTCATACCCTTCCGGGGGATTCGTATAGCCTATAGCGCTCGCGAGACCGCAGTATCGCGGCGAAGCGTTACTTGATGGTCGCCAGCACCGCACCGGAGGTGACGGTATCGCCAGCCTTAGCCGACAGGCCCGAAACCTTACCCGCCTTGTGCGCGGTAATGGGCTGCTCCATCTTCATAGCCTCCAGCACCAGAATCAGATCGCCCTCAGCGACGGTGTCGCCGTCAGAAGCCGCCACCTTCACGATGGTGCCCTGCATGGGGCTGGTCAGCTCGTCGCCGCCACCCTTCGCCGCGCTACGTGCCGAACGGGACTTGCGGGTCTTGGCAGCGGGCTTAGCGGCAGGCTTCGCGCCACCGCTAAGATCCGGCAGGGACACCTCCATGCGCTTGCCGTTGACCTCAACGACCACGGTGGTGCGCTCATCCTCATCGGAATCCACGCTGCCGGGCGCACCGGAGTACATGGGGATGGTGTTGTTGAACTCGGTCTCAATCCAGCGGGTGTGCACCTTGAAATCGCCGCCCTCAGCCGGCGCGAAAGCGGGATCATCCAGCACGACGCGGTGGAACGGAATGACGGTGGGCATACCCTCAATGGTCAGCTCAGCCAGGGCACGGCGGGCACGCTGCAGAGCCTGCTTGCGGTCCGCGCCGGTGACAATGAGCTTAGCCAGCATGGAATCAAAGTTACCGCCGATAACATCGCCAGCCACGAAGCCGGAATCCCAGCGAACACCGGGGCCGGTGGGCACGGTCATCTTCTCGATGGTGCCGGGGGCGGGCATGAAGGAACGGCCCGCATCCTCGCCGTTAATACGGAACTCGAAGGAGTGACCGCGCAGAACCGGGTCCTTCTCTTCAATCTTCTCGCCGCGGGCAATACGGAACTGCTCACGAACCAGGTCCAGACCGGAAATCTCCTCGGAAACGGGGTGCTCCACCTGCAGTCGAGTGTTCACCTCAAGGAAGGAGATGGTGCCGTCGGTGCCGACCAGGAACTCACAGGTGCCAGCACCCTGGTAGCCAGCCTCACGCAGAATCGCGCGGGACGCCTCGTACAGGCGCTCGTTCTGCTCATCGCTCAGGTAGGGGGCGGGCGCCTCCTCAACGAGCTTCTGGTTACGGCGCTGCAGGGAGCAGTCACGAGTGGAAACCACCACGACGTTGCCGTGCGCATCCGCCAGGCACTGGGTCTCAACATGGCGGGGCGAATCCAAGAAACGCTCGATGAAGCACTCACCGCGACCGAACGCCGCGGTAGCCTCACGAACAGCGGACTCGTACATCTCAACAATGCTCTCGCGGTCGCGTGCCACCTTAATGCCGCGGCCACCGCCACCAAATGCGGCCTTCACCGCAATGGGCAGACCGTGCTCATCCGCGAAGGCGACAACCTCATCGGCGGACTTGACCGGGTCCTTGGTGCCGGGCACCAGGGGAGCGCCAACCTTCTGCGCGATGTGGCGGGCCGCCACCTTATCGCCCAGCTGGGTAATGGACTCGGGGGAGGGGCCAATCCAGGTCAGACCCGCGTCAATGCACTTCTGCGCGAACTGCGCGTTCTCAGAAAGGAAACCGTAGCCGGGATGCACGGCGTCAGCGCCGGAGCGGAGAGCGATTTCAATGAGCTTGTCCATGACCAGGTAGGACTGTGCCGCGGTGGCGCCGCCGAGAGCGTAGGCTTCATCGGCAAGCTTCACGTGCTGGGAATCGCGGTCGGGGTCAGCGTAGACGGCGACGGTCTGCAGGCCCTCATCGCGGGCTGCACGAATCACGCGGACAGCAATTTCACCGCGGTTAGCGATCAGAATCTTGCTGACCGGGCCGGTGTGACGGCCGGGGACTGCAGTAAATTTCTTGGCGGCTTCTGCCTGGTGCTGAGTCACTTAAAGCTCTCCTTTAATCTCCTGCTCCAAGGATACATCGGCAGGATTGGCGAATATAACGCGCATCATACTGTTCTATCTTATCGATTGGTGTTCAATAATGTGTATTCCAGAGCGCGCTTTGAGACAGATTTATACGATTACGCTGGATCTAATCCTCGTTGTGGGGTGCTAGCCACAACTCGGTCACCGCAACCTCGCGGCGGCGCAGCATATCGCGTAGCGCGTGGATGGACAGGCCCACCACCGTGTGGAACTCACCCTCAATACCGCGAATAAACGCCGAACCGTAGCCATCCAGGGTAAAGGAACCGGCTACCCAGAGCGGTTCGCCGGTGGCAATGTACGCCTCAATCTCTTCGGGGCTGAGCGTATCGAAGTGGACGGTAGCGCTGCGTAGCTCAGAAACAGTGGGCAGCTCAGCAACAGTGGGTAGCTCAGAAGCAGTGGGCAGCTCGGCACCCGGCTCAATGTCGCGCAAATCCACGAGCGCGTGACCGGTATGCAGCACACCGTAGTTGCCGCTCATGGCGCTGATGCGCTCACGTGCCGCCTCGGCAGTGTGAGGCTTGCCGTAGGCAATACCCTCAAACTCGAAGACCGAATCGCAGCCCAGAACCAGCGCATCGCGCACACCCTCGGCGGCGAGTTCAGCGGCAACTGCCTGCGCTTTCAACTGCGCCAGCAGGGAGGCGGTCTCAGCCGGAGTGAGCCCCGCACGTCCCTGCGCTCGCGCCTGTTCGTTGGCGGCGGCGAGCGCGGCGTCCTCATCTACGGAGGAGACACGCACCGTGAACGCGATGCGGGAGTCTTCCAGGAGCTTGCGGCGCGCCGGGGAGGCGGAGGCAAGAATCAGTCGGGTCGGTGAAGCGCTGGTAGTCATGGGTTCTATTTTAGAGCGTCGCCGGTGAGTTTTACTCTCGGGTGCAGATTAAGGGTTGTTGGGAAGCTGGGGCGGGAAGGTCAGGAGGTATAAAAAGAGCGTGTCCCATCCCCCTCAACCACGTAGGAGATGGAACACGCCGTTCAAAATCATAACTCTTCTCAAGAATTAAAGAAAAGAAGAATCAATAATGACATTTTTATGACGTTTGACAAATGTATTTCGCCCGTGCTGTGCGCCCATGTTGGGGAGGCATGGACGGTGGAGAAGCTACACGGCGCTAAGCAGTACCGCCTAGCGCCGTGCGCGTGAGCCTTTGCTTGATTAGCTCGTCAGATTAGCGGAGTGCCGTCTCCTCCACCTCGTGAAGTCGCTGCGCCTCACCGGCGATGCGCTCATCGTAGAATTCCTGAGCCACGAAGCCGCCCTCCGAACGGGGAGCGTTGTAGAGCTCCTCGTCCAGAATGCCCTCGCGGCGAGCCACAATCGCGGGAACCAGAGCCTGACCGGCAACGTTCAGGGCGGTACGGCCCATATCAACGATCGGGTCAATCGCCAGGAGCAGACCCACACCGTCCAGCGGCAGACCCAGAGTGGAAAGGGTCAGGGTCAGCATCACGATAGCGCCGGTCGTACCAGCAGTCGCAGCCGAACCGAGCACGGACACCATCACAATCAGCAGGTACTGGGTGAAGTCCAGCTGAATACCGTAGAACTGAGCCACGAAGATCGCGGCAAGAGCCGGGTAAACCGAGGCGCAACCGTCCATCTTAGTGGTTGCACCCAGCGGAACCGCGAAGGATGCGTAGGCGCGGGGAACACCCAGGTTGCGTTCAGCAACGGTCTGGGTCATCGGCATCGAACCCATCGAAGAGCGGGACACGAAGCCCAGCTGAAGCGCCGGCCACACACCCGAGAAGTACTGGCGGACCGACAAGCCGTTCGCGCGAACAATAATCGGGTAGACCACGAGGAAGACCAGAAGCAGGCCAATGTAGAGGGCGATAACGAACGCGACCAGCGAACCCATCGACGCCCAACCGTACGCGAACACAGCCTTAGCAATCAGACCCACGGTGCCCAGCGGTGCCAGGCGAATAATCCACCACAGAATCTTCTGAATAATCGCCAGAGCGCTCTTGACCACGTCAATGAACGGCTTGGCAGCCTCGCCGACCTTCAGCGCGGCAATGCCGACCGCGCCCGAAATGACCAGAATCTGCAGCACATTGAAGGACGCCGAGGCGGTGATACCGGAATCACCGGACTTAGCGCTGACGCCCAGACCCAGGAAATTCACCGGGATTAGACCGGTCAGGAACGCGGTCCACGAACCGGTCGAGCCGGTGTACGCCTTGCCCTGCACCTGCGCACCCACGCCCGGCTGAACAATGAGGCCCATCGCAATACCAATGAGCACCGCGAAGAACGCGGTAATCGCAAACCAGATGAGCGTGTTAACCGCCAGACGCGCCGCATTTGTCACCTGCGACAGGTTCGAGATGGATGCGACCACGGCGGTGAAAATCAGCGGAACAACAGCCGCCTTCAGCAGGGTGACGTAGGAGGAGCCGATGGTATCTAAGGTCACCATGAGCCAGTTGGGGTTGCTCTTCGCGTCCCCACCCAGTGCGAGGGCGAGCGCGCCGAGAACAATACCCAGAATGAGGGAGGCAATGATTTGATTGCCGAAAGAAGTAGCCCACTTGGGCAGACGTGAACGAGATGATGCATGCGGTGTAGACATGTGGCATACTCTAAAACTTTTGCGCACTCCGGCGCGAGTTTGTGTGAAGAAGTGTTTCAACCCGGTGCAGTGTAGGGGATGTATGACGAATCGTGACCTTTCTGGGGCACTTTTCTGCGGTACCTTCCGGGGGGGGGGTACCTTTCGGCGGTACCTTCTGGCAGTACTGCCGCCAGTGCATCTACCAGCGCCGCCAGCTACCCTCCGCCAGCTAATCCCTAGGCGGTTAAATCGGCTGATAGTTAACGCTGATAGTTAACCGGCTGCCACCCCAAAAGCAAACAGAAGGGAAACAACGGCGCAACATGCGGCGAAGCTTGCTGAGATTTTGCCGTCAGCTAATATTCCGAAAGCCAGGGCTTGATATGCTGGAACTACACCGATAATCCGGCGAAAGTCGCCGGATGATGCTGTACCCACTCAGCTTCATGTACGCGTTGAGCAATACGCCACGCACCACCTTTCAAGGAGAGATGCATGAGTTCTGCTCCCCAATACCCCGGCGGAACCACCACCCCCAACGGCCCGAAGAAGCCCGGCAACCGCATGGAAGCAGTCGCCAACTTTGCTACCCGCGCCGCACAGACCTCTGCCCAGCAGACCCTGAACCTGGGCGCGACCCGCCCCGGCATCGCCAAGATGATTGCCGTAGCTGGCGCTGGCGTGCTACTGGTTGGCGGTGGCATCTTCGCCTACAACTCCATGCACCAGGAAGAGAACGCGTTCTTGTCGCAGGGCGAAGAGTACGCCCGCGTCTGCCAGGACGCGAAGACCGGCCTGCGCGTGGAAGATAGCGAATGCGAGAAGGCAGGCGTTCAGGAGCCGACCGATTCGTCCAATAGTGATTCCTCGGGCTCGTCGAACTCCTCGGGTTCCTCTAGCTCCTCCGGTTCTTCTGGTTCGACCACCTCTTCTGGCTCGACCACCACCCACAATAATTCGAATGCGTTCCTCTGGTACTACCTGGGTCGCCAGAGTGCCGCGAATTCTTCCGGATCCCACTACATTCCCCCCGTGGGCTCTAAGCTCTCCGGAGGCAGCACCACCCGCCCCAGCAACGGTACCGTCTACAGCGGCGTGTCTTCTAAGGGTGGCGGCTTCGAAGACTCCTACCGCAGCGCGAAGAAGTCCTCCACCGTCTCCTCGGGCAAGGTGACCGGCACCAACAACTCCGGTAAGACCTCCTCGGTGCGTAATAAGACCACCGGCTCGGTCTCCAGCGGTAAGCAGGGCACCAGCAATAGCGGTAGCACCGGCTCCTACAGCAAGTCGAACACCTCCAAGTCGGGTTCGTCCTCGAAGTCCGGTTCCTCGTCGAAGTCGGGTTCTTCGTCCAAGTCTGGCTCGTCCTCGAAGTCCGGCAGCAAGGGCGGTTTCGGTGGCGGCTCCAAGTCCGGCGGCGGTACCTCCGGCGGCTAAGCCATAAGCCATCACACAGAATGCGGGCAGGGACTGAACGGTCCCGCCCGCATTTTCCTCACCATTTTCCATTCACTACTTCGAAGGAGCCTAGCCCCTCATGCGCCGCGAAGAATTTCCCGTCGGCCGACCCGACTGGGAGAACGTCATCGTTGAGGAAGGCCTCACCTACAGCGTGGACGGCCCCCACGACACCGACCACTATTGGAACGAATACGCCGCCTACATTTTCAGCCCGCAAGAAATGGACTCTGTGCGCGCCCAGGCGGAAGAAATGCACCGCATGTGCTTAGAAACCGTCGAGTACATTGCCTCCGGCGCGTTCGGCACCCTCGGTCTGCCCCAGGCGGCGTTCAACCTCGCCGTAGAATCCTGGAACCGCCGCGACGCCGACTTCTACGGACGCTTCGACTTCACCTATTCGGGCGTGCCCGGCGACCCCATGAAGCTGCTCGAATACAACGCCGACACCCCCACCGGCATCGTGGAGGCGGCAGTCAGCCAGAAAACCTGGGCGAAAGACCAGCGCCTCGACACCCGCGGCTACGCCCACTGGGGCGAAATCGGTGAAGCCTTCACCAACCGTTGGCGCCACATCTTCGCCCCCGAAATCACCGCCGGCGTGCAGCCCGTACTGCACCTGGCGCACGTGAGCCCCGAGATTGACGAGAACAACGAGGACTACAACAACCTCTGGCTCATCGCCTACGCGGCGCAGCAGGCGGGCATCAAAACCCACATGATTCCCATCGACGAAATCATCTTCAACGAGGAAACCAAGAGCTGGGAAGACGCCTACGGACGCGCCATCACCAACCTCTTCAAGCTCTACCCCTGGGAAGATCTGGTCACCGACAGCGAAGCAGGCTACGACAAGCTCCTCTTCGCCTACCACGGCGCCATGGACCGCTGGATCGAGCCGGCGTGGAAGATGTTCCTCTCCAATAAGCTGCTGCTCGCCGCGCTCTGGGATAAATACCCCGGCCACCCGAACCTCGTACCCACCTACGCGGGCCACCGCGGCGGCATGCGCAACTGGGTTCGCAAGCCCATCTTCGGCCGCGAAGGCGACGGCGTAGAAATCTACGCCCCCGACTACGACGTCTTCATCAAGCCCGAAGACGACGACTTCTTCGCCAACGCCCCCGAAAGCGAATTCATCTACCAGGAGTACATTCCGGCACCGCGCTACGAAGGCATTATCAACCCGGTCAGCCACCCCATCCTCGGCGTGTGGGTGGTTGACGGACGCACCGTAGGCGTGGGTATCCGCGAATCAAACGGTGCGCTCACCGACTATTGGTGCCGCTTCGCCCCGCACCTGGTGGATCTGAACGACTCCACCGGCATGGGGTTCGGCACCACCGACCCGGGCACCGCAAACTTCGGATAGCCACCCAGAGGACATAGACCTCAGAAGATATAGCCCTCAGAAGATACGAAAATACAGCGAAGCCCCCGCCTCAGCCAAAGCTGAAGCGGGGGCTTCATCTATAGAGTTTCTATGTGGTGGCTCTAATCCAGAGGCTACTCGTCGTCCTCATCGTCGTCATCCTCAGTATCCAGAGGAAGCATCATCTCATCGGTCAGAGCGCGGCGCAGAGTATCCAGGCCCACCGAACCGAGCAGAAGCGCACGCGTGTGGAACGCACGCATGTCATCGCCGCGGCGCAGAGCCTGATCGCGCAGCTCCAGCCAGAGGCGCTCGCCAATCTTGTAGCTCGGCGCCTGACCCGGCCAACCCAGGTAACGCAGGAACTCGAAACGCAAATGGCCCTCGGACTCGTCCAGGTTCAGCTTCAAGAACTCGTAACCCAGCTCAGAAGTCCAGATGGTGCCCTGCTCAACGCCCAGCTGCTCAGCCCACTCATCGGGAATCGGCATCTCGCAGTGAACACCAATGTCGAAGACCACGCGGGCGGCGCGCATACGCTGAGCGTTCAGCATGCCCATGCGGTCACCCGGATCCTTCAAGTAGCCCAGTTCCTCCATGAGGCGCTCGGCGTACAGTGCCCAGCCCTCACCGTGACCGGAAACCCACAGCATATTCGTGCGCCAGGAGTTCATGGTGCCCTGCAGAGCCGTAGCGATAGCGATCTGCAGGTGGTGGCCCGGAACGCCCTCGTGGTACACGGTGGAGGTTTCACGCCAGGTAGTGAACGTGTCCTCACCCTCGGGCACCGACCACCACATGCGGCCCGGACGCGAGAAATCGGGGGAGGGGCCGGTGTAGTAAATACCGCCCTCGTTCGTGGGCGCAATGCAACACTCAATGCGGCGCATGGGGCCGCCAATCTCGAAATGGCTACCCGCCAGGTTCTCTACCGCGGCGTCGGCGAGCTTCTGCATCCACGCCTTCAGCTCATCGGTGCCGTGCAGCTGACGTGCCGGATCCTCATCGAGCAGCTGCTTCGCACGCTCAATGCTTGCGCCCGGCTCAATCTCCTCGGCAACCTCACGCTGACGAGCAATAATGCTCTCCAGCTCCTTCACGCCCCAGGCGTAGGTTTCGTCCAGGTCAATGGTGGTACCCAGGAACGAACGGGAGTGCAGGCTATACGCCTTACGGCCCACAGCGTCGCGGGAGGGAGCGACCGGCTGCAGCTTCTCCACCAGGTAGCTGTTGAGGCGACGGTAGCCTTCCTTAGCAGCCTCGGCACCGGCGGCTGCCTCATCCTTCAGTGCGGGGACAGCCTCGGCGACCTCGGCGGCAAGCTCGTCAAAGAAACCACCGGGAGCGTAGTATGCGGCGGTCTGCTCAATGACAATATCCACCTGGCGGCGCGGGGCAACCTTGCCCTCTTCACGAGCCGCCTCAAGAGTCTGGATGTAGCCCTCCAGCGCCTCGGTCACGCGGTGCATACGACCAATAATGTGCTCCCAGTCCTGCTGGGTGTTGCGCTTCATCAGGTCAAAGACCGAGCGTACCTCCTGCGGGACGGAAGCAATATTGTTCAGCTGCCAGCCACCAAAGCCAGCCTTGTACTGCTTGCGGTACAGGCTCAGGCGCTCCTGCAGAGCATCCAGGGTGACCAGGTCAACGTCATCAATAGGCAGAACGTTATCGACCTTCTTCAACGTCTTCTTCGCAAGGCGCGCAAAAGCCTTCTCGCCTGCGGGCGAGTAGTCGGGGTACAGGGTCTCTACGCCTTTACGGCCAAGCTCGGTCGCCTGGACGGGGTTCAGGTCGAGGACCTTTTCAAAATATTCGTTAGCAATCTGATCGACGTCGGTCAGCGAGCGCTTCAATCGGTAGATGCTGGGAAGTTCCTGGTAAGTGCTCATGTTCATATCCTAACGCAGGGGTGTGCCTTCAACCACGATTTTCGGTGATTTGGGTCGCATAAACCGGCAATATTACGGGCTGAGAGGCACCGAACGCGAGGAAAACGGCTTACTTGTGGACAACTCACCGGGGTAAAGGTGCGAAAACGCCCCGGCTTTCTCCCACCTGAACGTGCAGGAAAGAGAAGACCGGGGCGCCCCCAGATAGGCTAAAAACTGCTAGCCGGCGAAGTATTCACCGTTGAGTTCCAGCAGACCGTTCGCGCCCTCGACCACGCCGAGGCGGTGCGCAATGAGGCGATCCTGCAGCTCATCGCCGGATACCAAGTCCACCAGAATGTTCGGGTACTTGGTCGAGCAGCGGATGAACTCGTCGTACGCCTCATCGCTGAACGGTGCGTTCGTGATGAAGGTGCCAAGCTGACCGCCGCGGGCGTGAATCGCCAGGAAGAACGCGGTAATATCCTGCGGCTGAACGCTTGCAGACAGAACACCGCCAGCTACCGGGCGCAGAGTACGCACGTAGAATGCGCGTTCTTTTTCGCCGGTGGCGGGAGTCGCCACACCGTCCACGCCCTGAGCTTCCAGAGCCTCTACCGTGTAGCCGCGCATCAGGAACAGATCGAAACCAATGCTACGGAAGCGCTCCTCAGACACCTGAGCGAGTGCCGGAGCCAGCGCCTCGCGGCGGAAGACCTGACGGTAACGCTTCAGCGCCTCACGTACCTGAGCGGCAGCCACCTGCAACGCGGCCGAAGGCTCAGCAACCGAAACAGCCGGAGCGGAAACAAGCGACTGAACGGGAGCTGCAACGGGTGCAGAAATAGCAGGAGCGGACACAGCCGGAGCGGACACAGCAGGCTGGGCGGTAGCCTCAGCGACCGGTACCGCCGGAACCTCAGCAGGCGCCTGGGCAGTAGCCGCCACCGGCGAACCAGCCGGACGCGCCAACAGCGCCGGAGAAGCACCCGGCACCGGAGCCAACGGCTCACGAGAAACGCCCTCACGAGCCGCCAAGCGAGCCTGACGCTCCGCCGCGCGCGCCTCCTTAGCGGCCTGAAGAGCCTCCTCACGAGCCTGCAACTCAGCCGCAATATCCTGGGGCAGCTTGTGCTTGAGCGACTGCGGCGGCAGCGGCGCCATGCGGGCGGTCACCGCCTCCGGAGCGCCCTCCGGGAATCGCTTGAGCAGCTCCTTACCCGCCTCGCTCAGCTCATAACGCTCAGGGTTCTTGCGGGAGGTGCGACCCGTACCCTCACGCAGAGCGTTCAGGTAGCGTTCGCCCTTGAGCACGTGCATCGCAACCGAATAGCGGTTACGCAGACGCGGGGTCAGCTTATAACGGTGCGGAGCAACCTCACCCTGCAGGTACGGGATATCCAGGGCGATCTTCAACTCATCGTAAATGTCGTAGTAGGAGATACGCGGGTTCTCCTCCACGAGCTTCAGAATCGGGTACAGCAGCTGATGCGGGTACGGCAGAGAGTCCACCGCCGCAGGATCCAGCAGAGCCGAAGCCACCAGCTTCTGAACGCTCGGCTCAACCATCTGCGCCAGAGCTGGCGCGAAAGCAGGACCCAGCGAGTAGACGGTCTCACGCTCGGAGAGGTAGCGGTGGGCAATCAGCACATCGTAGAGGTAATCCTGCGCGTCAATCTGCACAAAATAGGGGTTCGAGGACGCCTGCTGAATGCGCTCGTCGCGGTCAAAGACCTGCTCCAGGCTCGGAAGGCTCAACTCCACATCGGCGCCGTGGTCGTTGAGGGTGTCGAGCAGAAGAACACCCATATGAGTCAGCAGAGCATCGGTTGCGGCAATATCCTCAGCCGTAATAGAGGAGCCCTCATCCTTCACCAGCGCCAGCACGGAGCTCAGCTCGCTCGCCGGCACGCCGGTCTCCTCGTGACGAGCCACCAGCTCCTTCGCCGACGGCGACAGTGAGTACAGAGTCAGCGGAGAGTCCGTGTGCTCGTGAATCGTCTTGGTGCGCAGGTAGCCCTCTCGGGTCAGCAGGCTCAGCGCCTGAGCAATCACCGGCTCAATAATGCGCTGCTCCAGGTACGACAGACCGTACCAGCCCTGCACAAAACCGCACTCGCGCAGCACCAGCTCGCGAATCTTCACGGGCGCCGCCGCGGGGTAGGAGGGGGTCACGCTCAGAACGATGGGCAGAAGCTCACGCACCGTAATGTGCGAGAGCAGAACCGGGTAGAACTGCTTCAGGTAGTAGAGGTACACGCCGCTGAGGAGGGGCAGAACCGGCAGAAGAGCCTGCGCCTGCTGTTCCTTCGGGGTACCCAAAAGTTCACGGCCAGCCTCGCTGAGCGTGTAGTGCAGGTTGCCCGGATGCAGCTGGCTGAGGGATACCTCAAGATAGTCAGCGTTGACCAGTGCCGCAATCAGCTTATTGAGCGCCTCACGGAAGAGGACATTGTCACCGACCGCAATGAAACGCTGAGTCATGTTGAAACCCAGGTCCACACCTACGGGGGTGTACATATCGGGGAAGAAAACCTTCTCGCCACGGTCCTGCGCGCGCTCAAAATGGCGGAGCAGAGAGAAAGCCGCCGCAACGCTGAGAGTGCGTGCTTCCTCGGGTAGGGCCTCCCACGAGGTTTCCTGCTGCAGAGAGTGCAATTCGGAATGGTCGATATGGAGCATTGTTTTATTCACAAAAGCCACGCTGGGCTCCTTATCTGGTGTTATTTATCGTGCGGGCATTCTTCATAAAGTGCAGTCATTCGAACGGGAAAATATTCACACAATACTGGGCGACACCATCTTTATTTTTGGGTCGACACTTGGGTAACCCCTCGTGAAGAGATGCAAGAAAGGCCGAGCCTTCAGCTCATCCCGCTCACGTACCGTCTTCAATGATGCACACTCTACGAAAGAACGCTTAAATTATGGTGAAGTGTCTAGACCGTCGCGGGTATATACACTTCGTGAAATAATGCGAGTATATATAACGCATTACCCTCCCATTGTATCGGCTGGTTCAAGAAATAACCTAGATTTCTAAAACCAGCCGATATGTGAAAAATATCCTCAAGGAAAAGTGAAAATACATTAAGTGAAATGACGCAGGAAATGCGCGAAGGTCGGGGATATTTCGCGGGAAATACCCGCCCCAAAAACACCCCGGCTACTCCAAACCGCGAGGCTACTCCATGCCGCGGGCAAAATACTCCTCGTCAATGCGGTAACCGCACTCGCCCTCACCATCAAGCACCCCCACACGGTGGCGAATCATCAGCTCCACCAGGTGGTGCTGATCAACCAGAGCAATATTGCGTGCGCCCGGCAAACCCTGCAAATACTTAGGCACCGGATGCGCAAAAGCACCACAGGTCACCAAAACACCCTGCAAACCGCCGTGCAGAAGCACCGCACCGGCAAGCTTCTGAATCTCGTTAGGGGTGACCTTCATGGTTCCGCAATAATGCTTCACCTGAATATAAATCGGCGCAAAATCCAGTCCATCAGAATAGCGTGCAATAACGTCAACGCCCTTATCATCAGCACCGCCGGTCACCTCGGTACTAAACCCAAGGGCCGTAAAAATATCGGCAACAATCTGCTCAAAATATTCTGGCGTCACCGCGTGAATATGCTGAATCAAATCCTGCGTAAAATGCTCAGCAAACTCAGCCTGAGCGTGAATCACCGGCGAATCGCTGGCACGCAAAATAATATCCAGCGGAGACTGACCGGCAGGCCAAGAATTCGCAGTTCCAGCAGAATTCAGGGCGGGCATAGGGTAGCCGGCATCGGCTGCATCATAGGCAGCGGGGTTCAGCTGAGCCTGATCAGCGCCTGAGAAATGCGGCAGAGCATGAAGGGCGCCGGTATCAGAAGCACCAAAAATGAGGCGATGCTCCTCCTCCGCATTCTCCAATAGCGCGTTCGCCTGCTTCTTCAGTTTCTTCGCGCTCTTTGCCGTCAAACTCTGAGCGCACAACGCCTGCACCTGCTTCACTACACGCGGCGGCACCGAACCGTGCAGATGCGGGGTGCAGGTCAGCTCAGCACCCAGGGGAGTGAGCAGGTACTTCCTCTTCTCCCACGGAGTCAAACGAGGCATAAGCTGGGCATAACGAAGTGCCACCAAGATCTTCAAGGTGGTGCGCACAGCCACCGCAAAATCGGTAGATTCAAGAGCCGGTAGGTTCTTCTTCGACCCCAACGCCTTAGTCTGCTGCCGCAACTGCTCACTAACATAGGCGGCGGTGCGGGGCACAGTCTTCGACAAGCGCCGTAGCGTCGGCAACAGAAGCGCGATATAGACATCCGGTGGGGGCCTATGGTTTTTATTCAGCATCTTTGCCATGGTCCCTGCCAATTATTAATACTTATGTGACGGTATATACATCGTAGCATCAGGGCGTATCATCATCGCTTTATCGTTTCTAATATGACAAAACCGCAAGAATCAGCGCATTAGATGTTCAATAGCGCAATATAAATCCTAAATTTGAGGCAAAACAATATATTCCCGCCACACCAGCCGGCGTGACGGGAATATAAGAAGCAGAGTTATCAGCCCGCGCTACATGGGGCGAGCACGCCTCCACGAACCGGGACCGGGACGCAACGAAACACCCAGGCGCTGACCGCGGTTCAGGATGCGCGAAGCGGCACCCACCAGCAAGTTCTGTTCCTGCTTCGCGGCGCTCGCCTGCATCATCGCAACCACAGCAGTGAGGGCGGCAATCTCCTCCGGAGTGGGGGAGCCCTTAACCACCTTCAGCAGCGGCTCCTGCTCAGCGTCAGTATCTACCGAAGACTGAGCAGAATCCTTCGCGGCGCTGGAGGCGGTATCCGCGTGCGCAGAAGAACGTGCGGAGCTACGCTCAAGCTGCTCGGCGCTCTCAGTAGCCTCCGAACTATCCTTCTTTTTACCGAATGAGAAATAACTCAGCGGGTTGTAGCCTGCCAAAGGCACGCCTCCTTAAAACCTAAAATCCTGAGAAAACCTAAAATCCTGGGAATGCCCGCGCCACAGGCGGCGCGGGCACAACGCACAACGGAAGCCTACAGCGGGATGTTGCCGTGCTTCTTTGCCGGGGTGGACGCACGCTTATCGTGCAGGGCACGCAACGAAGAAATAATGCGCACGCGAGTCTCACTCGGGGCAATAACCTCATCAATGTAACCCAGCTCAGCAGCCTGGTACGGGTTCAGCAGCTCTTCCTCGTACTTGGCGATCAGCTCAGCGCGGCGAGCCTCAACATCGCCGCCCTCAGCCGCCAGCGCGGCCAGCTCACGACGGTACAGAATATTCACCGCACCCTGAGCACCCATCACACCAATCTGAGCGGTGGGCCACGCCAGGTTAATATCGGCACCCAGCTTCTTCGAGCCCATCACAATGTACGCACCGCCGTACGCCTTACGGGTAATGACGGTAACCAGCGGAACGGTCGCCTCCGCGTAAGCGTAGAGCAACTTAGCGCCGCGGCGGATAATGCCGTTGAACTCCTGGTCGGTGCCGGGCAGGAAGCCGGGAACATCCACAAAAGTCAGAATCGGAATGTTGAACGCATCGCAGTGACGCACAAAGCGGGCAGCCTTCTCGGAGGCGGAAATGTCCAGGCAGCCGGCGAACTGCATCGGCTGGTTTGCCACAATACCGACCGTGCGGCCCTCAACGCGGGCGTAACCAATCATCACGTTCGGGGCGTACAGCGCCTGCATCTCCAGGAAGTGGCCGTCATCGACCACGGACTCAATGACCGCGCGCATATCGTAAGGCTGGTTTGCCGAATCCGGGATGAGAGTATCCAAATCCAGATCGTCCACGCTCACCTGTGCCTCCTGGTCATGCTCCAGGGGCAGGGACTCCGCAAGGTTATTCGAGGGCAGGAACTCGAGGAGCTCACGCACAAAGTCGAAAGCGTCTTCCTCATCCTCAGCCAGGTAGGTGCTGGTGCCGGTCACGGAGTTGTGCTGACGTGCACCACCGAGGGTTTCCATGTCCACGTCCTCACCGGTCACGGTCTTAATGACGTCCGGGCCGGTAATGAACATGTGCGAAGTCTTATCCACCATGATGATGTAGTCAGTCAGAGCGGGGGAGTACGCGGCACCGCCAGCGCAGGGACCCATAATGACCGAAATCTGCGGCACCACACCGGACGCGCGCACGTTCATGCGGAAAATATCGGCAAACATCGCCAGGGAAGCCACGCCCTCCTGAATGCGGGCGCCACCACCATCGTTAATGCCGATAACCGGGCAGCCGTTCTTCAGCGCGAACTTCTGCACCTTCACAATCTTCTCGCCGTTCACCTGCGAGAGAGAACCACCGTAGACGGTGAAATCCTGCGAATACACGGCGACCAGGCGGCCATCCACGGTGCCGTAACCGGAGACCAGACCGTCACCCAGAGGCTTCTTCGCCTCCATACCGAATGCGGTGGTGCGGTGGCGGGCGAGGGCATCAAACTCTACAAAAGAACCCTCGTCCAGAAGCATATCGATGCGCTCGCGGGCGGTGTGCTTGCCGCGCGCGTGCTGCTTCTCGATAGCTGCCTCACCGCTGGGCGCGAAGCTGCGCTCTCGACGTGCATAAAAATCAGCGAGCTTACCGGCGGTGGTGCTCAAATCAAATTCCTGCTGGAGGTTCTCGGACATTATTCCTCGTTCCTGCTCCACCCGATCGTCGGGAGCCAGTGGTTGCGGTGATAGGGTGCTCAGGTGCCCCGAAGAGCACTCTTGAACAATGTGCATATCTTTCAACTATAGTGCGAACTAGCGCACATATGCCAGGTGAGAGGCCAGAATATCAACACTAGATACACTTTTATGCACCCAGCACCGAAGAAGGTGCATATAGCGAACGAAAAGTGCGAAAGAACGACTCAAAAGAGTGCAGAAAACCCCCTCTCGCACCGGCAAACCTTGCCGGCGAAAAAGGGGGTTCACGTTCAAGCTTTTCCAGCGTGAATGACGCTTAGATGGTGCCCAGAACCGGGTTCCACTCGGTGATGGTGTGAGACAGGACCGCGCCACCAATGTTCATCGGGTCGCCAGCAACCAGCTTCTCAGCTACCTCAACGGAGTCGACCTTTGCAATCAGCAGAGCGCCGGCGGGAGTCTCACCATCCAGCAGGGGACCGGAAACGATCAGGTTGCCCGCCTCAATCTGCGAACCAAGGTACTCACGGTGAGCCGGACGGTACTTCGCCTGCTCCTCGGGAGCTGCGTAAACATAAGTAATTGCGTAATAAGCCATAACGGTCTTCTTTCGAGCAGGGCGGAGGAACCTCCGCAGCCGGTCGGTGCTTGATGCACCCTCACTGTCTAATGTACCGTCTCGGGCGCCGGGTGGGCACCACCGGCGGCAAGAAATTGATATGGTGAGAAACCAGTGCGACTCGGCAGAAACCGGCAGGTTTCGGCGGTGAGCTGAAAGCGGGTCGGCGTGCGGCAGGGTAGTTTCGAGCAGAGTAGAAAGGCGCAAGCTGTGGAGAAGAACATGCATACCGAGAGCGGTCATTCGGTTTTGGATGCCCCGCGCATCCGCACCATCGCAATGGAAACCGGGTACTCCAGCGTAAACCTCTACGATGAAGTCGACTCCACCACCACCCGCGCCCGCGAACTTCTGATGGACGGCACGGACCCCGAACGCGAACAGCTCGGCGAGCTCTCCGTCTACGCCAGCCTCTACCAAAGCGCCGGACGCGGCCGCCTCGCCCGAGCCTGGACCGCCCCGCCCGGAGCCTGCCTCGCCGCAAGTATCGTGGTGCGCCCGCACGCCTCCGCAGACCCGCTCGCCCGAGAACTACCCGAAGACAGCTACCACTGGCTGACCCTCATCGCCGGGCTCAGCGTGGTCGATATTTGGCGTAGCTACGGGGTAGACGCCGCCCTCAAATGGCCCAACGACGTCATCGCACAGGGCGCCAAGGGCTGCGGAATCCTCGCCCAGCTCGTTCCCGAAAGTGGCTCCACCGAGGGGCAGCGCAGCATCATTGTGGGCATCGGCCAGAACACGAACATGTCCGCCGAACAGCTGCCCGTACCCACCGCCACCAGCCTGAGCCTGTGCACCGGGCAGGTCATCGATTCCTCCGAGGTGCTCACCCGACTGCTGAGCATCTTCGCCCGCCGCTACCGCGCCTTCGTGCGCGCCGGCGGCGACCCCGAACGCCCCGACCCCCTCAACCCGCAGAGCATCAGCCTGCTCGACCAGGCACGCGCCGCCACCGCAACCCTCGGAGCCAGCGTGCGCATGAGCCTGCCCGACGGAAGCACCGTAGAAGGCACCGCCGAAGACCTTGACGCGCAGGGGCGCATCCTCATTCGCCGCGAGGACGGAACCCTTGAGCCCTACGCGGTGGGCGATATTGAGCACCTTCGCCCCGCCAACGGTAGCTACGGAGATTTTCAGCAGGCACACTAGAACCAATCCCTAAAATTTCAGCCCATAAAATTTCTGCCCATAAAACTTCACCCCAGTACGGCAACTCCATCAACCCACACCACCTCAACCGGCGCCTCCAGCCCTCCAACCGGAATATAACAACCAGCACAGCTAAGGAACACCATGCGTTTGCGCGGAAAACTCAACCCCGGTGAGCATGTCATCATTGCGACCCGACAGCACTACGGTGCCCTGCTGCCCGCGCTTGCCTATCTGCTGGTTGCTATCGCCGCCTCAACCTTTGCCTCCACGGCGCGGTCCTCACCGATTTTGTGGACGCTCGGCATGATTTGTGCGGTAGGCGCCCTGATTGGTGCCGTGCGCACCGCCTGGCGTTGGGCAACCACCTACTACCTGCTCACCACGCACCGGCTCGTGGTTCGCCGCGGCGTGATGACCCGCAGCGGAGATGAATCCCTCTATCTGGATTCCATGGGGGAACGCTGGGCAAAACAGCGTGGCCCGGGGGCGTGGCTGGGCTACGGTTCCGTGTACGTGGTCTGCCGCGGGGTGCACCACCGCCTGACCTACGTGCCCGAGCCCAAGCGCTTTGAAAAAGAAATTAAGGCCGCCCGACGCGACTACTACGCCCTGCGCGCTCGCTATATTTAGGGCTTCTTCGCCCCCCACCGCCGACTCAGGCGGGAACCATCGGGTTGGCTCAGAGCCTAAACCCGCCGGTTAATCTGCCGAAAAAATGCGGATTAGAGTATTCTTAAATGTGAATTACTCCACTAAAATATCTTTGGTTGTGGGCGCTTTGACGCCCACAACATCGCAGTGGGGGTATAGTAACAAGGCGCTATACAGTGAAGCAGTGCACAATCGACGCACGGCACACGCTAGCGCACTCGCACGATAGAACAGATGATTCGGCAGATTTGAAAGGAGCGGCAGCGGCAATGAGCACGGCAGACCCCCAGAAACCTGCACACTCTCCGCAGGGCACCGGCGCCACCATGGGCCCCGAAACCCAAATGCTGAACCTCAAAATTCTGCAGAACCTCGCCCAGAACAATATTTACCGAGACGAGGAATCCAAGGCAGGAATCCGAGCCCTCGAAAAGTCACTCCTGGGACAGGGCCGCCGCTACACCCCCATAGAAGCTGCAGAATGCGCCGGACTTCCCCTCGAAACCGCCCAGCGCATCTGGCACAACATGGGCTTCCCGACCATCGCCGACCACGCGCCCTACTTCACTGAAACAGACGTGCAGATGCTCGCCGACCTGCAGAAGCTGGACGCAGAAGGCGATATCCGCATGGAATATGTGGCATCCCTCGTGCGTGCTGAAGGCCAGCTGACTGACCGCACCGTCGCCTGGCAGATCGAGGCGCTCGTGCACAACATCATGGTCACCGAAAACCTCAGCGATAATGATGCCCGCCGCAAGCTTCTCAAAGACTTCCCGCGCTACCTTGACGTTCTCGAGCGTCTGGCGCTGTACGCATACCGTCGCCAGATGTACGCCGGAATCCTGCGCTTGGGATTGCGCGAAAATAACGTGACCACCTCCGGACTTTCCCGCCTGCCTCTGGTGCGCGGTGTAGGATTCGTAGATTTGGTCTCGTACACCTCCCTGGTGCGTAACCTGGACGCCGCAGCTCTTTCTCAGCTCATCAACCACTTCGAGCAGAGCTGCCTGGACGTTATCGCCCCTCTGGGCGGTCGCATTATTAAGACCCTCGGTGACGAAGTCTTCTTCCTCACCGAAACCCCGGACGCTATCGCAGAAATTAGCCTGCAGCTCTCCGAAAAGATCGGTGCCGACCCGCAGTTGCCGGATGCACGCGTCGCCTTCATTTGGGGCGAGGTTCTGGCTAACCGCGGTGACGTGTACGGCTCCAGCGTGAACCTGGCTGCGCGCCTGGTCTCCCTGGCTGAACCGGGTACCGTGCTGACCGATAATGAGACAGCAAACACGCTCCGACAGGTGGGAAATCGCTATACTCTCACCTCTCAAGGGACGCGAAACGTTAGAAGCTTTGGTAACGTAGACCCCGTGGCGGTGACTCGTCGCGCGAACTACACAATGGAGATAGACCTCTCATGACTGAACTGAAACTACGTACCGGTGGTGCAACGCACCGCGGCGCACATCGAGAAAATAACGAAGATTCGATGGTCGTCGCCGGTTCCCTTTGCGTGGTCGCGGACGGCATGGGAGGCCACGAGGCGGGCGAGGTTGCTTCGCGCCTGTGCGTGCGTCAGCTCGCCTACTCGCCCTTCTTCACGATGCCCGGTGGCCGTAGCGAAGAGGAACAGCAGGCCTATATTGAGCGCCTCGCCGCTATTGACGAGGAAGATCCCGCCAAGCGCCGCCGCCGTGCAAACGCCCTGCTTAACAATGAAATCGTGGGCACCTTGAACCGCCTGCACGATATCCTCGGCGAAACCAACGAAGAAATTAAGCAGGCGCTCTCCCGCTCCGGCGGCACGACCGTGACCGGCGCCTGGCTGACCAGCATCGGGGACCGTAACCTGTGGGTTATTTTCAACGTGGGTGACTCCCGCACCTATCGCCTGTTGCGTGAGGACGAGGGTATTCACCACTCCGCCATGGAGAAGCTGCCCGGCGCTGAGGGCTCCGCCTCGCTGGAGCAGGTCACTAGCGACCACTCCGAGGTGCAGTACCTGGTCGACGAGGGTCAGATTACCGCCCTGGAGGCGCTGACCCACCCGCGCCGCAACGTGATTACCCGCGCGCTGGGTACCGGCAACTACTGGG